>Ga0136846_1216615_pt1 | contig 22556 bp, 19 predicted proteins | sample HopSoiMetagenom2_FD_96841 | JGI IMG/M metagenome (GOLD analysis project Ga0136846, IMG submission 96841) | Grasslands soil microbial communities from Hopland, California, USA - 2 Assembly 2016 (version 4) | ecosystem: Environmental > Terrestrial > Soil > Grasslands | place: USA: Hopland... | reverse complement strand
TACGACAGCGGCGGCGAGGAACGATTGCGCAAGGCGGCCGGGCTGCTCGAGCGGGCGCTGGCGCTCGCGCCGCATCACCTCACCGCGCTGAAGGCGAGCGCCGCGCTCTCGCGTGCGCAAGGCCGGTTCGAGGACGCGATCGCGATCGCGAACGGCGTGCTCAGCGAGAATCCCGGCGAACCCTGGGCCTACAAGGAGCTCGGCCTCGCCAACATGTATCTCGGCCACCTCGACGAGGCGCTCGACTGGTTCGGCAAGGCCGAGCGCATCGGCCCGCGCGATCCGGCGCGCTGGACCTGGCTCGATGCGCGCGGCCAGGCGCTGATCCTGCTCGGCCGCGACGAAGAGGCGGTGCGCTCGCTGATCGGGGCGAGCGAAGCCAATCCGCGCAGCTCCGGCACGCAGGCTTTGCTAGCGGCGGCGTACGCGCTCGCCGGGCGCGCCGAGGCGGCGCAAGCGGCGCTCGCGACCTACCTCGCCAAGCACCCGGAGGCGCGCGCTTCGACCTTCCGTCAGTTCGCGCCCGTGCCGCTCGCCGCAACGGCGCGCGAATACCAGGCGCGACGCGAGCATCTGCTTGAGGGGTTGCGCAAAGCCGGCATGCCCGCTTGAAGTCTCCCTTCAACCCAAAAGGCCAAGCGGCATGACGACACTCGACCCTGACAACCAGCAAGTCCTCGATCTCATCAAAGCGTCCGGCCGCCCGCCGGTCGCGAGTCTCGAGCCGCCCGCGGCGCGCGAAGTCTACCGCGCCGGCCGACGCTTCTTTCAGCCTGACCTGCCCGACATGGCGGAGGTCCGCGACCTTTCGGCGCCCGGCGCCGCCAGCGACATTCCGCTGCGGCTCTATCGTGGGCTCGGCACCGATGCGGCGGCGGCGCTGCCGGTGCTCGTCTTCTATCACGGCGGCGGCTATGTCATCGGCGATCTAGACACGCACGATTATGTCTGCCGCAAGCTCGCCAATGTCGCGCGCTGCGCGGTGATCGCCGTCGATTATCGCCTCGCGCCCGAGCACAAATTTCCTGCCGCCGTCGATGATGCCGCCGCCGCGTTGCGTTTCGTCGTCTCGCAAGCCGCGCATCTCGGCGTCGATGCCGCGCGCGTTGCGGTCGGCGGCGACAGCGCCGGCGGCAATCTCTCCGCCAACATGGCGCATTTTGCCCGCGACGGCGAGGTGCCGAAAACATGCTTCCAGATGCTGCTTTATCCCGGCACCGACATGAGCATGTCGCAAGGCTCGTATAAGAACCGGGACTGGACCCAGTATCCGCTGTCGATCGAGGCGATCAAATATTTCATTGGCCATTATCTCAGCGAGAAAGATTACACCGACTGGCGTGCCGCGCCGCTAACCGCCAAAAATTTCAAAGGGCTCGCCGACGCCTTCGTGCTCACCGCCGGCCACGATCCGCTCGCCGACGAAGGCTACGAATATGCGAAAAAGCTTGAGGCGAACGGCGTCCGCGTTACCTTCGTGCACATGTCCGACCAGATGCACGGCTTTCTCACGATGGGCCGCATCGTGCGCGCCGCCGATCTCGCGCTCGAGATAGCCGGCGCTGCTTTGGCGCGGGCCTTCGCGGGCGATACGTGAGGCTTGCGCGCATTCGGTTCAGCCTTTATGGCCGACCTTGCGCGCCTTAGGCCGTCCACGACACTGACCATCCGTGCCTTTGCCTTCCTCGGATGCTTGCCCGAGCCGGCGCTGATTAACGAGCTTCGGCTAGCGCGCGGTGCAGATCATCGCTTATGACGGGCCACTCGATTCGCTGGAGAGCAATCTCGCTTGTGAACCTAGGACGAAGCGTTACGCCGCCGCGGCCTTTTGCTTGCGGGTGTCCGGGGCCGCACTAAGTGCACTCGTCTCAAACGCGAAGAGATTCAATTGTCCGCCGGGCGGCGCCGGTGGCACGAACAAATCGGTGCGCAGCTTCAATCTCTCCCGCGTGAAGCCGAGGCGTTCAGCGGCGACCTCAAAGCGCCGCCCGATCATCCAGGCGTACGGGCCGGAGCCGGTCATGCGCTCCCCCCAGGTCGAATCGTAGGTGTTACCGCCGCGCGTCGTGCGCACGAGCGACAGGACGTGCTTGAGTTTGTCGGGGAAATTCGCCTGCAGCCATTCGGTGAAAAGATCTTTCAATTCGAGCGGCAGCCGCAACAGCACATAACCAGCTTCGCGTGCGCCCATTGCATGCGCGCGGGTGAGGATCGTCTCGATTTCGGAATCGTTGATCGCCGGAATGATCGGCGCGGTCATCACCCCGACGGGGATGCCGGCTTCGGTCAGCTGGCGGATCGTGTCGAGGCGGCGCTCGGGGCGAGGCGCCCGCGGCTCCATCACCCGGGCGAGATGCGGGTCGAGCGTGGTGATCGAGAGCGCAACCTTTACTAAGCCCTTCTTCGCCATCTCGGCCAAAATATCGATGTCGCGCGTCACCAGCGCTGATTTCGTCACGATGCCGACGGGATGATTGGTGCGGGCCAGAACTTCGAGAATCGAGCGCATGATCCGGTAGCTCCGCTCGATCGGCTGATAGGGATCGGTGTTGGTGCCGATCGCGATCGTGCGCGGCCTATAATTTTCCGCCGACAATTCGCATTCCAGCAGCTGCGCTGCGTCCTGCTTGACGAAGAGCTTGGATTCGAAATCGAGCCCTGGCGACAGACCCATGAACGCGTGTGTCGGGCGCGCGAAACAATACACGCAGCCATGCTCGCAGCCTCGATACGGATTGATCGAGCGATCGAAAGAAATATCCGGCGATTGGTTGCGGGTGATGATCGCCTTCGGCTTCTCGATGCCGACGACCGTCTCGAATTGCGGCATCTCTTCGAGCGAATTCCAGCCGTCGTCGATCTCCACCCGGGTTTCGTTTTCGAAGCGCCCGCTGCGGTTCGTGACCGTGCCGCGTCCGCGCCGCCGCTGGGCACCAACTGGTTCCGCCGGCTCGCTGAAGCGCGAACCGCTATGGGCACCGATGAAGGCGCGAGAGCTTTGGGGCCCGCTACGCAGGGCTCCTGAGGAAGGCTGTTTCAGAGACGCATGACCCATTTCTGCCTCCTCGGCTCTGACGCTCACGCCACTGGTCACGTGAACACAACGAGAACACAATAGATACGGAACGTAGTCCTACTCGTCAAGAGCCTGGCCACGTCGGGCTCCCGCGCCTAAGAGAACGCATGCTGACGGCAATCGTTCTTGCCAATTCACAGGGAAAACAGGGGCTTGCGCCCCAGCCTCCCGAACAGGCGGCGCGCACGCTGGCGTTTTTGGTTTCCGCAGCCGTCCAAGGGGTGGTGCGCGACGCGGTCCTGATCGGCGAAGGCAGCGCGGCTTTGCGCTACGTCGCCGACTACGCCGGCTGCACGCTTGTCACCGAACCGGACCCCGCGAAGGCGCTCGGGGAAGCGCTCGCTGCAGCCCGAAGCGAGCAGGTGTTTCTGCTCAAGGCGGGCTATGCCGCCGAGCCGTGGCTCATCGACGAGATTCGCGATTTTCTGGAATTCGGTCCCGGCCGCGAGGGCGTCTGCGGGCTGGTGCGCGAAATGGCGGGCGGATTCGTCCAGCGGGTTTTGCCAAGCACATCCCCGCTCGCCGGCGTGGTCGCGCCACGCGACAAAAGCCGAGCTGCCCAAGCCCGCGACGTCTCGGATATGGTGCGGCGGCTGCGTCCCGCCATAACCTTCAAGACCGGCGCGCGGAGGTTGACTTACTGATCCGCGGTTCGCGCGCGCGCGAACGTGTTGCAGGAATCGACCTGGCCGGATTGCAGCCCGCGCTGCAGCCATTGCACGCGCTGTTGCGATGAGCCGTGGGTAAACGAATCCGGGACGGCGCTACGTCCGGCCGCTTGCTGCAGCCGATCGTCGCCGATGGCTTGCGCCGTCCTGATCGCCTTTTCCACATCGCCCTGTTCGAGGAAATGCCACTTCTGCTCGGCATTCGCCGCCCAGACGCCGGCGAGGCAATCCGCCATAAGCTCGACGCGAACGGAAATGCCGTTCGCCTGACCCTGACTGGCGGCACTGCGCTGCGCCTCCTGTGTCTTCGACAATAGGCCGATCAGGTTCTGGATGTGGTGGCCGTATTCGTGTGAAATTACATAGGCATAGGCGAAATCGCCGCCGCCGCCGAGTTTGCGCTGCATGTCCCGGAAGAACGACATGTCGAGATAAATCTTGCGATCGTTCGGGCAATAGAATGGACCCATCGCCGATTGCGCCGATCCGCAGGCAGAGCGGGTCGCGCCGCTGAATTCGACGAGGGTGGCGGGCGTGAAGCGCACATTCTTCTGTTGCGGGAGAATCTCACTCCAGACCTTCTCGTTGCCGGCGAGGATGGCCGAAACGAAGCGGCTCATCTGATCGGCCGGCTGTTGGTGCTGTTGCGTCTGGCGTGGCCGGTAGTCCTCCTGCTGCGAATAATTCTGGCTGCGCCCGCCGGTCAGCACTTCCGCGCCGCCGATCAGCACGGCCGGGTTGATGCCGAAGGCGTAACCGATGAGGCCGAGGATGATCATCGTGCCGAGGCCGAGACCACCTCCGCCGATCATTCCGCCCATCCCGCCACCAAAGCCGCCGCCGGGATCGCCGCGGCGATCCTCGATATTGCCGGACTGGCCGAAATCTTCCCATCTCATCGCGTGTCACCGAGGAATGCGCGCTCGACCCGTTCCTGCAACGCCGGACAGAGCACAGCGTTGCTTATGCCTTACCAAGCGCGCGCGAAAGCTGGCGCATATCGCGCCAGGCAAGCCGTTTGTGGCCGGGCTGGCGTAGCAGAAAAGCTGGATGCAGCATGGGCGTGGCGCGCAGCGTGCGCGAGCCCGCATCGTATTCGAGCCAGCGGCCGCGCGTGCGCATGATGCCGTCGTCGAGGCCGAGAAGAATCTGCGTCGAGGGTTTGCCCAGGCAGACGAGAATTTCGCAGGATGAAAGCTCGATATGCCGACGCGTGAACGGCAGGCAGGCCGCCGTCTCGAGCGGCGTCGGCGTGCGATTGCCAGGCGGGCGCCACGGCACGACATTCGTGATGTAGGCGCGGGTGCGATCCAAGCCGATCGCCTTGAGCATGCGGTCGAGGAGCTGGCCGGAGCGCCCGACGAAGGGTTTTCCGGCGCGATCCTCTTCGGCGCCGGGTGCTTCGCCGACCAGCATCACGCGCGCGTTCGGATTGCCATCGGCGAACACCAGCTGCGTCGCGGTCTTCCGAAGCGCGCAGCCGTCAAAGGTATCGAGCGCTTGGCGGAGTTCATCGAGAGTTTGCGCCCGTTCCGCCGCCTCGCGCGCGGAGAGGACGACGGCGTCGCTGGAGAGGGCCGAAATCGCCGCCGGCGGAATCGCCGGGGCTCGCGGGGCACCAAACACAGCTGCTGCGCGCGACGGAGGCTCCGGCGCCCTACGGGCCACCGCCGCCGCTTTCATTTCAAGGACGGCGAGGCGGTCGTGCGGATCATCGTCGAGCGCGAGGTCGACGCCAATATCATGGTACCAGCGCAGCAATGCGGCGACGGATTGAAGGCTCGCGTCCGACATCGCGCCTTTCTATCCCGTTGTCCAACTCCGCGAAAGCCGCCCCGGTCATTCGAACTCGACGAAGAGTCCGTGGCGTTCGCATTCTTCCTCGACGGCGCGCAAAATCATTTGCAGCTCAGCGACTTCGATCTCCACCTCATTATCAGGTGCGTCCCACGTTTCGATATCGTCGAGGTGAATGATGAAGTCCGGCGCGTCTCCCGCACCAGCCAGCGGTGGAGCCGGCGTGATCGTCAGCACGCGCCTGCCCTGATGGACGCGGATCGCACCTTCCGTGAGGTCGACTTCAAGGAAACGCGAACGACCCATCCAAGCCGCACCACCTCGCTCGCGCCAAGCTCGCTCAGCAAACAATAAAAACCATACATCGCCGGAACCGGATCGAGAAAACCGGATTGAATCGCCGGCGCGTGATGCTCGCGAAGCCGCGCCACTGGAGAGGCCACCATGCTCCTTTGGATCTTTTCGTCCGGCGGCGTTTGCACGCTCTCCGGCGCGCTAGGTCTTGGACATCTCTACGAGCTTGACAGTGCGGCCAAGGGAATCGCGCTGATCGTGTCGGTGGTCGCGGCGATGATTTGCTTTGCTGCAATGGACATCCGCGACGAGCGCTTGGTAGCGCAGCCCACCGCGGGGGAATAGGTAATCCGCTAAACTTCGAGGTAGGCGCGGCGCAGGTCCTCATTGCTGCTGAGGTCCTGCATCACTCCGGAAAAGCGCATCTCACCTTTTTCGATGACGTAAGCGCGATCCGAGACGAGTTCGGCAAACGACAGGTTCTGTTCCGACAAAACGATCGCGACCCCGGTCTTCTTCAGCTCAATCATCATGTCCGCCATGGCATCGACAATGATCGGCGCGACGCCTTCCGAAGGCTCGTCGAGCAGGATAAGACGCGGATTGCCCATGAGCGTGCGCGCGACCGTCAGCATCTGCTGCTCGCCGCCGGAGAGACGCCCGCCCAAGCGGTGCCGCGCTTCGGCGAGATTCGGGAAGAGATCGAAGAGGCGCTCGGGGGTCCAGGGTTCTGCACCCCGCGCCGGCTGGCGCCCCACTTCGAGATTTTCGGTGACCGTCAGATCGGTGAATATCCGCCGATCTTCGGGAACAAAGCCGAGCCCAAGGCGCGCGATTTCATACGTCGGTAGATCTGAGATGTCCTGATCCGCAAGGCGAATGACGCCGCTCTTTCGCTCGACCATACCCATGATCGATTTCAGCGTCGTCGACTTGCCCGCGCCGTTGCGGCCCATCAAGGCGACGACTTCGCCCTGCTCGACATCAAGGGCGAGATCGAACAGGATATGCGCCGCGCCGTAATAAGCATTCAAGCCGGACACGGCGAGAAGCGGCGATTCGCTCACGCCGGCACGCGTTTGGCGACGGTACGGCCCGAGCCGAAATAGACCTCGCGCACTTGCGGATTGTCGCGCACGGCTGCACCTGAGCCTTCCGCAATCAGCTTCCCGCGCGCCAACACGATCATGCGATCGGCATAAGCGAAAACAACATCCATACTGTGCTCGGTGAATAGCACGCCGATATTGTTGGCCGCGACAAGGCGCTTGGTAAGCGCCATCAATTCGTTGCGCTCGCGCGGCGCCATCCCTGCGGTCGGCTCGTCCATGAGCATGAGTTTCGGCTTGTTGGCGAGAGCGATGGCAAGTTCGACGCGCTTCACGTCGCCATAGGCGAGGACGCTCGACGCGCGATCGGCGTGCGCTTGCATGCCGACTTGCGTGAGCAGCGCATGCGCCTCCTCACGGAAATGCGCGCGCGCCGGAATCCAGGCGTGGAATGTGCGCCTGGCATGCGAGATCAGCGCCATCTGCACATTCTCGATCACCGTCATCGAGTGAAATATCGCGGCGATCTGGAAGGTGCGGCCGACGCCGAGACGCCAGATGTCACGCGGCTTCTTGGCCGTGATGTTTTCGCCATCGAGCAGCACCTCGCCCGCGTCAGGGCGAAGCTGCCCGTTGATCATGTTGAAGCAGGTCGATTTTCCGGCGCCGTTCGGACCAATGAGCGCGAGAAGCTCACCGCGGCCAAGATCGAAGGAAACGTTGTCGACGGCGCCCACGCCACCGAAGCTGCGCGTCAGATTCCGAATTTGCAGAAGCACGGTCATGCGCTCTTGCGCTCTGCCCAATGGCGCAACGTGCCGGCGATTCCCTGCGGAAAAACCAGCACGAGGAAGATGATCGCCAAGCCGAGCAGGGCGCGCCAATATTCGGTCTGGCGCGCGACGCTGTCTTGCAACGTCAGGAAACTTACGCTGCCGACAATCGGCCCGACAAGTGTGCCGATGCCGCCGAGCAGCACCATGACGAGCCCGTCGACCGAGCGGCTGATCGAGATCGTCTCCGGCGAAATACTGCCCTTCGAGAACGCAAACAGACCGCCGGCAATTCCGCAGATCGCGCCGGCTATGACGAAAGCCGTCCATTGCACGCGCACGGCACCGATACCGATCGCGTCGGCGCGCAGCGAGGAGTCGCGCACGGCGCGCATCGCATAGCCGAGCGGTGCGAAAAGAGTCCGGCGCACCAGCAGCACCCCGGCAACGCAGAACGCCAGCGTCAAATAGAAATACGCGGCTTTCGATGCGAGCCATGGCGCCGGCCACACGCCGATAATCCCGTTGCTGCCGCCGGTGAGCTCGTCCCATTGAAACACGATCGACCAGACGATCTGCGCGAAAGCGAGCGTCAGCATCGCGAGATAGACGCCGGACAGACGCACGCAGAACCAGCCGAAGAGAAGCGCGCCGAGGCCGCCGGCGATCGGTGCGGCGATGAGCGCTAGCTCCATCGGCAGGCCGGCATTCTTGAACAGAAGGCCAGCGCCGTAAGCGCCAAGGCCAAAATAGGCGGCATGGCCGAACGAATGCATGCCGCCCGGCCCCATTATGAAATGTAGCGAGACAGCGAACAGTACGCCGACCAGAATGTCGATTGCAAGCACGGTCGAGTAAGATTCCCCGCCGGCAATTAGCGGCAGGACGGCAAGGACGGCGAGCACAGCGGCGCTGATGGCTTGCAACGTCCGGCCGGGAGGCGCGATGGGCGCCTCGATCTGTCCGATCGAGCGCACCGAGCCCTGCGGCTTGCCGAGCAATCCCCACGGACGCAGCACCAGCACGATCGCCATCACAACGAATTCGGCAACAAGTGTGAATTGCGGGAACGAGATGACAAAGCCGAACAGCGACACTTGTCCGAGCGCGATGCAGAGCGCCTTTATCTCGGCGATCAACAATGCGGCGAGGAACGCGCCGGGAATGCTGCCCATGCCGCCAACAACAACAACCACGAACGCATCGCCGATCGCCGTGATGTCTTGGCCGAGATTGGCGGGCTCGCGCGGCAGGTTCAGTGCGCCGCCGAGACCGGCGAGTCCCGCACCGAGCGCAAATACGCTGGTGAAAAGCACCGCCTGATTGACCCCGAGTGCCGCGACCATATCGCGGTCCTGCGTGGCGGCGCGGATCAGAATGCCCCAGCGCGTGCGGGTGAGCAGAAGCCATAAGAGGCCCAGCACGGCAGGTCCGATGAGGATCAACGCGAGGTCGTAGGTCGGCAGCGCGCGGCCGAAGATAAAAATCGCGCGTCGAAGCCCAGGCGCGCGCGGTCCGACGAGATTTTCCGAGCCCCAGAGCTGCAGGACGACGTCTTGGACGATGAGAGTCAGCGCGAAAGTGGCGAGGAGCTGGAACAATTCCGGCGCGCGGTAGATGCGCCGCAGAAGCAGGAGCTCGATCAGGGCGCCGACGATCGCCACGGCTATCGCGGCGAGAAGCACGGCAGCCCAGTAGCCAATGCCCGTACCGCCGATCCGGGTGATCAGCGAATAGGCGATATAGCTGCCGAGCATGAACAGCGAACCGTGCGCGAAATTCACGATCCGCGTGACGCCGAAAATCAGCGAAAGCCCTGCAGCAATCAGAAAGAGCGTCGAGGCGCCGGCGAGTCCGTTCAGCAGCTGGACGAACAAAGCCGCGAGCGACATGGATTAATTTCGCCGAGCGTCATTGCAGGGAGGCGAAGCCAACGAAGCAATCCATTGCGCGTAGGTATGGATTGCTTCGCTTCGCTCGCAATGGCGCTCGTCTAGTCCTGCGGACGCCATTTCTTCACGTCGGCGTCGCTCGGCTGGACATCGCCACCCTCGATATAGTGGAAATCGACCATGATGCCCTTGCCGTCCTTCAGTGCCGTTTTGCCGACATAAGCGCCCATCGTCGATTGATGATCCTGCGGGCGGAACTTTGTCTTGCCGAGCGGCGTGCCGAATTCGAGGCCAACGAACGCCGAGACGAGCTTTTCGCTGTCGAGATCGCCGGCCTTCTTCAGCCCCGCGACAGCGGCCATGATCGTCGAATATCCGACGACCGACCCGAGCCGCGGATAGTCCTTGTGCTTCGCCTGATAGGCATCCAGGAATTTTTTGTGCTCGGGCGTCGAGATCGCGTACCACGGGTAACCTGTCACCCACCAGCCGACCGGCGCTTCATCCTTTAGGGGATCGATATATTCGGGCTCTCCGGTGAGCAGGCCGACCACAAATCGATCCTTGAACAGGCCTCGCGTCTCGCCTTCGCGCACGAATTTCGCGAGGTCGGCGCCGAAGAGCACGACGAAAATCGCGTCCGGATTTGCATCCGCGATCGCCTGCGCGACCGGACCTGCATCGATTTTGCCGAGCGGCGTCGCCTGATCGGAGACGAATTCAACCTCGCCCTGCTTGTTGTGCAATTGCGCCTTGAAGGTCGCCACGGCCGACTGGCCGTATTCGTAATTCGGATAGACGACCGCCCATTTTTTCTTCTTCGCCTGCGCCGCACCGGGTACCAGCATCGACACCTGCATGTAGGTCGAAGGCCGCAGGCGGAACGTGTAGTGGTTGCCGCCCTGCCAGACGATCTTGTCGGTCAGGGGTTCGCTGGCGAGATAAAGCATCTTCTTCTGCTTAGCGAAATCGGCGAGCGCGACGCCGATATTCGACAAGAAGCCGCCCATGATGAAGCTGACCTTTTCGCGCGACAGCAATTCCTCCGCGGCGCGCACCGCGTCGCCGGGATTTGCGTTGTCGTCGCGGGTGATGACGTCGAGCTTCTTGCCGTTGACGCCGCCCGCGGCGTTCACCTCCTCAATCGCGAGCTCCATTCCCTTGCGGTAGGGCTCGAGGAACGCCGCCTGTGCCTTGTAGCTGTTGATCTCGCCGATATGGATCGCGTCCTGCGCCCGTGCCGCGCTCGCGACGAATGCAGCCGCGCAAGCGAAACTCACGATGAATTTGTGTGCCCTCATCTCACCCTCCGACGCTGCGCTTTCCGCGGTTCAAGACCTTAGCAAGAGACATGCCCGGGGGAACAGCGATTTCGCTTCGCTTGACCTTCCCGGCCTAGCCCGTAATTGTATGTACACTAACGATCGGCCGGGCCGTGTAAAGCGGCCGGCGCCCTACGGAATCGCGCTGAGGACGGAGACTTGCCGTCCTTGAGGAGGCGCCGTGACCGAGATCCAAACGCCGCCCGACGACAAGATCCGCTGCGATGCCTGTCCGGTCATGTGCTACATCAAGCCGGGCATGCTCGGCGCCTGCGACCGCTACGCCAATCGCGATGGCGAGCTCATTCGCGTCGACCCGCATGTTCTGCTCGAGCGCACTGTCGTCGAAGGCCGGGCGGTCGTGCCCTTCCTCGAGCAATCCGCCGATTGGGATGGCGACATCCTCGGCGCGCCGACGACGTTCGTAACCGCGATCGGCGCCGGCACGACATACCCCGATTACAAGCCCGCCCCGTTCATCGTGTCGTCAGAGGTCGCGGGTGTCGACATGGTGACCGTCGTCACCGAGGGCATCTACTCCTATTGCGGCGTCAAGCTGAAGATCGACAGCGACCGCCATCTCGGGGCCGAATGCGCGACCGTTCGCGTCGCCGGCGAGCCCGTCGGGCACGTGACCACCGGCGAGTACGGCTCGCAAATGCTCTCGCTCGGCGGCGTCAATCACCTGACGCATGGGGGCAAGAAAGAGGGCCGCGTCACCTGCGAGGCGCTGCTCGATCTCTGCAACGGCAAGGCCGTCGAAATGGCGATCGACGGCGGCTCGAGCGTCATTGTACAGGCGGGACATCCGCCGATCGTCAACGGCGCGATGGAAGAGCGCATGCGCGTCGGTTGCGGCTCGGCGACGATCGGCATGTTTGCGAAGCAATGGTTCGGCAAGGTCGACGAGGTGGTCGTCGTCGACGATCACATCACCGGCGTCCTCTCCGAGCATCAGGCCGGCAAGGTGCTGGGGATCACCGATACCGGCATCAAAATGAAGGGCCGCCGCTCGACGCCCGGGCGCTACTTCCATGTCGCGGAGCCCGGCGCCGGTTGGGGCGGCACCAATGTCATGGACCCGCTCGAGATCGTCGCCGGTTTCGATGCGAGGAAAGGCGCGCGGCCGGGTTTGCGCATGCTCATGGTTTCCACGACCGGCGAGCAGCACGCTTATTACGAGCTCGACGAGGCGCTGCGTCCTGTGCAACGCGAATTGCCGGCGGCGCTCACCGAATCGGTCGAGCGCATCAAGGAGAATTGCGAGCCGGCGCTTTGCACCGTGCTGTTCATGGGCGGCGCCGGCGGCTCCCTCCGCGCAGGCGTCACTGAAAATCCTGTGCGCCTCACGCGCTCGGTGAAAGACGCGCTGACGACGGTCACCGCCGGCGGCGCGCCGGTTTATGTATGGCCGGGCGGCGGCATCACTTTCATGGTGGACGTGACGCTGTTGCCGGAGAATTCCTTCGGCTATGTGCCGACACCGGCAATCGTCGCGCCGATCGAATTTTCGATGCGGCTCGCCGACTATGCCGCGCTCGGCGGCCACATGGATCATGTGCGCCCCCTCGACGAGGTGCGTCACGAGCAGGGCAAGAAGCAGATCGAGATGCCGGTGCGGCCGGGAGAAGACTGGCCGCTGCATCCGCCGCGCGCGAGAGTGTCTTGAACGCGCACGTAAAGGTCCGGGCGCAGGTTGCGTTTTTGCCGGGCGGACGGCTGCATCTCAATGACGGGCCGATCGATCTGGTTATCGGGGCTTTTGGCGCGGAGAGCGCGGTTCGCGCCGCGTATAAAGAAGCGACGCGGCGCTTCAGCACAATTCTCGATGAGCTTTGTGAGGAGCTGCCGCTCTTACGCAGCGCGGTGCTGCCGTCCAGCCCCGTGCCGCACGGTCCGACGGCAAAGCGTATGGACGCGGCGGTGCGGCCGTTCGCCGAACAGTGCTTCGTCACGCGCATGGCCGCGGTCGCAGGCGCGGTGGCAGATGAAATCCTCGCCGCGGTGCTTGAATCTGCCGAACTCGATCGCGCCTACGTCAACAATGGCGGCGACATCGCATTGCATCTCGCACCGGGACAATCCTTCGCGATCGGCATGGTCGAGCGGCCCGACGCTCCAAGTCTGTTTGGCCGGGCGCGCATCTCGGCCGAAGACGGGATTGGTGGAATCGCGACAAGCGGCTGGCGTGGCCGCTCTTTCTCGCTTGGAATCGCGGACGCGGTGACGATCCTCGCGGCAAATGCGGCTGCTGCGGATGCCGCAGCGACGGTCGTCGCGAACGCCGTCGATCTGCCGGATCATCCCAATGTCACGCGAGTCGTCGCATGCGAACTCGATCCGCAGGGCGATTTAGGCGCACGGCTGGTGACACGCGATGTGGGCTATCTATCCAGTGAAGAAATCGCCAACGCGCTCACGCGCGGCGAGATGGAAGCAAGCCGATTAGTCGATCTGGATCATATCGCCGCCGCCGCGCTACACTTGCGCGGCGAAACGCGCGTGGTGGGCGCCTACCTCGCGTAAGCCAAATCCTCCGGCTGCTTCGAGAATGCGGGATCGTACTTGCGCAGGAGCAGGACTGCGGCGAAAGCCAATATGGCAGAGAGCGTCAGCCACAATGCCGGACTTGCCTCTGGAATGATGCCGATTCCCCAATTGCCGGTGTTCTTGACGAGATACGTCGCGACCGCCGGCGTCATGCCGCCGAAAATTGCCGTCGCCAACGCAAACGCGATGGAGAAGCCGGATGTGCGGACCTTGAAGGGCATGATTTCGGTCAGCAGCGGGATCATCGCGCCGTTGTAAACACCGAATATAAACGAGAAATAGAGCTCGACGATCAACAGTCGCGGGAACGATGGCGCCGAGACGAGCCACATCAGCGCGAGGTAGGGCGTCAAGATCGCCAGCAGCGATAACGTCAGCAGCACCGGGCGCCGCCCTATCCTGTCCGAAAGAGCACCGCCGATCGGCAGCCAACAAAAATTGGAGGCGCCGACGCAGATCGCAACCAACAGTGCGTCTTGTTGGGCGAGGTGCAGCACTTCCTTGCCGTAAGTAGGCGTGTAGGCGGTCGAGAGATAGAAGCAGGTCGTCGTCAGAGTCGACATCATCGCGCCGAGCAGGATGGTGTACCAGTTGTCGCGAACCAGCCGAAAGATTTCAGGCCCGGTTGGATGCGTCTTCTGGCTGGCGAACGCTTCGGTCTCCTTGAGCGAGGTGCGGAAGAACACGATCAGCGGGATGATCAGGCACCCGATGATGAACGGAATGCGCCAGCCGAAGGCGAGCATGCTTTCCGGCGGCAGGAGCAGGCTCAAGACGAAGCCGAGTAGCGAGGCGAGGATGACGGCGACCTGTTGGCTGGCCGATTGCCACGAACAGTAAAAGCCCTTGTTTCCAGGCGTGGCGATTTCTGCGAGATAGATCGAGACGCCGCCGAGTTCGACGCCGGCCGAAAAACCCTGCAACAGCCGTCCGATCACGATCAACAGCGGCGCGACAACGCCAAGCGTGGCATAGCCGGGCGTCAGCGCGATGGTCACCGTGCCGATAGCCATGATGCAGAGCGTGACGATAAGACCGATCCGACGGCCATGCTTGTCGATGAAGGCGCCGAGGAAAAAGGCCCCGAGCGGCCGCATGAGGAAGCCGGCCGCGAATGTAGCGAAGGCCGCCATCAGCGACGCAAACGGATCCTCGGACGGGAAGAACGTCGTCGCGATGTAGCGCGCGTAATAGGCGAAGACAAAGAAGTCATATTGTTCGAGGAAATTGCCGCTGGCGACGCGGAGCACGTCCTTGATTTTCTCCCTGCGTTGTTCCGGTGTCAGCATCGTTTCCTCCCCAATTCTTACGGTCGTGCCCCGCCTTGGCCGGTGACCGCGGCCGGGGCGGAAACGGCGGGAACCTCTGGATCATGCAGCGCCCGGCTTTCCCTGGCGTAGCGGATCAGCGCGGCAAAGCGGTAAAGCCCGTGAACGAACTTACCATAGGGCATGGTGATAAAGAACGCGAATACGAAGCCGAGATGGATGGCCAGGAGCAGCCCCATCGCCGGCCCGCTGCGGAACGCAAGCAGCGCCAGACCGGTGAGGCTTGTGAGAAACAGCATCGCGATGAAAGCGACGTCCATGCCGAGCCGGGGCTTGTCGAGCATGTCAGGATCGCGCGAGAGTTTCGCCGCGAGCAGGCCGGCGGGACCGATGAGGAGGCCCACGCCGCCGACGGTTCCGAGGATGACCGGCAGTTCGTACCAGGCGTACGGTGCCTCGCGCCCGACATAGTGGTAGACGCTCGCGGTCGATGTCGAGGCGAAGCAAAGAAGGAACCCGTAGAAGGTGAGGTGATGATAGAGGCGGCGGCGGTCGGTCGGGCGCTCATCCTCGTTGAAGCAGCCCATCTTGCCGCCTTCGAGATAGCGCAGGCGGAAGGTATCGCGCACTGCGTCGATGAGCGGGCCTGAGTGGGTCAGCGTCTGCATCGGCTCGCCGATATCGCGCCAAAAAATCAGCATCTCCATTGTCATGGCGATGATCGCATAAATAACCGCGATGCCGAAGAGCACGACCATCGCCCGGTGCGGCATCAGCTTGAAAAAGGCGCCGGGGCCGGTATTGACCCCGAAGAGAACATTCGGGTCCTGCACTCCGACAAAGCCGATGATGAAGGCCGCCACACACACCGTCGCCACCAGGCCGATCGCCAGTCCGTTGCGCGCAAACATCGACGCCAGCGCTCGCGGCCACGTGTAAGCGGCGTATGAATCCGCCCGCGCCTTGGCCAGCACGCGTGGCACATTGACGTTGAATTCGTGCGGCGGCGAGAACTGGCAATCGAAGTAGCAGGCGCCGCAGCCGTGGCAGAGATTGGCGAGATAATTGAGGTCGCCGTCGGGAAAGGCGCGGCGCATCTCCATCGCCGGAAAAACCGCGCACAGTCCCTCGCAATAGCGGCAGGAATTGCAGACCGTCATCAGCCGGTCGGCTTCGGCGAGCGTCGCGGTTGCATGGGCGCTGGTGACGTTCGCCGTCTCAGTTGCGTGCACTTGTTGCAGCCTCCCGCCCGGCAATGCGCCCGAACACGCTGCCGATCGTCATGCCAATCCCTGCGGCATAACCGCGGCCGAGCACGTTGCCCGCCATGATCTCGCCCGCCGCAAACATGTTGGCCGCGGGCTTGCCGTCTTTCATGCGCATACGGGCATCGCGATCGACGCGCGTGCCAAGATACGTGAAGGTGATACCCGGGCGCACCGGATAAGCATAGAAGGGCGGCGTCTCGATGCGCCGCGCCCAATGCGATTTCGGCGGCGAAATGCCTTCGGTGCGGCAATCGTCCAAGATTTTGTCATCGAACGTGCCGGGCCGCACCGCGGCGTTGAACGTTGCGAGCGTTCTCTCCAAAGCATCGGCATTGAGCTCGAGCTTGCCGGCCAATTCGCGAATGCTCTGCGCCTGGATCGGCGGGAAGCAGGAAGGCATGAACAGGTTCAGCGAGCGAGCATCGAACATGATGTAGGCGATCTGATCGGGCTGTGCCGCGACGAGCCGGCCCCAGATCGCGTAGCGCTTCGGCCAGATATCCTCGCCCTCGTCATAAAAACGCTCAGCCTTCTTGTTGACGACAATGCCGAAGACCACGCAATCGAGCCGCGTGATGATGCCGCCATCGAATTTCGGGGCGCGGGCATCAATCGCCACCGCGTGGCATTGCGTGGGGTCGCCGATCTCCTGCACGCCCCTCTCGATCAGCATCTTTAATACCGTGCCGCGATTGTACGGCGTGCCGCGGATCAGAAAGTTTTCGGCGGGCGGTCCCCAATATTCCTTCAGCCACTCGATATTAGCCTCAAAACCGCCGGCGGCGGCAACCAACGTTCGCGCGCGAATGAATTCGGGCCCCGCGCCGTTTTTCACGGTGGCGGAGAGGAACATCCCGTCCTCGATGTCGAGATCGGTTACCTCTGCGTTGTAACGAATGTCGACGCCGAGCTTTTCAGCGGTAAGATAAAGTGCGTTCAACATCGAGCGGCCGCCGCCGAGAAAGAACGAGTTCGTGCGGCCCAAGCTGAGCGTGCCCCCGAGCGACGGCTGAAAGCGGACGCCCTGCTCGGGAATCCAGTTCAGCATTTCCTTCGACTGGCCGATCATGAACCGCGCGAGGTCTTCGTCGGTATGGCCCTGCGTCACGCGCAGGAGATCGTCGAAGAATTCTTCTTCCGAGTAAGGCCCGCTCAGCGTCTCCGTCGCGGCATCGTGGGCGCACCGCATGTTGCGGGTGTGGCGCGTATTGCCGCCACGATAAAATTTCGGCGCGCCTTCGAGCACCAGCACTGAGGCGCCGGCGCGCCGCGCGCTGATCGCTGCGCAAAGCGCGGCGTTGCCGCCGCCGATGACGAGCACATCGTGAGATGTCTCGGTAGCTACCACCGCACGCCCCCGCGTTGTTCTTTTTGAGTGTGGCGGGCGAGGTGATTTCGTCAAGCCAACAGCCTCTTGCGTGCCGGACTCGCGCGAGACGTCAGCGCTTTTGCCTTCGGCAGCGTCTGCTTGATTCTGCCGATATCCGCCCACGGGTCGGAGCCGAGCTGCGCCATCCGGTTCTCGATATTGCCCAGCGTGTAGAGGTCGGCAGCGGCGAGGCTCGGCAATTCTTCCCACGCAAGCGGCGTCGCGACGCCCGCCGATGCGCGAGCGCGCGACGAATAAGGCGCGATCGCCGTCGCGCCACGTCCGTTGCGCAGATAATCGACGTAGATTTTGCCTCGGCGTTCGCGCTTCGTCACTGTCGACGTATAAAGTTGCGGGGAGTCGCGCTCCATGTTCTCCGCGACGATGCGGCAGAAATCCTTGGCCCCGTCCCAGCCAGCCGATGGCGTCAGCGGCACGACAACATGCAGGCCCTTGCCGCCCGACGTTTTGACGAAGCTTTCAACCTTCATCGCCGCGAGCCGCGCGCGGATTTCGTTCGCGCCGGCGATCATGTCGGCGAATGCGACGCCCTCACCGGGGTCGAGATCGAAAATCAGCCGGTCGGGACATTCGAGATCGGCACCGGTCGAGCCCCAGGGATGGATTTCGAGCGCGCTTGCCTGCACCAGCGCGAGCAGACCTTTGAGGCTGGAAACGCTGACGAGTTTCTCGCCGTCTTTCGGATCGCGGATGAGATCGATCGCGCGATCCATGCCTCTCCATTCGTGCTTCTGAAAGAAACAGCCCTGCGCAATGCCCGTGGGACAACGCACCAGGCTCAACGGGCGCTTGACGATGTGCGGTTCGATCCAACGCCATACGCTGACATAGTAGTCGGCGAGCCCCTGTTTGGTGATGCCTGCTTCCGGCCACAGCACACGGTCAGGATGAGACAAATGAACTGCCGGCATTTGCCGTGAGGGCGCCGGATCGCTGACGCGGCCGGTGCTCTCGCGCACCACCTCCTGCGGCGGTTTGTCCTCGCGCAAGCCTTTGAACGCGGCCTGACGTATCTGGCCCCCGCCGGTCCAACCGCGAAAGGCGACTTCCATCACGCGCTTCGGTTGGACAAAGCGCGCATCGCGGCGCGCATCTGCCGGCAGCGGATCGGGAAATGGCGGCTTCGGCACGCCATCGGGATCGAGCAGTTTGAAAAGTTGTTGCGCAACTTTCATGGAATAGCCGGTGCCAACGCGGCCGGCATGCATAAGCCTGCCTTTGTCATCGTGATAGGCGGCGACAAGCGAGCCGATCGCTTTCGGCGACGTCGTGGACGGCACGTAGCCGGCAATGACGAATTCCTGCCGATCGGCGCATTTGGCCTTGAGCCAGCCTTTGGCGCGCCCGCTGCGATAGGGTTCGTCGGCGCGCTTCGAAACAATGCCTTCGGCGCCGAGCCGGCAGACATGCTGCAACAGGCGCTCGCCGCCGACGTCGAAATCGCTGCTGTAGCGGATGCGCCCTTTATCGCCTTGCGAGGCAAGCAGTTCAGCAAGCACACGCTTGCGCTCCTTCAGCGGCACGCCGCGTAAATCGTAGCCGTCGACGTAAAGCAGATCGAAGGCATAGAAGACGATCTTCTCTTCATGGCCTTCGCTCAAAGCGGCCTGGAGTCCGGCGAAATCGGAAATGCCGGCGGCGTCTTCGACGAGCGCCTCGCCATCGATGAGGGCGGCGTCGACCGCCAACGTGCAGAGCTCATCGGCGGTGGGGCGAAACTTTTCCGTCCAATCCAAACCGCGCCGCGTGCGCAAGGTGACGCGCCCGCCATCGATCTCGGCCTGCAAGCGATACCCGTCAAATTTGATCTCATGCAGCCAGCCGGCGCCGCTCGGCGGCCGCTCGCTCAGCGAGGCGAGATAGGGCTCAACGAAGCCCGGCAGTTTTGCTTTGCGTGCGCCTTTTGGAAGCTTTAGATCGAGCGGCTGCGCTTTTTTTTTAAGCGGGGCGGATTTGCTCTTGCTTGCTGCTGACGCTTTCTTCTCCGCCGCGACAGGTCGTGTCTTTACCTTCGCCACCTTCGCAGGTGCTTCCAAAGGCATTTTCGCCCGCTCACGCGGCGACAATGCTTTCTTCTTTTTAGAAGCTTCGGAGTCGCTGCGATTCGATTGCCAGACATCGCTGCCCGCGTCCGCCGCGACTTGCTCGATGGTCCGCCCCGTCTTCGCGGATTTCGGTTTCTCCTCCAGAATGTCGGGATCTCCGGCATGACGGGCCGCGTCGTCATCGGATTTGATCAAGAGCCAATTGTCGTTCTTCTCGCGCGGCCGTGGCTTCAGCCGCACGAGATGCCAGCGCCCTTTGAGCTTCGTGCCATCAAGTGCAAAATCGAGATGGCCTTTCGCCAAGCCCTTATGCGGATCGCCTTCCGCTTGCCACGTGCCGCGATCCCAGACCAGCACCGCCCCGCCACCATACTGGCCCTTCGGGATGTTGCCTTCGAAGTCGCCGTAATCGAGCGGATGATCTTCCGTTTGCACCGCGAGGCGCTTCTCGCCGGGAACGAGGCTCGGCCCACGCGTGATCGCCCAGCTCTTCAGCACGCCATCGACTTCGAGGCGGAAATCGTAGTGCAGGCGGGTCGCCGCATGCTTCTGCACGACGAAGGAATTGCCGCCGGCCTTGGCCTTGCGGCCGCGCGGCTCCGACGTGATGCCGAAATTGCGCTTCTCGTTGTAGGTGGCGAGGCTCTTGGCCAAATCTTTGCCCCGCCGGTATTAACCCGCCTTGCGCGCGTGCGATTTCGCCGAGGCGCGACTTCGGGCGGTGCGGCGCGCCGCTGGCCGTGAATGCGAGGTCGATTTAGACCCAGATTTCCGCGCGCTCGACTTGCCTTCGAGGCTGCGTTTCAGCGCATCCATAAGGTTCACGACGTTGCTCGGTTTCGGCGCCGCCGGTGTCGGGAGCGGCTTGCCGGCGCGCTTGGCACGGATGAGATCGACGACGGCGTCCTGATAGCGGTCCTTGAACTCGCTCGGATCGAAATGCCCGACCTTGGTGTCGATGATGTGCGAGGCAAGGTCGAGCATGTCCTTCGCAACGCTCTTATTTTTTATGTCCTCGAAATAGCTTTTGTCCTCGCGGACCTCGTAATTGTAGTGCAGCGTCGTGCCCGCGAGGCCTTTGCCGCGCGGCTCCAGCATGATGATGCGCTCGCGGCCGTAGAGCACGACGCGGGCGAGGCCGACCATGTCGCGCTTGCGCATAGCCTCGCGGATGACGGCAAACGCCTCGGCGCCGACCTCGTCGTCCGGCACGATGTAGTAAGAAGCATCGTAATAAACCGGATCTATTTCGGCGCGCGGCACGAAATGCTCGATCTCGATCGTGTGCGTGCTCTCGAGCTGCACGTCCTTCAATTCTTCCGGCTCGATCAGGACGTAATCGTTGCGCGCAACTTCGTATCCCTTCACCCGGTCGGCGGAGTCGACGAGGTCGCCGGTCTCGGCGTCGATATATTGTTGCTTCAGGCGATTCCCGGTGTTGCGGTTCATCATATGGAAGGAGATGCGCTCACTCGAACTCGTCGCGGAGAACATGGCGACCGGGCAGGAGACTAGCGCCAGCTTCAGGTAGCCCTTCCAATTAGGTCTCGGTGCCATTGCTCATCCCTTTGACTCAGAACGCGTAAACGCCGCCCTTGAGCGACTCAACGTGGGCCCACGGCCACAGTTCCGCTGTACCGCTCAAGCCGTCCGCGCCGGCAGAGATGCTGCGGCGCAGCAGCCTATTGTCAAATGCGAACCAGCAAGCCTCTTCATCGTTATAGGCAGGCTTGGCGATGCGGCCGGGCTGCTCCGGCCAGGGGAAAAGATGAAGATCGCGCAGGTCGCGCCTCTCTATGAGGCGGTTCCTCCCAAACTTTACGGCGGCACCGAGCGGATCGTTTCCTTCCTGACCGAGGCGCTGGTCGAGCTCGGGCACGAAGTCACTCTCTTCACCAGCGCGGATGCGAAGAGCCGCGCCGAAGTTGTCGCCGTTCGCGACCAGGCAATCCGCCTCGACCCGGCGCGCTTTAAATCCGACCTCGCCGCGCACCTGTCGATGATGAGCGAATTGCGAAAACGGAAAGACTCGTTCGACCTGATCCATTTCCATACCGAACTCATTCACTTCCCGTTTTTCGAGGACATCGCCACGCACACCGTGACGACGCTGCATGGCCGTCTCGATCTCAAGGATCTTGGTGAGGTCTATCGCCGCTGGCCGCAATATCCGCTCGTCTCGATCTCCGACTCGCAGCGGCGCCCGCTCCCCGGGGTGCGGTGGACACAGACCGTGCATCATGGCGTCGACAGCCGGCTGTTCACGCCGGTCGACAGGCCGCGCGCTGATTATCTCGCCTTCCTCGGCCGCATCTCCCCGGAGAAGCGGGTCGACCGAGCGATCGAGGTCGCACGCAAAGCCGGCCTGCCGCTGCGCATCGCCGCCAAAATCGAGCCGCTCGATGAGCATTATTACGAGAGGGTGAAGCCCATGCTGGAGCAGCCCGGCGTCGAATATGTCGGCGAGATCGACGACGATCGGAAATCCGAATTCCTCGGCAATGCCGCGGCGCTGCTGTTTCCGATTGACTGGCCCGAACCGTTCGGCCTCGTCATGATCGAAGCAATGGCGTGCGGCACGCCGGTGATTGCCTGGAATAACGGCTCGGTGCCCGAGGTGATCGACGACGGGATTACCGGCTTCATCGTCAGCAATGTCGACGAAGCGGTGAAGTTCATCGCGCGCGCGGCGCATCTGCCGCGGCAAAAGATTCGCGATGTTTTCGAGGAGCGCTTCTCGGCGACGACGATGGCGCAGAATTATGTTCGATTATATCAGACGCTGCCCGCGAATGAATCGCGACGGGAAGCTGCAGCGTAGCGCCTCGCTCAAGCTGGTTGTTCGAACATGGATGAGCCCGCAAACACTTCGGCGCTCGACAGCCAAGGACCAGGCTCCGCAACCGGCGGCGGCAGCGGTACGTCCAGCGGAGAGCCCCGCGTTCCGCTGCGGCTGTTTGCACTGAAATATGCCGACACGTTCATCGTTGCGGATGCCAACGGCAGCGTCGTTGGCGAAGGCGACGGCATGTTCCGCGAAGATACGCGCGTCCTCTCGCGATGGACGCTGACGCTCGGCGGTAAAAAGCCGGCCTTGCTCAGCGCCGCGGTCAGCCAGGACAACATCCTCTTCGTCTCGCATCTGACCAACCGGCCGTTGCCGC
>Ga0136846_1236441_pt1 | contig 22564 bp, 23 predicted proteins | sample HopSoiMetagenom2_FD_96841 | JGI IMG/M metagenome (GOLD analysis project Ga0136846, IMG submission 96841) | Grasslands soil microbial communities from Hopland, California, USA - 2 Assembly 2016 (version 4) | ecosystem: Environmental > Terrestrial > Soil > Grasslands | place: USA: Hopland... | reverse complement strand
TATGATTCAACTGTTAAATCAATCATGCCATTTGGCGCCTTTGTAGAATTCCTTCCTGGTAAACAGGGACTGGTACATATCAGTGAAGTAAGCTGGAAACGCCTTGAAACACTGGAAGGTGTATTGAAAGAAGGCGATAAAGTAAAGGTGAAACTGATAGGTACAGATCCTAAATCCGGCAAGTTTAAGTTGTCAAGGAAAGCGCTGATCCCTAAACCGGAGCAGCAGCCAAGGCAGAATTAAGGATCAATCGGAATTCTTTTCGACCCAAATCAGTCCGCATTGCGGACGAAAATCTAATAATGAAAATAACCTCAACCATGAGGTTATTTTTTTATGTTCCAGATATGAGTAGCTATTTACGATTACACTTTACTGGGATCAATGCAGAGCAATCGGAAATTCTCATTGCCGAATTGAGTGAAGCCGGCATTGAAGGATTTGAAGAAGGCATCAATGAATTGAAAGCTTATATTCCTGCCGACAGCTGGAATGAAGCGGAGGTTAATGAAATAGCAGAAAGAATAGGAGTCTCCTTTTTAAAAGAACTGATAGAAGAAACCAACTGGAACCAGGTTTGGGAATCTAATTTTCAACCGGTAACTGTGGATGAATTTGTTTCTATTCGCGCGCATTTTCATGAACCGATAAAAGGAGTAAAGCATGAGATCATTATTACTCCCAAAATGAGTTTTGGGACCGGGCATCACGCTACAACATTCATGATCATCCAAATGATGGGATCAATGCAAATGGAAGGAAGATCATTGCTGGATTTTGGAACTGGTACTGGTGTACTTGCAATACTGGCCAGTAAGTGTGGCGCTTCACCTGTAATTGCAATCGATAATGACGACTGGAGTATAGCCAATGCACGGGAAAATATCCTGCAAAACAATTGTGCTTCCGTAATCCTGAAAAAAGGAGATACAGCCCGACTGAACCTGGTATTTGACATCATCCTGGCTAATATCAATAAAAATGTGATCCTCGATAATTTTGCCTCTCTGGCAAAACAACTTGACCCCGTCGGCGTTCTGGTACTGAGCGGGCTTCTAACCAGCGATGAGCCAGAAATACTGGCCAGGGCACAGGAAGAGGGGTTAACCCTTAACCAGCGCTTGACAAAAGATAACTGGCTGGCTCTGAAGCTCTACCGAAATTAGGTTCGTACACATGTTAAATTAAGGTTACTTAGAAATAGAATTTTTACTATTTTTACAGTCCAACCTCAACCCCAAGATTCTATGAATGAGCTCCTGCTCGTTATTTTAGCATATCTGATCGGCAGCGTTCCCACATCTGTTTGGGTGAGTCAATATTTTTTTGATATTGATATTCGTGAATATGGCAGCGGTAACGCCGGTGCTACCAACACCTATAGGGTTTTGGGTCCGAAATGGGGAACTACCGTGATGCTGGTTGACATGGTAAAAGGAATTGTTGCAGTAAAACTTGCCCTTCTTCTTCCCCAATATGCAGACAGTGATACACGATTACAGAACCTCCAGATTGTACTGGGACTTGCTGCTGTTATTGGACACGTTTTCCCTATATGGGCAGATTTCAGAGGAGGTAAAGGCGTAGCTACGCTATTTGGATTGGTATTGGGTGTATCACCTATAACAGCGCTCTGTTGTTCCGGTGTGTTCCTGCTTGTACTTTACCTTACCCGATTTGTATCATTGAGTTCCATTTTTGCAAGTATAGCCTTTCCGGTTTTCATTCTTATTATCTTCAATTTTCAGAATGATACTTACCGGGTATTTGCCATTGCAGTAGCACTGATGGTGATACTTACACACCAGAAGAACATCGGCCGTCTCTTCAAAGGAAGCGAAAGCAAGGTGCCAATCCTGAAGCACCGTGACAGACGCCGCCAGCGACGCCGGGAAAATGCTTCGTAAACACTCTTTCCTGAAATCTCCTGCCGCGTTAAAATCTTATCTTTCCGCCCGAAATGAAGGGCGCCCCCTCTGTTTGGTACAATCATTGAATTTTAGATATATAAAACATACCATGATGCGTAGACTAATTTCATTTATAGCATTGGCAGTTGTTCTTAACGCCTGTTCCAAAAATCCGATCACCGGACGCAGCCAGTTAAAGCTCCTTCCCGAATCCCAGCTTCAATCTATGGCTACAACACAATACCAGGAATTTCTATCAACCAATAAAGTAGTATCTGCTTCGGGTAACCGGGATGCAGAAATGGTAGTGAGGGTAGGGCAGCGTGTTACAAAAGCAGTACAGGATTTTTTTGCACAGAATGGACGGGCGAAGGATCTGGAAGGGTATCAATGGGAATATAAATTGGTGGATAGCAAGGAGGTAAATGCCTGGTGTATGCCTGGGGGAAAGATCGTAGTTTATACGGGCCTTTTGCCAATAACACAGAATGAGGCTGCATTGGCGGCTGTAATGGGCCACGAGGTTTCCCATGCAGTCTTCAATCATGGAAACGAGAGAATGAGCCAGAATTTGGGAGCAGAGGCAGTTGGAACGGGATTGCAGGTAGCGCTGGCTAATAAGCCTGCAGCCACACAGCAGTTGTTTATGGGAGCATTTGGCGCAGGAGCACAGTTGGGAGTATTGCTGCCATTTTCAAGGAAGCATGAGCTGGAAGCTGACCATTATGGGCTGATCTTTGCGGCTATGGCAGGATATAACCCTCAGGAAGCTATTAACTTATGGCAAAGAATGGAAGCAGCTTCCAACGGACAGAAACCACCGGAATTTCTGAGTACTCACCCAAGCGAGGGAAGACGTATTGAACAACTTCAAAAATTCATGCCCGAGGCTTTGAAATATTATAAGCCGGTAAGCCGATAAATTGATTTTCTTCAAGAAATCCTGTTCTCTTTAAGGGGGGACAGGATTTTTTCTTTCCTTTCTGCCTGTTTTTCAATGATTTTTAGTATTTTTGCACTCCCGAAAATGAGAACTCCGCCAATGGGCACCCCCTCAGATTTAGCGGGTGTAGTTGCCGGAAACCCTTAAAATTCCTTCAAAATATGTCACAAACAGTTTTTGAAAAGTTACAATTGGCAGATGAGAAGAATCTTTTAATCCAGGGTTTGCCCTCCTCAATCGAAAAGCAGTTCAGCAAGTTATCTTTCGCTAAAAACATGACACCGCTTCTAAAAAGCAGAAAAATCGATTTCGCCCTGGTATTTGCAGTTAACGAAAACCAGCTGAACGGAATCCTTAATGATGTTATGCCTTCGCTGAAAGATGGTTCCAAGTTCTGGATCGCTTATCCCAAAACGACTTCGAAGATCTCTACCGACTTAAACCGCGAATGCAGCTGGAACAGGCTTACCTGTGCCGGTTACGAAAGCATTGAGCGGGTTGAGCTTGACCACGTCTGGAGCGCCATGCGCTTTGTGACTGGTGAAAATCTGAGAAGTGAAGATGCGCCTGTCACCCGTAAACGTCCAACAGCAGCGCTGGCTGACTAATCTATCGTCCGAAAATTCTTGTTAGGTTTGCCGTATTAAATACGGCAAACTTTTTTTATGCCCTACCTGAATGTTGAAATAAAAGCGCACTGCCAAAATCCGGAATATATTCGTGAGTATCTCAAAAATTACCCTGGCAGCTTTAAAGGAGTGGATGAACAGACAGACACTTATTTCAATAGTCCGAATGGAAGATTGAAATTAAGAGAAGGGAATATTGAAAATAACCTGATCTATTATGAAAGGGAAAATAGACCAGGGCTCAAGCAATCTCATTTTCAACTGGTAAAGGTGGAAGATGCAAAAGGCTTAAAACAGGTGTTGACGGAATCAATGGAAGTAAAAGTGATTGTAAGGAAAAGGAGAGAGATTTATTATATCGATAATGTAAAGTTCCATATTGATGAAGTACCGGGACTTGGATCATTTATGGAAATAGAAGCAGGGAATATACTGGCAGATCTTTCAAAAGATAAACTGCAGGAGCAATGTGATTTTTATATGATGGAGTTCGGCATCAGGACTGAAGACATCATAGATGTTTCCTATAGTGATATGCTTTTGGAAAAGTTTGAAAAAGGTGTAAGCAATTAAGTTTAAAAAAGCACTTATAGTTTGGCAGTGAACAGGTTGGGGAAGTTTCCCAATTCCAATCCTAAAGTTTCTTAAGGATCTTTTTTGCTCTGCTACGAAATGCTGCTGTTTCATGTTCCCAGCGTTCTTCAATAATTAGTTTGAGTTCATTTTTTATATCCGGATAATAAGGCAGCAGTTTCTCCAGAATTATAAGAGAAAAAGCCTTTATGGCTACGGCTTCGTCTGGTGATTCTATAAAGCGAAAGCAGGTATTCATAACCTGCCCGTGATACCGTTCAGGAATGACAAGATCACGGAGAATCCTGACTGAATTTCGTTTAACCGAATCATGGAGGCCTTTCTTTTCAAGATTCTTAATCAGTTTACTCAAATGCTTGCGGATCAGTTCCGGATGGTTTTTCACAGCATAACTAAGCGGCCAGGCGGCCCTTTGTGTAACGCGGTATTCATCATTCAGGAAAAGCTGAAAAAGCTGGTCAAACCGTTCCTGAGAATGACCGATCCACTTAACGATTTTGGTTGTTTGAACTTTTGAATGTTCCGCCAGTATCGTATCCCGAAGCTTCATGCGTTTTAAACGGAAATTTCCATGATTTAGGTGATTAGATCAAATCCTGACAGCTTGTTCAATCTGACTTCGGAAGCCTTCAAGACCTTCCTTTGAGAATCAGCTATTTACCTCATAATTTACATTATGTTAAATGAAATAGTGATGCCGAGATTATCCTGCATTATTGTGTCCCAGCTTCTTTTGGGCTGTTTCAACCTTAACCTCTACAATAATCGAATCTGATACATGCAATCTCACCTTTCCAGGCACACGATATAAAGTATCAACCATCACCGCCGTACCAGCATTTACCTTCACTAGCGAAGTATCAAGCATCCCCGCAATTACACGATGCGCCAAAAACGATTCAGTTGCAGTTGTTTCCCACCCGATATATTGCTTTTCGAGTTGAGGATACGTAACCTTAAACGTTCTTGTATCAATTTCTACCGGATAGTCAAGTTCTAAATTATCAACAACCTCATCTCGGCCAGATATTTTACCCCTCAATTTTACACCATCGCGGTATAGGTCAATCCCTTCTTCCTGGCCATCTTCTATTGAAAATAAAATTTGGAATTTGCCTTTATCATAACCGACAAAAGAATTAGTGTAGTAAATGTCCTCTGCCGGTGTTACTATTTGTACAACAAAGCCTCCAGATTTAAAGCTGTCGGTCAAATCACGTATAAAGAATTTGCAAGACTGGCAACCTCCAAGGTTAACAAGACCGGCCTCGATCGTGTCGGCCTTCCCAATCTTTTTATTTAGGTAGACAAAATAGTTTGACGAGGCCTGATAGTGCGCTTCTTCATCGATCTTTCCATCTACTACAGCAAACCGGGAAGTTATTGTAATTAGCCAATCCTTCTTTTCCAGACGTGCATGTTCAATGTATTTAGCTGGATAGTCTATTTCATGTGTATTACTGAAAGTATCTTTTGTAACGGTTTTAGTGGTATCGTTATCTGCGTTGACAGGAGTATGATTTTTACAGGATAAGAAGAGAAACAAGAAAGGAAAAGCTAACCGACTAATCACCATAGATTGTAAGATACAAAGCGCCCCCTAAATTTTCAAACGGATATGGCGAACAGTTGAATCAAAATGGGAATAAAAAAAGCCGCTCCCCCGTGGAGCGGCCCTCACAAATTCTTAAATAGACGGCCATTGGATATTTACGCTCTTTACCTCAGCGTATCATAGAGATCATTCCACTTCTTGGCATCAGCAGTGAACTTAGCCTGATCTGCTGGCGCCTTGGCCTGCGCTTTCTTGTATGTATATATGTCACCAAGGTATCCTGCTACTTTGCGGTATTGCTGCTTCTGGCTACCCGTTAGCTTATCAGCCTTCGCCGCCATAATAGCCGCTGCCTTTTCATACGGCTCCCTCGCCTTATCAAACGCATCTGCATAAGCTTTATCTAACTCGTCTCTTTTTGCAATATCAGCTTTTGAAGGTTGCGTTCCAGGCTTGGTCCTCGTCTTCATATCCTGTACATGCGCCGCCCTGGCATCATTTATTTTATCTGCCTTATCAATAAAATGGTCTCCCATTACAAGCCACACCAGCTCATCATCAGGTTTTGCTGCAGCCGCTTTGGTTAATGAACTGATCAGCTTGCCTTCCATTGCACCATTTGCATCAGCAAACGGAGTTCCTTCTTTCGGATGCAATGTATCATATACCAATTGCGCCAGCGTCACATTCGCCTTGTAATCATTCGGATCCTTTGCCAACACTTCTTCCATTGATTTCAATTTGGTCTCGAAACCGTTCGATAATCCTACTGCGAAATCAGTCTTATCGTATGTAAAGTATTCACTGGAGGGATATAACTCCTTGCCCAAAGCCTTGTATTTATCGAAAGAGGCCATATCATTCTTCTCAAATGCATGTAACACCAGGAAGCGATAAATGAATTCATTTCCATTTCCCGCAACCCTGGCATCTGCCAGCTTTTGATAATAGATGGCAGCTTCATCTTTATGACCGCTGGTCTCACCTGTATATGCCGTAAGGATCAGCACAGTTGTATCAACAGGACTGTTCAGCAACTTATTTGCAGTTAATATGTCTGAAAGTTCAGCCACCTTCCTGAATGTAGTAAATGCAGGCTCAAAAGTTGAAGCCTGGTATTCTTTATACGCTTTATTGAATAAAGCAGTGTAAAGATCAACAGGTGCTTCTTTATATACCAGATCTTTTAAGAGTGGATAATTGGGACCGTCCATCGACTTATATTTTGCCCATGCAGCTTCTGCCTCTGGCAATAACTGCGCAGCCTGTGGATATGTCTTCATAAAACCACTATCGGTAGAAAGCGCAGCATAGATGGCAGTTTTTAATATCCAGGCATCTGCTTTGGCCGTAAATTTTTCCTTCGTCATGTTCTTATCCAGCTCGGTTTTCGCAGGTATATATTGCTTTAGGAGCAGGTAGTTGGCTATGTCCTTATAGTTCTGGGCACCAGCAAACAACCCCATGGAAAGCATCGCAGCGAAGAAAATGGTTTTTTTCATCAGCATGTTTTTATTTGAAGTATAATTAGTTAGTAATGCAATTTAAATTATTCCTGTGGATCAGTATCTGAAGATGTATTTTCTGTCGGTTCGGTTGCGTCAGGAACGTTGCCCGCTGCAGGAATTTCTCCGTTTACCGCCGCATTTACATGGCCCTGATCGTCCAGCTTGGTAATTGCCGCAATCTCATCCCCTTCATCCAGCCTGATCAATTTTACTCCCTGGGTAGCTCTTCCCTGCTCGCTAATATCTGACACCTTCATCCGGATAGTAACCCCGCTTTTACAGGTGATCATCAGATCTTCAGATGGTGCTACATCCAGCAACCCTACCAGGCTGCCTGTCTTCTCTGTAACATTGATTGTTTTTACTCCTTTTCCGCCACGGTTAGTATACCGGTATTCATTGATCGGAGTTCTTTTACCAAACCCTTTTTCGCTAACCACTAAAACTGTCCTGATAACATCAGTCTCAGGATTTACACAAATCATACCAACTACCTCATCATTTGCATCATCTACTTCAATACCAGCCACGCCAATTGCACCGCGACCAGTTGCCCTTACTTTCTCTTCCGAGAACCGGATTGCCCTGCCGCTCTTCACTCCCATCATGATCTCGCACTTGTTATCCGTCATTTTTGCTTCCAGCAATTCATCTCCTTCAACAATGCTGATGGCATTTACTCCTGTTTGACGGGGGCGACTGAAATCTGCCAACTCCGTCTTCTTGATTATTCCTTTCTTGGTGCAAAGTACAATGTTGTGGGATTTTACAAACTCTTCATCCTTGAGATCCTTTACATCCAGGATAGCTCGAACTTTATCATCTGATGGCAATTGCATCAGATTCTGAATAGCCCGGCCCTTGCTTGTCTTCTCCCCTTCCGGAATCTCATATACATTGAGCCAGTAACACCTGCCTTTTTCAGTAAAAAATAACATGGTGTGGTGGGTAGAGGCAACAAATAGATGTTCAATATAATCCTCATCCCTTGTGCGGCCACCGATCACTCCCCTGCCGCCTCGTCCCTGCGTACGATATTCATCAGCAGGCGTACGCTTGATATATCCTAAATGAGAAATGGTGATAACCACATCCTCTTCCTTCACAAGGTCCTTGATCCGTACTTCATTCTCCAGATAAGTGATCTCCGTTTTGCGAACATCACCAAACTTCTCTTTTATCTCAAGTAATTCAGTCTTGATCACATCAAAACGCATGGCTTCATTGCCGAGCAGTTCAGTCAGATGAGCGATCAATTTCATCAATTCATCATATTCTTCTTTGATCTTATCTCTTTCCAGACCGGTAAGACGCTGCAAACGCATTTCCAAAATGGCCTTGGCCTGTATTTCATCCAGGCCCCAGCCTGCATTGATCAGGTTATCTTTCGCGATGTCAGGTGTAGCACTACCACGGATAAGGCTTATCACTTCATCAAGGTGATCAAGGGCAATGAGGTAACCCTGCAGAATATGCGCTCTCTTCTCTGCTTCCCTCAGTTCAAACTGGGTCCTGCGTACAACCACTTCATGCCTGAACTCCACGAACTCAGTGATCATTTCTCTCAGGTTCAAGGTACGTGGTCTTCCTTTTACAATGGCCACATTATTGATACCATAAGAAGTCTGCAGTTCAGTATGCTTGTACAGCTGGTTGATGATCACATTGGCAACACCATCCCTTTTCAGATCTATAACTACACGTGTACCTTCCTTGTTATTGGATTCATTGTTAACATGCGCGATTCCTTCAATCACTTTTTCATTTACCAATTCTCCTATACGGTTCGTGAGTGCATCCCGGTTAACCTGGTATGGAACCTCAGTGATAATGATCTGCTCCCTCCCACTTGGTTTTGCATCCACATGAAGCTTTCCTCTCAACACTACCCTTCCTCTGCCAAAATGCATGGCTGCCTTCACTCCTTCCATTCCGTAAATGATACCGCCAGTCGGGAAATCTGGAGCCTTTACGTGCTGCATCAGTTCATCAACTGTGATCTCACGGTTATCGATAAAGGCAATACAGCCATCTATCACTTCAGTAAGATTGTGAGGCATGATATTCGTGGCCATGCCCACCGCAATACCACTCGAACCATTTATCAATAATTGAGGAACCCGGGTAGGTAATACAACCGGTTCTCTTTCTGAATCATCAAAGTTGGGCTGAAAATCCACGGTATCCTTATCCAGATCATCCAGCATGTGCTCTGCCAAACGTTCCAGTCTCGCCTCTGTATATCGCATGGCCGCTGGCCCGTCACCATCCTGGTTGCCAAAATTTCCCTGTCCATCAATCATCGTATATCGCATGCTCCACTCCTGAGCCATCCGTACCATCGCATCATAAACCGCGGTATCACCATGCGGGTGATACTTACCCAAAACTTCTCCCACGATACGCGCAGATTTCTTATGCGGGCGATTGTAATGAATACCCAACTGATTCATGCCATACAAGATGCGGCGGTGTACAGGCTTCAATCCATCCCTGATATCAGGAAGGGCACGACCAACTATGACCGACATTGAATAGTCGATATAGGCGGTCTTCATTTGCTCTTCGATGTTTACAGGAATGATTCGGTTGGTATCGTTTGTCTGGTCAGGCTGAAAATTTTCTTCCATTTAATTTTTCTCTCAGTTTAAAAAATTATCCTTTATGCTTTCTGATTAACATTATCGCTTTGAATGATACCGGCGATCTAGGCAAACCTCCTTGCTATTAAAGGATTTATATCGTTTTTTAGAGGCTTGCAAATCTACTTTTTTTGGTGGTCTAAACCTGACAAACATGGCTGTTTTTTGCACCTCATTTTCCCACCGATGTGGATAGTATAAGGTTGTCATAAAACCCTCATTTATAACATCCCTTTTACACTTGACGGCATAAATTTTTCGTTATTTTACTCTTTACCAAAGAGAATGTCGATGGCCAGTTACCTACTCTTGCGCAGCAATAAGAAAAGCGGCCCCTACAGCCTGCAGGAAATAGTGAATTTTGGCTTAAAAGCATACGACCTGATCTGGGTGGAGGGTAAAAGTGCAGGCTGGCGGTATCCCAGCGAGCTGGAAGAGCTTAAACCCTATGCCCCTGCGGTTGAAGAGCAGCCTTTTGACCGGTTCTTCAAAAAACCTTCACAACAGGCGCAGGAAGTACCTGTATTGTTGCAAAAAGCTCAGCAGGCCCAGCAAACTGCCCGAGCCCAGGAAGTGGAGCAATATGCCACACAGCAGAAAGCCCAGGTCCAAGATCCAGTTGCGCAGATAACATCAACGCCTGTTCTCACAACACAGGAAAAGATCCATATCCAGCCCGATAAAATTGTACAGGAGGAAAAGCCTTCCACCTTTGCTAAAGCTTCGGCAGACGAATTAGTGGAACAGAAACCATTGGTACAGCAACCCTCATTTGAGGAGCAATACGAAAAATACCTGCCTAAGAAATCGGTATTCGTAACCATGCCCGGTAATAAATCTGTGGTGGTTCAGAAACCTGTAGAAGCAAGGCAGGAAGCTATTCCGGTTCAGCCTCCAACTCCAAACCGCATAGCTACTCCTCCAGTCACTCCAGCTGCCACAATAACCGTAAAGGAAAACCCGGAAGCACAGATAAAGTATTCCCAGCCTCTTGATGAAATTAAAGAGATGTATGTAAAGACTCTTCAGGAAAGAAAGACTAAAATGGTAAGGAGAACAATTATGCTTGCCGGCCTGAAGAAAGCAGCCGTAATTGCGGCTCTGGTTGCAATTGGCGTAGTTGCCGGTCTCGTTATCAATCGTAATTCCGGAAAAGGCAGCAGTACGCTTTCTCAAATGTCCAAAATCAAGGAACCAGGTACAGCTCTCACTACTGAGTCATTACCCACAACTGATCAAATTAATCAGCCTGCAGTTACTGGAAAGCATCCATCTGATCCAGGTAATCTGATTGAAAATAATACGCCGTTACAAAACGATCCCAATACTGAATTACCTATTCAATCTTCTTCCTTACCGAAAAAAGCAACGGAACAATTGCTACGCCAGGAAAGAGAACAGCATTTACAGGATCCTTCCAGTAATATTCGCATAGAAAATGAATCTCGCAACCCGGCAAAACAGGTGTATGAAGAGAAACCCCTGCAAACAGATCCTAGAACCGGTGAAAGAAACAGGAACACACGGAATGAAAATGATGTAACAGTTGATGAGGATAAGCCTTCTATCAAAGCAGTCATGAAACCCCGGAAAAGTGGTTTGGAGAGCATGGTATCTGTTACCAGCAATGATTACAAAAGAGTTGCATTTGGTGGTATCCGTAACCTTGAACTGACTGTTACTAACGAATCAAAATTCATACTGGATAAGGTTACTGTAGAATTGCAATACCTGAAACCGAGCGAAGAACCACTAAAGACTGAATTGATCCAGTTCCATTCCGTTTCACCTAATGGCGCCATGACCATGAAGATCCGTGATACCAACCGGGGTATAAAAGTATTATACAAGATCATCGATATCCAGGCAGCTGGGCAGGAAACTGCACTCAATGGATTTTAAACCCTGATTCCAGAGCATTTCAGCATAGCCATAAATGTAAAAAGGTCATATTCGTTAAACGAATATGACCTTTTACTTTTTTGCCATCGTTTACGCGCGTTCATTCACGCGCCTCACGAAACATTGTGGTTAGTGTCCCACTAACCACAGCGGCGAATTATTTACTTCGTAAGCGGAATATATAAACTGGCCTGGATCACCCCATTCTTAAAATCGGGATCAATACCTGTTGAAGGTTCAAAATCGCCCACCTTGGATAATCCAACTGTATACCGGGCTCCCAATCCAAACCCGCTTTTGGCCTTAAATCCCAATCCTGCTGCTGCAGAAAGGTCAAGGTCCTTTGCAAAATTTTCTATGCTCTTGTTTTCAATATTATCGCTGATCTTAAATCCAACCTGCGGACCTGCTTCTATAAAAAATCCGCCTGGAGCACGATATTGTGCCATTACAGGCAGTGTAACATAAGTTACTTTCCAGTCATAACTGCCCGAAACACTGTCTATCTTTGCTCCCTGTGTTGAAATCATCAGTTCTGGTTGAATGGCAAATCCCACAAAAGAAAAATTAAGAAACGCTCCTCCGTGGAATCCTACCAGCGCTTTCTTGTCTACCTGATCAAAATTACCACCCGTGAAATTGCTGACATTTGCTCCAGCCTTAACGCCAAACACTATTTTTTGTGCAAACGTGGTGGTTGTGACAAACAGGAAAGCCAGAATTACTATTTTTTTCATAAAAGGTATTTTTAGGAGACACTGCACATTGTATGCCTGATTTTTTATATAAACTCCCTGAACAGGAATGACAAATCTTTTACCGAATTTTGCTCTTTCTATTATATGAAGAAAGTTCTTCTGTTTGGTGCAGGTAAATCTGCGACCGTGCTTATAGATTATCTATTGTCCAACGCAAGGCAGTGCCAATGGAAACTGACTGTTGTGGATGCAAATCTTCAATTAGTTAAGGACAAGTTAAAGGATTCTGTTTATGGTCAGGCAGCTTCATTTGATGTAATGGACTACAACAGTCGCCATCCATTTATTCAGCAAAGTGATATTGTTATTTCAATGTTACCTCCTGTGCTTCACCGGGAAGTTGCCAAAGATTGCCTTCTTTTTTCCAAGCACCTGCTTACTGCCTCGTATATTGATGAGGACCTTCGCCAAATAGCTCCCGAAATAAAAGAAAAGAATCTTCTCTTTTTATGCGAAATGGGTCTTGATCCCGGAATTGATCATATGAGTGCCATGAAGCTGGTGGATGAGATCAACGCTCGCGGGGGAAAAATAACCTCATTTCAATCCCATTGCGGCGGACTGGTTGCTCCAGAAAGTGATGATAATCCCTGGCATTACAAGATCAGCTGGAATCCTCGCAATATTGTATTGGCAGGTAAAGCGGGTGCCCACTATCGGGAAAATGGTGAAGAGAAAAGGATCCGATATGAAAACCTGTTTGATCCTTCTAACCGGGTAATGGTACCAGGCATCGGGAATTTAAGCTGGTATGCCAATCGTGATTCTTTAAGTTATACTTCTCTCTATGGTTTGGAAGATGCTCCCACCTTTGTTCGAACCACGCTGCGTCATCCCGATTTCATGGTTGGGTGGAAGAATGTGATCGCCCAGAAGCTTACCGATGAAACTGTCCAATATGATTCGAATGGCAAAACACTCGGTGAATTGTTCAAAACTCATTTTGAAAAGTATAAATCAGGCAACTCGGAGAATCTGAATTTTGAAGGAGACAAGGCTCTTATGCTGGAACAGTTTTCCTATCTGGGAATAAATGATGATGAAACTCCTGTCAATAAAGGTATGTGCAGCGCTGCAGATATTCTTCAATTTTCACTGGAAAAGAATCTCGCGCTGCGTCCGGACGACAGGGACATGATCGTAATGCTACACGAATTGAGTTATATCTCCAATAACAATCAGTCCTCCGTTAGAAGCACCCTGGTGGTGAAAGGTGAGGATAATTTACATACTGCCATGGCAAAGACTGTTGGACTCCCACTGGGGATTGCCACCAAACTAATACTCAATGGGGATATTGTTTTAACAGGGCTGCATATTCCTACCTCACGTGAAATTTATGGACCGGTATTGAAAGAACTGGAAGAATATGGAATCTGTTTTAATGAAGAAAGAAGCTAAATGGCTGAAATCTCTGCACTGCTCAAATGATTCTCCCTTCACTGTGACAATTTGCTTATATAAGTAATTTCAACAATTCAGCCACTCCCTCCGTAGCAGGTTTTTCAATCACTGTAAGGTTATTGACCCCTGTAGTATAAGGAATTTTTTTATCGATAATATACTTTGGGATATGCTGTCCTGCATAATTGACAAGCCCGGCAGCCGGATAAACTACCAATGAAGTTCCCGCCACTACAAAAATATCTGCAGCGTTTACAATGGGAATGGCTTCACTGATCTTTGGTACTGCTTCTTCAAACCATACAATTGCCGGCCTTAACTGATACCCATCATCTCCCTTGTCACCTAATTTCATATCCCCTCGAATCTCGTAAAGCCTGTTCTCATCTGCAGTACTTCTCATTTTAAATATTTCTCCATGCAGGTGAAGCACATTCGTTGAGCCAGCCCGCTCATGCAGATCATCAATATTCTGGGTAATGATCGTCACTTCAAAGTTCCTCTCCAGCTCAGCCAATCCAAAATGAGCTGAATTGGGTTTGGCGTCTGCCACATTCTTTCGACGCATATTATAGAAGTCAAGTACCAATTGAGGGTTCTTATACCAGGCGCCGGGCGTTGCCACTTCCCTTACATCATATCCCTCCCATAAACCGTCACTGTCCCGAAAAGTCTTAAGTCCGCTCTCTGCGCTAATCCCAGCCCCTGTTAGGACCACCAGTTTCTTTTTTGCCATAGAGCAAATTTAATCAAGGCGGGATTCAAAAATATAACGGGAAGAATTTTAAAGATTTTCTGTATTAACTCAGCACCTCGCTGGTTTGTTGCTTTAGTTCCTGTTTGCCCTTACGCAGTTTTGTTCTTTTATACATGATAACCACAAACGCAACCAGGAAAAACAGAGGCCAAATAGAAACAAACCCAACAAATAGATCTTTGATCCATTTCCAGCCAACCGAAAATGAACTTGCCAGTTCTGTTCCAAAACTCGGACTGTCTTTGTCTTTTGCACTTACATTTAGCACCTGGAAGAATGTCATGTTGATTGTGCTGAACGTGGAAGCATGACCGAGATATTGAATTCTGCCTGCCGCCGATTCAATTTGCTCCTGTACTCCATTGATCTCGTTTTGCACATTAAGTATTTCTTCCATGTTCTTTGCCTGCCTCAAGAGGTCCAGGTAACGTGATCTAACCTGTCGCTTGGCCTCCATTCTTGACCTGGTATCGATAACTTCCGTTGTTACATCTGCCGATGTAACTTTTTTCTCATTGATCTTATCTGTATTGGCAGTTAGCTGTACCAGTGCATTGTCAAATTGGTCTACAGGAACTTTGATCGCAAGTGAATTTTCAATCTTATAATCTGATTGATTCTGTTCTTCCTGGGCAATATAACCGCCTACAGATTTTACCTTTTCCCGGAGAGATGCATAAAAACTTTTATAATCTTTCACCTCAGCATTGATGAATGCATTCTTGACAATTTTTTTATCCCAGTCAATATTCTGTTGTGGTTCCGCTGGCTTTTGTTTAGGATTACCAGTTCCGGGAGGTGTTTGATTGGTCGCTGAGTCGGCATTTTGGTCACCTATTGCTCCAAAAGCTTCCTTTTTAGGTTCGCTTTCAGGTACCTGATTCAATTCAACTTCGGCGATGCTGGACCTCGGTTTATTCAATTTTGAATCGCTAGTAGAAGTATTGCAAGACATTACGATGCTCATCACCGCAATCAATGCGGTGCAACAAATTAATTTCATGGCTTTCGATTTAGTGGTAAAAAGATGCGGGAGTAACTGGTTTACATATTCAGCCAGTTATTTTATTTATTCATGGCAATATTTACTGGTTAAAGTGAATCTGAGTATTGATTCCTTTTACCTGAAAAAAGTAACCCTTAATAATCTGTGAAACGTCAATTTAAATGAAAAGACAGCAGTCGATCACTTCTCTCCTGCCATCTTCATAATCGTTTCAAATTCTTTATCTGTAACAGGTTGTACAGACAACCGGCCTATTCGTACAAGGGCCATATTAGCGAGTGTTTTATCTTTTTTGATATCATCCAGTGCAACTGGTTTCTTCAATTTTTTAAACGACTGAAGGTCTACCGCGCTCCAGTCATCTTTTGTGGAAGGGTCCTGGTAGGCTTCTTTTGACACTTTGGCGATGCCTACAATATTCAGCCCTTCATTGCTATGATAGAACAGTACAGTATCTCCCTTTTTCATTGCCCGCAGGTGAAGACGGGCAGCATAATTGCGAATTCCATCCCACCTGGTCTCCTTTTCTTTTTCCAGTTGATCATAACTATAAACAGAAGGTTCAGATTTGACTAGCCAATGTGCCATACGAGCTTTTTTTGTTTTCGGATTCCAAAATTAAAAGAAGTTGAAGAAATAAATATACTCTGTTTTCAATCCAGAATTGGATCGATGCACGTATTTGTATCATTTGTTGCTTGTGAAAACGTGATGAAGAAAATGGATAATACTGGTCGAAAGATGAAAACACCAGCATGGCTGGATCACTATTAAAGATGTGGATCAGAGCAACGGAATGATATAGGTGATCAACGATATTGTCCGCCTAAATAAAACCCTGAGTAGGCTCCCATCCTGAAGATCCCCGCCCTTTGCTGGTGGGGATATTTTTTGATAGCGGGGTGGGTAATAATATTACCAGCCACTGGCCAGTACATCTGCCAGGTGCATGGTTTTTATGGAATATCCTTTATGATTGATATATCCCTGTATATGCATCAGGCATGACAGGTCTGTAGATATGATGTATTCAGCATTTGTTGCCAAAGCATTTTCCACTTTTTGTTCTCCCATACCAATGGAAATAGATTCAAATTTCACGGCAAATGTTCCTCCAAAACCACAGCAGGTCTCCACATCATTCATTTCAGTAAGCTCAAGGCCTTTTACATTGGACAATAATTTCCTGGGCTCAGCTTTTATTTTGCATTCACGAAGTCCTGCACAGCTATCGTGATACGTTGCTTTTGCCTTGAGTTCGGCTCCTACATTCTCGATCTTCAGCACCTTTACCATGAATTCGGAAAATTCAAACAGCCTGTTACCTACGTCAGTTACTTCATGATGCCGGGAAGAGTTTTCAAACAGCTTTCCATAATAATTACGAACGAAACCCGAACAGCTTGCACTGGGTGATACGATATAATCAGTTCCACTGAAATCCTTCAGGAATTTGCTGCAAACAGATTTTGCTTCATCCCAGAAACCTGCGTTGAAAGCAGGCTGGCCGCAACATGTTTGTGCAGTATTGTAGCTAACAGTGCATCCTGCTTTCTCCAGCACCTTAATCATATTGAAGGCAGTATCTGGATAAAGCTGGTCAACAAAACACGGTATAAATAATTGTACGTTCATTCGCAGGGTGCTATTGTCTTTATTTTTTTATAGATCGTGCAAGCTGGATCATTTTAATAGCGGTAATTGCAGCCTCCTCTCCTTTATGGCCATGCTTTCCACCAATTCTTTCGCGGGCCTGCTCTTCGCTGTTAACTGTTAATACTCCAAAAATAGTGGGAATTGGCAAGCCAAGATTCAATTGAGTTACCCCATCAGTCACTGCTTTACACACATAATCAAAATGTGGGGTATCTCCTTTGATCACACATCCAAGAGCAATAAAGGCATCCGGCCGCTTTTTTCGGCCGCTATTATCCCAATAAGTCTTTACGCCAAAAGGAATTTCTACAGCGCCTGGCACCGTAATAGTGAGCGTTTTTTTGACTTTATTTTTGGCCAGTTCTGCAAGACATCCTTTCTCCAATTCATCAACGATCGGAGCATTCCACTCAGTTTTCACTATAACGATAAAGGCACCTGCCAGGTGACGGGTGCCTTTATCATTCTTTAATAATTTTCCTGATCCGGTAGATGTATTCGCCATGATCAATTCACATTATAAACGCCCAGTCTTGCCAGGTATTTGTCTGCTTCTCCTCCTTCCCTGGTATTGGGGAATTTTTGCTTTAGCTCTGTATACAATGCGATCGCTTCTTTCTGGTCTTTTACCATCTTTTCGGCAAAATAGGCAGCCATACCTAGTGCTTCTGCTGAACTCTGCTTGTCCTCCTCAAAATGATGCGCTGCCTTTTTATAATAATCCAGCGCTTCTTTATTGTTACCAAGATCACCATAAGCATCACCCAACAGTTTATAAGCCCTTTGCTGGATCTGTTTGGCGTCACTATCAAATTTCTTCAGGTATTTTACAGCATTCTGATTGTCGTTCTGTTTGAGGTAACAAACACCTGCATAATAATTGGCGAGATTGCCGGCATCTGTACCACCGTACTTGCTGATTATGCTCAGGAATCCCGGATTCTGACCGTCTCCGGTTAGCGCCAGCCTTGTTGAATCCATGCGGAAATATTCTTCAGCTTTCCACATGAGCTCTGCTGCTTTCTCCTCTTTTGGTTTTACTACATAATTCTTATAGAAAAACCAGCCGCCAACAGCGAGTACCAGAATTGTACCAACCCCAAGTATCCATTTACTGTTACGGGTCCAGAAATCTTTGGCCTGGGCAAGGATCACTTCACCCTGTTCGCTATCCTGCACTTGTTTCTTGTCTGCCATTATTTTAATGATTTGAATTTTATTTTAGCTTAATCACTAACCGTCCTGCGTAATTAATCTACTATGAACGGATAATTTTGGTCAATATAAACGTCTTTTAATACTTCGCTATCATCTGGCCATGGGCTTTCCTCTGCGAATTTCACTGATTGATTCACCACACCATCAATGCGACTGTCAATATCACCCAATTCTTTTTCTGTAGCCATTTTGCCGTCCAGGATAGTCTTGCGAATCATCTGGATCGGGTCTTTGCCCTTGTATTCATCCACTTCTTCCTTGGTGCGGTATTTTTGAGGATCGCTGATGGAATGTCCTTTATAACGATAAGTTTTAATTTCCAATAAAGTTGGGCCACCTTTTTCCCTTGCTCTTTTAACGGCTCTACCCACTCCTTCATGCACTTCTTCCGGGATCATTCCATTGATGGTATCGGCAGGCATTTCATATCCATCAGCCAGTTTATAGATATCTATCACGTTGGAGGTCCTTTCTACTGAAGTACCCATTGCGTAATTGTTATTCTCACAAATGAAGATCACGGGTAATTTCCAGAGCATGGCCAAATTAAATGTCTCATGCAGTATACCCTGGCGGGCAGCTCCATCTCCAAAGAAGCAAAGCACCACATTGTCCGTATCCTTATATTTTTCAGCAAATGCAAGTCCGGCGCCCGTACCAATCTGTGCACCCACAATACCATGTCCGCCAAAGAAGTTAACATCCTTTCCAAAGAAGTGCATACTTCCACCCTTTCCTTTGGCACACCCTGTTGCCTTACCATACAGTTCAGCCATGCAGCTGTCTACTGATACTCCTTTGGCAATTGCAAGTCCGTGATCGCGGTAAGCAGTAATAAAAGAGTCCTCCGGTTTGGTAGCTGTCATACATCCTGCAGCAATTGCTTCCTGCCCTACATAGGCATGAAAGAAGCCGCGGATCTTACCTTCCATTTTATATTTTTCTTCGGCCATCAGCTCAAATTGACGAATGAGCTGCATTAACTCGTACCAGTACAGATAAGTCTCTTTGGAAAATTTCGTAGCCACCAGCTAAAATTTGAGGTTTAGGGGCCTTAAACCGCTTATTTCCAGCGCGGTTATCAGGGCGGGTGCAAAAATAAGGGAAAGTTGTAAAGTTTGTTTCACCCTCTGCTGCTAAATTGCGGCCTCATGCTTACTCTTCAGGCCATATCCCTGCTTCAGTTCAAAAATTACGGCAACCGCTCATTTCCAATGCCTGAGCGAATTATGGCCATTTGTGGGAATAACGGGGCCGGAAAGACCAACCTGCTGGATGCCATCCATTATCTGTGCTTTACCAAAAGCTATTTTACCCGTTCTGATGCCAGCACTGTCCAGCAGGGGAAAACCGGATTCAGGATCGAAGGTAATTTTCTGCTCGGGGAAAAAGAGGAAAAGGCAGTTTGCATACTCCGGGAGACAGGCAAAAAGGAGTTCTCCGTGAACGAACAGATATATGAGAAGTTTTCTCAACATATAGGCCGATACCCCTGTGTAGTAATTGCTCCGGATGATGCCATCCTGATCATGGGAGGCTCGGAGGAAAGAAGAAAATTCCTGGATGCGCTGCTGTCACAGTTAGATCCGGTATACCTCCAGCACCTCATCACTTATACAAAGCTTTTACAACAGCGAAATGCTTTATTAAAATCATTTGCCGATACGCAGGAAAAAAATTTCGCCCTTTTGGATGTACTTGATGAACAGATTTTGGTTCCTGGTAATTATATCTTCAATAAACGCCGTGAGTTTGTTGTCCCCTTTCTTCCTTCCGTTAAACATCTTTACCAGGATATCGCCCAGCTTCCGGAAGAACTGAACCTGGTTTATGAAAGTGAGTTACATCAGGCAGGCTTTGACGAACTATTGAAATTGACAAGAACAAAAGATCTGTATGCCTTAAGAACAACTTCGGGAATTCACAAGGATGATATTGAAATAACCATGGGTAACCAGCTGTTTCGCAATATCGCATCCCAGGGTCAACGCAAAAGCCTGCTGTTTGCTTTAAAGCTGGCAGAGATGGAGGTCTTAAAAAAAGAAAAAGGATTTGCTCCACTCCTGCTGCTTGATGATGTATTTGAAAAACTGGATGAAGGAAGGATCAGCAATCTTCTGCACAAGGTCTGTATTGAGAATGATGGCCAGGTTTTTATTACTGACACCAATGAAGAACGATTACGGGAACACCTGGAAGAATTGAACGTGGAGTATGGTGTTATATCCCTGGGTTGACATAAATATTGACAATTTATTCGCGGATTAATAATTTACATTTGTGATATGGGCGAGTTTTCTATCAGTGAAGCGATTCAGCAATTCCTTAATCAAAGCCGTCTCAAAGGTGAAATCCAGGTTATGCAGATCGAAGAAGCCTGGGAACAGATCATGGGAAAAACAATTGCCAGGTATACCGATAAGCTCCAAATCTTCGGCGATAAACTCATCATCACCACTCATGTTGCACCCCTAAAACAGGAGCTTGTTTACCAAAAAGAAAAAATTAAGCAAAGAGTAAATGAAGCACTGGGCAAGAGAGTGATCAATGAGGTGGTAATTCAGTAAAAGATTATTTGTAGTTTAGATTTATGTGATGGTTCGTGAGGCGGGTGAGTGAACGCGCGTAAACCATGGCCGCCTACTTCCACGCCGTGGTTCGTGCCCCACGAACCACTATAATGAGCTAGCCTAATTTCACTCTGGGATCTATTACACCATAAAGGATATCTGCCAGTATATTGATCATGACAAAGAATACGGCCGAAACCAGTACAGATCCCATTACAACCGGGTAATCCAGTTTTTCCAATGCATCTACTGTCACCTTCCCAATTCCCTGCCATCCGAAAATATATTCCACAAAGAATGCGCCTGCCAGCAATTCTGCAAACCAGCCGGTGATGGCTGTGATTACCGGGTTCAATGCATTACGAAGCCCATGCTTCCAGATCACTTTTCGTTTTGATAATCCTTTTGCATAGGCGGTCCGGATATAATCCTGGTCAAGAACATCCAGCATGGCGCTGCGTGTCAGTTGAGTGATGATGGCCATTGGCCGAATTCCTAACGTAATAGCAGGAAGTATAAGATTCTTTAAGGTCAGTATACGTTCACCTGTACGATCATCAATATCAAACCAGCTTCCTGATATATGAAGCCCTGTCCAGCTGGTCCATACAAATCCAAACAGATAAGCTATAATAATCCCCATAAAAAAAGAAGGGGCCGATATTCCTACAATACTGCTGAATACTGCGGATGTATCCATCCAGGTATTTTGCTTTACTGCTGCAATAACACCTAACGGTATTCCGATAACAATAGCTATGAGGATGGCAGCAAGCGCAAGAAACAGTGTACCTGGTAATGCCTGCATCAGGATCTCACCCACCTTGCGTTTGCTCTGATAAGATTTGCGGAGATAGGGAAGTTTAAATGCAAGCTTTTTTTCACCGCCGATAAAAAACCCTTTCAACTGTTTGGTCTCAATCTCTTCTTTGCTATGTATGCTGATCGGAGATACATCATTAAGATAATATACAAACTGTTTCCATTTTGGCTGATCCAGGTAAAGCTCTTTACGAATATTTGCCTGTGTGGTTGAATCCCCTGTTTGTCCCATCACCAGTCTGGATGGATCTCCAAACCCCTGGAATAATAAGAATACCAGCACTACTACCCCAATTAAAACCAGGACAGCATAAAAAAGTTTTTTCAGGATGTATGCAGGCACTATTTTATTTTATTATTGACTGAGGTATCAACAGGCGGTACAATTTTAGACGAATCAATTATTGCTGGCGCCTTAAGCCCTGAATTTTCTACTACCACAGTTTTTATTCTTTTAACCGCGCCACCAGCTCTTCGGTAACTCCATTTACCCAATATGGTCCCCTTGTTAAGAAGATAAATACAGGGACTTGTCCTCGCAGCAGTCCGGATGGCCGTATTATCACTTTTGAATAGCTGGATATCGCTTAGCGCCGTGCCTTTTAGGTTAGTGATCACTTCCTGCATCCGGCTGGTAACGATATAAACAGGTATCCCCTTTTCTTTGGCCGCATTTTTTACGTCAGCAAT
>Ga0136846_1227076_pt1 | contig 22567 bp, 29 predicted proteins | sample HopSoiMetagenom2_FD_96841 | JGI IMG/M metagenome (GOLD analysis project Ga0136846, IMG submission 96841) | Grasslands soil microbial communities from Hopland, California, USA - 2 Assembly 2016 (version 4) | ecosystem: Environmental > Terrestrial > Soil > Grasslands | place: USA: Hopland... | reverse complement strand
TTGCTACCGGTTGCTGTTAATGCGGTAGCAGTAGTGTTCTGACAATAAGTTGGAGAGCTGGCTGTTGGTGCAGTTGCAGGACTGCCAACAGTAACTGTTATAGGTGTTCTTGCACTTTCACAACTACCCGCCGGTGTTTGGGTTACATACCAGGTGGTGGTCCCTGCAGATGCGGTTGAAGGCACCGGGGCTGTTGAGCTACCTGTACCGTTGGTGGCCACCGTGTACCAAAGCAGGTTGCTGCCGGTAGCTGTTAATGCAGTGGAGGCAGCACTCTGGCAATAACTGGGTGAAGAAGCAATTGGGGCTGCTGCTAAACTTTTTATGGTAACCGTTACAGGAGTGCGTGTACTTTCACAACTGCCCGCAGGTGTTTGGGTTACATACCAGGTGGCAGAACCTGCCGAAGCAGTTGAAGGCACTGGGGCCGTTGAACTCCCCGTGCCATTGGTAGCCACGGTATACCAAAGCAGGTTGCTTCCGGTAGCTGTTAAGGTAGTGGCGGTAGCACTTTGACAATAACTGGGTGAGGTAGCAGTGGGTGCTGCTGATGCGCTGTTGATAGTAACCGTTACAGGCGTTCGCGTACTTTCGCAACCGCCCGCCGGCGTTTGGGTCACATACCAGGTGGTGGTACCAGCTGATGCGGTGGATGGCACCGGAGCTATTGAACTACCTGTGCCATTGGTGGCCACCGTATACCATTGCAGATTGCTGCCGGTAGCTGTTAATGCAGTGGCGGTAACATTCTCACAATAACTGGGCGATGCAGCGGTGGGTGCTGCTGGTAAACTTTTTATGGTAACTGTTACAGGGGTGCGGGTGCTTTCGCAACTACCCGCCGGCGTTTGGGTTACATACCAGGTGGTGGTACCTGTTGCAGCAGTTGAGGGCACCGGAGCTGTTGCACTACTGGTACCATTAGTAGCCACGGTATACCAAAGCAGGTTACTTCCGGTAGCCGTTAATGCGGTGGCAGTAGCATTCTGGCAATAACTGGGCGAAGTGGCGGTTGGTGCTGCTGCGGCGCCTCCACCGGCAGTTTCATAAGCGCCCACATCCAATGCAGTTCCCTGAGGGCGCGTATTGCCTTCATAATCGGTAGTCAAACCGAAAACGGGATATCCCTTGTCAATAACCGGGCTACAGGGTGTTAAATGAAAATCATTGCCGGCAGCATTCACGAAAAGCGGATCGGCATCAAGATTACTATTGCCAACGAGCGGCGTTACCAGGTCCAGATCGCTGTTGCTGAAAGAAATATTTGGACCTACAGTAACACTGGAATAAGGCCCTCCAGATGTCCAGACAATAACATTGGTCAAAGAAACATTGCTGACTGCTGCACCAACCGGCTGATTAAAAGCCACCGGCGCTGTATTATTGTAAAGGGTACAGTTATCCATTGTAGATGACACACGTCCGGTATAGGGATTATCTGCCAGCGATGCAAATACCGACCCCTGTGCGGTCAGACTGTTGTTGTTGGTAAAAATACAATTCTGCATAACGGGCATTCCCCAATCGCCATTCAGCGTCACTGCCCCAACGGCGCCGCCAAAAACAGCTGTATTATTGTCGAACAGAAGTGTATTTAAATTAAAAAAAGACTGGGCGCCGGCTCCATCCCCATAGGAACAGAAGCCGCCGCCATATACGGCGAAGTTGTTAATGATAATATCATTTCTCAGATCAGCATAGCTAACATCACCCGCCAAAGCCAGTTCCAGCACGCCCCCGCCCGAATTATCGGGCTGCGGCGTAGTGCTGCCCGGATAACCGGCATTGGCATTGCCGTCGCGAATGGTAAATCCATCGAAATCGCGGCCGCCCTGAAATCCCTGTAAGGTAACTACGTGGTACGAATTGTCGCTGGCATTGCCGGGTACGCCAATGTCGCCGCTAAGAATAGTAAGATATATTTGCGGGTTCCGCTGGGTACGTGCCGTTTCTGTACCTGCAAATCCACCATAAACACTATAACCGAACGATGCCAAAAAAGTAGCGGCCCTGTTGTTGGTAGCAGTTGGTTTGTAGGTGCCCTGCGCCACCCATATTTCGTCGCCGTAATTTGCCGGGAATGTCAACGACGCCAGGGCTACATTCAGATCATTATAAGCCGTTGCCCAGCTGGTGCCGGCGCCAGGGGTGGGATTGTTAATATTAACGTAGCGAATGACAGCAAAACTGCAGTTAGCCGATAACAGAAATAAAAGAATGTACAATACCGGCGGGGTACGAAATGCAAACATAGAATGCGGTTAGTTGTAGAATTTTTCTAATAAGTTATTGATCAGTTGCTTAAGGGTTTATATCTACGTTCTTCAACGTAAACAAACAAACATTTAATACATAAAGTATATGTTTTTTTTTCGAAATGCCAGGTGCCGGCTTACCAAATGGCTTTATTCCAGGCAGCCGGGTGTAAATAAAAGGCAAGAGGCTTTGGATTAGATCTACGGCTCTTCTATTTAAAGATATACTTGTAGAAAATGCTATCAACTGCCATTCGTGAGAAATCAGGAGGTAACGAGTCAACAGGCACCCGTTGAAAATGATTTTTTTCATAGAAACGATGAGCGGCATGAAATTGATCAGTTGTGCCCAGGAAGATCTCCTGCAACTCTTTTTCCTTTGCCCAGGAGAGCAGCGTGTTCAACAACTCTTGTGCTACGCCATAGTCTTTGCCCCGGTAATCTTTATGAACAAACATTTTTCGCAGGGCGCCCTGCTGGTTGCCAATATCTGAAAGCGCAATGGTGCCGATCACGGTGTTGCCAGTTATCGCTACCCAGAAGTTGCCGGCGCCCTGCTGGTAATAACCGGGAATATCCTGCAGATCGGGTTGGTCACCGGCTGTTATCGCTACATTGAACTCTTCTGTTTGAATGGAAAGGATCAGGTCGATTATTGGTTGCTTATAATTGTCGGTATAAACAGCTACGCTATAGTTCATAGCCAAATGTACAAAATAGTAAGCAGCGTAAAACGATACGCATAAATAAACACGCCGTATAAAAAGGCTGAAAATGCACGCTGGTGCAGCGTTTTAACCGGTTAAGGGTAATATTGACCTGAAAAACGAAACGTTTTCCAACATTCTCCCAACTAACTTTAATTAATCACCTGGCGATTTAAAAGAGCCGTAATAAGTACTGACGCAACCCAAAAAACAGCTGTTGCCAACAGTTAGGTTACCACATCCGTTACCTTTTAGGTTACCTCCCATCCCCTGTTTATATTATTGTTAGTGTAAACAATTAGATTACCTTTTCAAAAAATCAAAGTCCCCCATTTAACTTAACATAACGTCAACAAACGAGGCACATTAATTAGTATGTGCAAAAGTGACATCCATCTAAACCACTTACATATTCACAAATAGCAATCGACCGAAACCCTTTACCAAAGCCACCTTCAAGGTTATTCACTTTATTCTTCCCGCATATAAAAAAATTTTGGCAGTGAGCATGAGCCAAACTAGGCTACTCATAATTTGACATCACCTACCGATCAACTATATATTTGCTGTATCGAAAAACGAGACAAATGCAAAGGGCTAAAATTATGCAACATAAAAAAGAAACAGTGATGCGAAGACGCGATGTAGCCACACTGGTAGCCGGTATTCATGGGGTTAGCGCTGACCATGTTAGAAAGGTAATACGAGGTGACAGGGAAAATGATCAGATCCTGGCCACCTATATGCAGATCATTGAAAATGACAACCTGTTATTACAGGCAGCAAAAAAAATTGTACCCTTTAACTCACCCGATCCCCAATCATAAAAGAGTTAAAAAAACTGGTATCTTCTCTCCAATACTATTACCACTGTGCTTACTGATCCTTCCATCAAAATCCCATTGTTGACCCCGTAAAACTGTTGACAGTTGAAATTTATTGATAACAAATTGTATCTCGGATTTTCTGAGATGGTGAATGCTATTGCCCATGCTACCGGCAAAGAGAAAGAAAAAGTAGCCGTGTATTTGCGTAAAGCAAAAAGTACAGGCACCAAATGCTGGACTTTTTTAAACGATCCGGACGATCGCCGCAGGGTGTTGGTTCAATATGAAGCGCTGAAAGAGGAGTATAAGAAAATGGTGAAGGAGCTATTCGGTAACCCTTATGATCATATGGCAAAAGAGCCCATTTTAAAAATGGTGCAACCCGATCAAAAAGCTGAGGCCTTTTTTCTTTCCTATGTATATAGTGATAACCGGTTTTTACCAACCGAGCATGTAACAAAATATGTAAAAGCGGCCAGCTGGCTGAATATGCTCAATGAGATCAACCGCAACAAGAAGGCCATCAAAAAGCAATTGAACCTAAATCTTGATCAGTTCTGGTGCCATGTGTGCGACATTATTAAATCAGAAGGGATCGATCTGCCGGCCAGCTATCAGCGGTTGCGCAATAAAATGACAGAATACCAGGAGAAAGGATACGCCTGTTTGATAGACTGGCGATTCGGAAATTCCCTGGCCAGGAAAATTGACGATGATGTACTGAAGAAATTGCTGGAGCATCCCAATCAATATGATGATGTAATGGTATGCTACCTGTATAACAACTGGGCCAATCAAAACAACCGTGAAGTAATTGGCGCCCGCATTGTAAGCTTGCGCAGAAAAGAATGGGAACATGAGATCATTGCCGGACGCGAAGGCTGGAACGCCTTTAATGAAAAATATGTGCGCCAGGTAAAAGGGTTGCCCGCCCGCACCATGCATCCGCTGGCGCTGGTTGAATGTGATGATTACAATTTCAATTACTACTTCACAGACCCTGATTTACCAGGAAGCGGCAAAGATCTGCAACGGTATGTTGGTTATATAGTGGCCGACAGTAGTATAGGGTTGGTATTGGGCGCCAGTTACCGGCATGCCAAAGCCCCGGTTTTTGATATGGTACGAATTGCCTGGCTCGATGCCATGTATTATATCCGAAGCCTCACCGGAAGCGATCAGTGGTACCTGCCCTTTGAAGTAAAGGCTGATCACTGGAATCAAAAAAATGCCTTTCCCTTCTTCGAGCGTATTGCCCGGTTTGTAAAACCAGCTGTAGGCAATAAACACAGAGGATATATTGAACAACTGTTTGGAAGCGATCATGCTAAGCGCGCAGAAAAACTGGCTGCGCATAATGAGCTCAATTATAATGGTAACAACTTAACGGCCCGACATGCAGGTGTAAACAGGGAAGTATTAAAAGCCAATGCAAAAAGGCGCCCGCTAATTGGTGACCATGCCAGCGAACAGATCGATAAATTCCTGTATTACATGCGTAACATTCCTGCCATTACAAAAAATGATCTGGAAGCGCCCGGCCGGGAAGTGCAATGGAAACAACGATGGAATGAATTGTGCGATGATCAAAAACGCTCCATTACCGATCTGCAATTCCTGCACCTGTTTGGCTTTTCGCATACACCACAGGGAAGATCGGTAACTATCACCAACAGGGGCATTGAACCTGTTATCTACGGCACAAAATACAGTTACGACCTGCCTGATTATGTGACTATGCAACACCTCATTGGCAGTAAGGTTACTGTGATCTACGATCCATACGACATGAGCCGGGTGTTGATCACCGACCATGACAAAATCCGCTTTATAGCCAGGGAAGCCAGTCTGCAACCCAGGGCGTTGGTATATCAATACGATGGAAGCAGAAAAGCATTGGATATGATCCTCAACGAAAAGAAAGCACAGGTGCAAAAAGTAGCGGCCCTCTCGGCAGCACGCACGCATGAAATAGATTCAAAAGCGCTCCTCTTAGCAGGCCTCGCGCCCAAAGAGCTGCTGGCTGATGCGGAGCAGGCCTATAATGAAGAACAGAACAGCCAGTCGAAAACAACAGAAGAGGAACCCACCGGCTTCGATGTATACAAGAACATTTTTAACCGATAAAATTGAAACAATTATGACTGATCAAAAAAAGAAGGCAACTATAAATACATGGGCCGTTGCACCTACCAGCGTATTCAATAAACTAACAGCCTATTTCGATGATGCGCAACGGCATCCCCGGGGTATTCATGCAATTATTATAAATGCCAGCATGGGAAAAAGCATTACGGTAAAGGCGTTTGCCGAACAAAAGCCTTCTGTGTATTATGTCTGTTGCCACCGCCACATGCCCATTCGTACGCTGCTGCGCGACATGCTTACCCGTATGGGCAAAGACAGCAGCGGCACTATTGCCGAGATGCTCGATAACCTGGTTAACAATCTTGAAAAAGACAACACACCCCTGTTCATCATAGATGAGGTTGACAAACTCAAAGATGAAGTACTGGAAATGTTTGTTGACCTGGAGAACAAGTTACACGGCAAATGCGGACTGGTATTTATTGCCACGCCTTATTTAAAAAAGCGGATTGAACTGGGCGTGAACCGGAATAAACGTGGGTTTGCTGAACTCTACAGCAGAATGAAAAAAATATTCTGGGACCTTACGCCGGCCAAACAGGAATTTAAAAAAGATGTTTCGCTCATTTGCAAAGCTAATGGTGTAAGCAATGAGCAAACTATCATCGAGCTGTATAATAAATGCGAATATGACCTGCGGGTATTAACTGATCTGATCATTGCATTCAAAGCCGCAGCCTGACCACTAAACCTGCCTGTTTTTCCTGTTTTTGTAGCATAAAAACATATAACAGCCTATAATACAGGCTAGTAAGAAAAAAGTACTATCGAATAAAAGTACCACAAAGAACAAAAAACCAATCAATCATGCAGTTAGTTGATAATGCGAAAAAGCTTCCTAAAAAGAAGAAGATCAAAATATTAAGACCTTCCCAGATAGTTTCAAAAGAAAGGGATCTTTACCCGTTCGAAGACACATTTCGCGAGTCGTTTGGTTGCCCGGAACAGCATTCAAAATGGTTTATCACCGGCCCCTCATTTGCAGGTAAAAGCTCTTTAATATTCACCCTGTGTAATTACCTCACTCATTTTGGCATTGTAGATTATAACAATCATGAAGAAGCAGGCGGTGATAGTGAAACCGTATCGCACAAGATCATTCAATCGGGCATGCAGGATAAAGATGGAAAGGTAAGATTATACAAGGCGCCCATCGAAAGTGACGATCATGAAACTTTCGGTGAGCGGTTGTTGAAAAAGAGATCAGCCGATTTTGCCGTGCTCGATAGCATCCAACACGCTGAACTGTCAAAAAAGCAATACCTGGAATTGACCAACACCCTCTGTCATCCGAAAAAAGGGAAGTCGCTAATTTTTATCAGCCATTGGGTAAAGAACGATTTTACCAGGTTCATTAAACACGACTGTGATATAAAAATTGAAGTAATGGGGTTTGTTGCCTATGTGGAAAGCCGTTATGGCGGCGGTAAACCCTTTCTGATCTGGGAAGAAGGTGCAAAAAAATACTGGCGTAAAAAGTATAAAGATGTACTAGAAGGAAAATACTGGCCAGGCAAGAAAAAGTAACCAATGCACATTGTAGTTATTTAACAACCTCCATGAAACAAATTGTTGCATGGAGGTTTTGCTTTTTGTGACAAAGATCGCTTGTATATATTCCTTTCAATTACGATTATTGTAGTGCAATACGTATGCGGGGAATCAACACACTTTATACAGATATATTCGACCAGTCAAAAGAGTCCACACCCAGGTCCGGAAAGGGTCGCAGTTCCCATTTGCACCAGGCCCGCAATGAAGCCCTTGTAAGCCGCTATTTTTACTACGGAAATTTTTTCGACCGCAAATTCAGCTACGAATTCATTATCAAAAAAGTGGCTACAGAATTCTATTTAAGCCCCGTTACTGTACCCGAGATCATTGAAGCCAATTACAATTTCCTGGTAAAGCTCAAAAAAGAGCAACCCGCCATTAAATACTTCAAAGACAAATGGCCACACCTGGTGTGGTAGAACCCGCTCTCCTACTCTACGTCAATATCTAATTTAGCCACTTTAATAGTATAAACAGGTGTAGCGCTTGTATCTTCCATGGTAGTTGTAAAATACACCATTCTAACCCTGAGATCATCCTTTCTGTCTTCAGTAATTACCTGCAGCCGCGTCAGTGGCTCACCAAAAACATTTCCTTCCTGGTCGGTTGGTTGCCAGCCCTGCAGCGCTTTATAGAGCTTCGCTTCTATTTCATAACCTGCTATAGCCTGCCCACTCACCGTATCTGGCGCCGTAACCGGCGGGAAAGCCAGGCGTAGTTGAATGGTAACCTCCCCCCACTGGCCCAATTCACTTTCTGCACCAAAGTAAGACGGCGTAAAATCAATCAAAACACAGGGCCACGGAAGAGCCGGCGTTGAATCGTTATTATCGATCTGGCGCCAATCCTGCTCAACCAGTAATATTTCAGGAACAGTTTGTTGGATGCGGGCCTTTAGCGCCAGCAAAAGCAATGAGTAATACGATTGGTACATAGTTGCGTACTTATTATACCTCAAAAATCGCCTATTTAGGTGGCAGTTTAAAAACGTAAAAAGTATGATACCGCAGTTACCCACGTATATAACCGAAGAGGATGCGGTGTTACAGATCCCTCATTTTGAAAGCCCTGTGAATCGTTGCAGTTTTGTGTTGTCAACGGCACGGAACCATTTCTACAAGTACCAGCAACAACAGTGAAAACACAGGTAACCGGCCAGCCCCGTAAGGCTGCACCCGGTTATCGAGAAAAGAGATTATGCAGATAAATGAAATGCTCGTTAGTGCGCTTACCGGTATAACAACAGCAACAATAACCTGGTATGCCGCCCGCAACAAAAACAAGGCAGAAACCTATGTAAGCGAATTAGATGCGGTAGAAAGAGCCGTGAAGGTATGGCGCGAGCTGGGTGAAGAAATGCAGCAGAAATATGAATCATTACACGATGAAATAGAATTGCTGCGGGTAGCAATAAAAGTATTGCAGGAAGAGAACAGACAGTTAAAGCAGGAGAACCTGCGATTATTACATCAAATAAAAACACTGACCGGTGAAAAAGGCTAATGCAATATTCATAACCATTTTAGTGGTGTATGTTATCATAATGATGGCATTATTGTTTAGCTGCAAAACCAGTAAGCCGGTTATAGACCAGGTAAAAGACAGCACGGTTGTCAAATACTATTACAGGGACTCTGTTATTACCCTCCCTGGCGACACGGTTCAACTTATAACCAGTGTGCCCTGCCCTGACGCGAAATGGCAGGCGAAGGCGAAAAACGGAAGAACGATGCTGGTAGCCAGCCTGAACAAAGGAGAGCTAAGCATTGATTGCAAACAGGATAGTTTATTGTTACGCATATCCTTACTGGAAAAAGAATTAGAACGAAAAACCAACACCATTGTGCATGTTCCGGTACCGCAGGAAGTGATCCAGTACCGGACGCCCTGGTGGGCAAAGATAGCTTTGGCAGTAAGTCTCTTATTTATAACCGCCTTTTGTATTAAGAACTGGCGATTAGTGGTCGCAGGTGCAAAAGCAATTATACAATTCTTTATATGATACTCTCAGCAAGAGCACTTGATATAGCAATAACCCAGTTGGGTGTACGCGAAAAAGGCTCCAGTAATTCAGGGCCGGAGGTAGACAAATACCTGAAAAGCGTAGGGCTCACAGCCGGTTTTCCCTGGTGCATGGCGTTTGTATACTGGTGTTATAACCAGGCGTCAATAGAATCAGGCGTTGCTAATTTTCTAATCAGGACTGCCGGTGTTTTACATCAATGGAATGAACAGCAGCCTGTAAGAAAGATAGTGCTCGATAAAGTGCTTAAAGATCCGGCCATCATTAAACCGGGCGCCGTTTTCATTATGGACCACGGCAAAGGAAACGGCCATACCGGTCTGGTAGAAAAGATACATGGCTCTTATATAGATACCATCGAAGGCAATACCAACGATGAAGGCAGTCGCGAAGGGTACGAGGTTTGTCGCCGTACGCGCAGACTTACCGCTATAAAAGGGTTCATTCAATAAAACAGATCATGGAACGATCATGATACTTCAAAAATTTAAAATTCTCAAATTCTCATTATGTCATTACCCAAAGTAAGTATTCTCTACAGCAATGGCAACCTGTTACAGGACGTAGATGCTGTAGATGGGATTGCAGCACTCTGCGGAACCGGCTCTACGGCCGGTTTGCTGGGAGTGCCCACAACGGTGTACAGCCTTGAAGATGCCGAAGGCAAGGGTTTTACCGAAGCTGCCGAACCGGAATTATATCGTCATCTAAAAGAGTTCTATGGCGAATTGGCTGGCAACCAGGAATTACACGTTATGCTGGTTCCAAACACCATGACCATGGACCAGATGCTGGACAATACCAATGAAGCCGGCGCTAAAAAACTGATCACCGATGCACAGGGCAAAGTAAGATTGCTGGGTGTGTTTCACAAACCTGCAGCCGGTTACAATGGCGGTACCGATTTTATCGATACCCAGGTTGGTGCAGCTATCACCAAAGCAAAGGTTTTTGCTGAAGCCCGTTTGGCTGAACTGGTTCCCCTTCGCATTCTGATCGAAGGCCGTGTAGCGAACGCCAGTGCCAACAATACCCTGCAACCGAAGACCAGCAGCAATGGTTATGCCGGTGTGGTATTAGGCGGCACCCGCGCCGATGGATCAGCCTCAGTAGGTTTGGCATTGGGCAGAGCGGTAAAATATGGCGCTCACATTAAGCTGGGTAAAGTAGCCAATGGTCCGCTTGCTATCGGCACCGCCTATATCGGGGACAAGCAAATTAAAGACGTTATCAATCTGACTGAACTGCACGATGCTGGTTTCATCAGCCTGATGCAACACCCGCAAAAAGCCGGTTTCTATTTTGGTATCGACCGCATGAGCAGCACAGACGATTATCGCCTGCTGGCATATGGCCGCGTGGTTGATAAAGCTGCTGTAATTGCCGCCGCTGTTTATGTAGAGGACCTGGAAGGCGAAGTAGCAATTGATGCAGATGGAAAGATCGATGTGAGCGTGCTGTCGCACCTGGAAGCAAAGATCAGACAACAAATTAACCTGAATATGGCCGATCAGATCAGTGCTTTGATCGTGTACATCAATCCTTCACAGGATGTGATCAACACCGGAAAGCTGACCATCAAATTACGTGTTCGTCCTTTCGGCTATACCTCATTCATTGACATTGACCTGGGCCTGGAAGCCCCGGCTATTTAAACAATAAATTATGCCAGCATTTAGCACAAAAGAATGCGCATGGGCGCAGGTATCAGTAACCGTATTAGGCCGTAAAGTAGTGGGCTTACGCGGTTTTGAATTCAAGAAGACGGTAGAAAAAGAGCATTTATATGCAGCCGGCGATATGCCAATCGACATCCAGTCGGGCAATAAAAAATATGAAGGAAATCTTAAGCTGTTAAAGTTTGAAGTAGATATGATGAACGACGCAGCGATAAATGCAGGCTATGCCGATATCCTGGATGTGCCTCATTCCTCCATCACCATTACGTGCGATTATAAAAACGTACGCACCGGTAAGATCAGAACGATCACTGCATCCGAAGTTGCCTTTTCAGAGCTCGGCAGAGCGATGGAACAAAACGCAAAAATGACAGAGATCACACTGCCCTTTATTGCGATGAATATCTCGGAAAAATAAACCATTGCATAATCCCATCACACATGATACAAACAGACAACAACAGAGGTTCAAGTATTAAAGACATCAAAGATCGCGACCGTAAAGACCAGGAAACGCAATTGCGCGAACAATGCCAGGAAATGGCGTATGAACGCTTTGGCGAAGAACAGGTGATAAAATGGAGCAACCAGAATAAAGGACTATGGTATTTGCCTGTGCTCGATGAAAGCGGTGAGAACATTGAGGCCCTGGCTTTAATGAAACCAATTAACCGGCACATCCTTTCCTATGCTTCTACCAAGCTCAGCGATGAAGGCTTATATGCCTTCCTGGAGCAATGCATGCGCGAGTGTTTCATTGCAGGCGATGAATTTATTATCGACGACGATGAATATTTCATTCCTGCAGCCATGAAATTCAACTCCATTCTGGAAGGTAAAAAGGCCGCCCTTTTAAAAAGATAAGCGATGCATCGGAGAAAGCCGAACAAGACACATTCGGCTTTCTTGAAACAATAGTGGAATACTATACGGGGCGTGATGCATCGCTTCTTTCTGATGACGCCCTGGTGATGAAACTGGCACATATTAACCGCATAAGGAAAATGGAAGCGGAAAGCGGATATGGTAAAACATTAAACTCATTATAGCGTGGCGAATAATATAGCTGAACTTTTAGTGGTCTGGAAAAACTTCAGGCACGACGTGGTGGATGTAGCCAAAGACCTGGCCGACGTAGGCAAAGCTGTGCGTGCAGAAGTATCTCTTTCACCAATAAGGCAGTATGCTAAACAAATAAAAGAAAAGAACGCTATTCTGGGGGAAAGCTTTGAAGATCTCGACAAAAGGATACAGGGAATTAAGGAAAGGATCAGGAACAGTTCCAATGCAAAAGATCTAGAAGTGCTCACGAAGAACCTGGACCTGATGAATAAAGCTGCGGCGAAACATCCGGGTTATGCGCCACCTGCAAACAAAAGCGAGTATAAACCAGGCGATGAAAACAAAGACAGCAGAGGTAACGCCAAAGGTGGCGGCGGCTTGTTGAGTTCTATTGGCGGCTTCTTCAAAAAAGTGAACCCGGTTGCAAAAGCAGTTTACGGTTTTTTGGATGGCGGCGAAAAGGACGATGAGGAAAAGAAAGGCAAACAAGGCGGAGGCGCAGCCGGAAAGACTGCAAACCTCAAGGACAAATGGGAAGGCGCATTAGGTACCGTGGCGGATTCATTTAGCCCGTTATTGGACAAGGTAAACGCTCTGGGCGCTACTTTGATAGACAAGCTGTTACCGCAGGTACTTGCGTTCGCTCAACCAATAATGGACCTGCTCAGCAATTTACCATTCGATTCCATTCTGAATAATGTATTGAATGTAGTAACGGCTATCCTGGGCGCGGTAGGCCCCATCCTGGAAGAACTGAAGCCATTGTTCGATAGCCTGTTTGAAGCCTTCGCACCGATCCTGGATAGTGTGGGCAATCTTATTGTAGCGCTGGCAGAAGGGCTTGGGCCAATACTGGCCGCTATAGCGCATATTGCTGCAGCTATCCTGGGGCCCATTATAAAAGGATTGGGAAAAGCATTTTCCTGGCTGATCGATCTGGTTACGGGTATTGTAAAAATTGTTTCTCCCCTTATAGAATGGCTTACTGATATCATTGGCTGGATAGTAGATGGAATTGCCTGGGTGTTAGGCCTGGACAATGATAAGAACGGGACACTGCAGCCTTCCAATGAAAAGAAATTCTTTGAGCAGCAAAAGAAGAAGAACAGTGTTACAGCTTCGGATGCCACAAAACAACCGGAAAGCACACTGGTAAGATCTGCCGATAATACGGCCGGCATTAAAAATGCTGATGCGCAATCCCAGGCGAACAAAACAGCCGGTGATATCACCAGCGGAGGTCCGCGGGTTATCAATATCAATGGCGTAAAGTTCACTGATAAAATTGAATTGCACATACTGAGTGCGAAGGAAGGCCTTAACGAACTGGAAAGCCACCTACAGGAAATGTTTTTGCGAATCTTAAACAGCGGAGCAGCATTACAATGAGTACTATATCATTCGATCTGGAAAAACTATATCAGCAGGTTTTTGGCGGGAAGCCCTATCAGATCCCTCCGGAGATCAAAAAAGATCCTACAGAGGAACCTAACGTCATCAGGAGAACGCCCTCCAAGAGTTATGTATTGTTGGAGAAATATCTGAATCGTGAAATATGGCTGCCCACCCGCCTGGCAGAGCTCAATATAGACAACTACGACCGAAGTGAATTTTATCTTCCTTATTGTGTTGTAAAAATATCGGGCAAAAAAACCATTGTAAAAACACCACTGGCCGAACGCCAGGGTACAGTAAAGGAATTGTATAGTATAGATGACTATTCTATCAACCTGAAGGGCTTTTTTATCGATAACAAGAACCGGCTGTTCCCTGAAAAAGATCTTGATGTCTTGAGGCAGGTCTTTGAAATGAAGCATGCTTTTTCCATCGACAATGCTTTGATCAATATCATGTTGGGCAAATAGGTGAAAGTGGTTATGGAAAGCTTTGATCTTCCGGAAGTGGAAGGCGGCCGCAAACACGTACGGCCTTATAATATTCAACTCGAAAGCGACAGCGTATTTACATTGGAGGTATAGCACATGTTTACAATGACTTCTGAAATAAAAGTAAAAGGCTTTAAAAATATAATCAAGCCCAACTCCATCAAATGGAAGCGGAGTATAACTGATTATAGCGATACGGCCACCATCACCTTACCCACTATCGCCATGCTTAAATCGAATGGTGGAGAAGATTACAAACAGGTGGAAACCGGTTTGCAATTCAGGGAAGGCATGGAGGTGCTCATCAAATGCGGATATGATGGAAAAAATCAAACCCGTTTTAAGGGTTTCATCAGGCGCATTAATCCAAAGTCGCCGCTGGAACTGGAGTGCGAAGGGTACTCCTACCAGCTTCGCAAAAAACAGAATATCAATAAAAGTTATAAGGCTGGTGTAAAGCTTACAGACATTCTCAAGGACCTTGTACGCGACACCAATATTCTTTTAAGTAAGCAGATCCCGGAAATAATCTTTGAATCACCGGTGACCTTTACTAACAAAAAAGCGACAGAAGTGCTCGACTGGCTGAGAGACAAGATGCTGCAAACCGTGTATTTCAACCTGAATTACCTGTATGTTGGTTTAAGGGAAACCCAGTTAAAGCCAACCATTACACTCAGGCTTGGATGGAATGTGGTTGAAAGCAATGAATTAAAGTTCAACGACAAGCGCGAGCTGGCTGACGTAAAGATCTCTATGGTGCAAAAAGGAAAGGATGGAAAAACGGAATCTGCTACAAAGTCTGATCCTGATAACAAGAACGTGAAGCAGATGAAGCTGCCCTGCCGGGTAGATAAAGCAACGCTGAAAAGGATTGAAGATGAGCAAAGGAAGAAAATGCAAAACCGGGGTTATGAAGGCGCTATTACTGCATTCCTTGTTCCTTATGCCGAACCGGGCATGGCGGCTACCATAGAAGATAAAAAGTATCCTTTGCGAAACGGGAAATATTTTATAGAAGCTATAGAAGGAGAATTCACTTCCGGTGGGGGAAGGCAAAAAGTAAAAATAGCATCCACTTTGTAATATGGGCAGAGAAGAACAAATACGGGAATTGCTCGATGAACGCGCAGCCAGGGTTGGGCCACAGCCAACCATGCTGGCCACTGTCAGGGACGTAAATACCACAGAAGCTACCTGTGTCTTATATGATGCAGAGACCAACCTGGAATACTACGACGTTCGGTTAAGACCGGTGATCGATGGCAGTGAAAGTCTTACTGTTTTTCCTAAAAAAGGCAGTTGGTGTCTGGCTGCGCGTATTGAAGGCACCGATGAATGGATGGTACTGGCCTGCACTGTTATTGAAACATGGCGTCTGGAAATTGACGATACATTCATTGAACAGAATGCAACAGGGTTATTGATCAGAAAACAGAACGATACCCTGCGCCAGGCGCTTGAATTAATTATCCAGGCTGTAATGAAAATAGCAGTGATCCAGGGAACAAATCCCGACTATCCAAAATTGCAGCAGGCATTAACAAAAATTCAAAACATACTCCGGTAATGGCTTTAAGTAAAGATGTATTGGGCGCTGCCTTGTACAACAGGGCGAATGCTTACAATGATAATATCGAGGACATCGATCAGGCGCGGCAGGATTTCTGGAAAGCAGTGGCTGATGAGATCATCAGGCACATAAAAAACAACGCTAACCTGAATATTCCCGGAACGGGTTTGGTTGCCCCTCCGGGCGGCGGCCCCGTAACCGGAGTTAGTATAACCGGAAATATTTTATGATTGACTTATTATTAGATAGCACCAGTAATGATCTGCTGATCGATGCAACAGGAAACTGTAAGATCGGCAAAAGTGACCAGCAACACCAGGCCCTGCTGTTGTTAATTGACAAAGGCGGTCTGAAAGAAAATCCTGATGCCGGTGTAGGCGCTTTTAAATACCTGGAATCGGAACAGACAGATGTTTTCTTACGGGAGATCCGCAATCAATTTTCTGATGATGGTATGCTGATAAACAAAATCGCTTTTGAAAATAACAAACTGTCGATAGACGCTCCATACAATGACTAATGTAACAGTATCATACGGGCAAACCTGGCTCGACATTGCTTTGCAGGAGCTGGGTGACATGGAACGGGCAATTGAACTGGCGCAGTTAAATGGCCGGGCAATCACCGACGACCTGCAGGCAGGTGAAGCACTCCTGGTGCCTGACTTTGATCAGGAAAAAAGAAGCATCATTCAATTGTTCCGCAACACGGCCAACAGGCCAGCCAGTGGCGACACATTCAATGCTGCGGAACCTGGTTCAACCGGCAATGAAGGCATCGAATTCTGGGCTATTGAAAACGACTTTATAGTTTCTTAAAAGGAAATAGTATGCTGACAAATTATTTTAAACCAACACCAAAAAAATTATTGAAAATATCCCTTGCCCTCAGAGGCATGGTGGCCACCGTTAGCGGGGCCGCTTATTTTCAAAACGATCTTAAAGCAGCATTCTGGTTCCTGGTAGCAGGCGCAGGTATCGACTTTATTATTCAATGCCTCGATCCCGGTACAGGAACCGGTAAACAACAACAAGAGGCCGGCAACTAAACTTTATTACAATAAAACATTACCCAAATAATGGCACGCACGATCACTGACATACATGCCGATATTACCAGTACCCTGGTAAATGAATTCGCTGCTGTTGATATTACAATTAATCCGGCTACCTGGAGTAAGGCCAATCTGTTAAGACTGCTCACTTACATCGTAGCCGTGTGCCAATGGACCATTGAACAGTTACAGGACGCACACAAAGCAGAAGTGAATGAACTGATCGCAGCAAAGAAACCACATTCATTACGCTGGTATGCAGAAAAAGCAAAAGCATTTCAGTTTGGCCACAACCTGGCTCCGGAGCAGGATTATTATGATAATGCCGGAGTGTCTGATGAGGATATAGAAAATTCAAAGGTGGTAAAATTTGCAGCCGTTGTTCGACAAAAAAGAGCAAATGGGCGGGTGTATCTCAGGATCAAGGCAGCCAGGGCAAATGGCACCGACCTGGCCTCACTCGCTTCGGATCAACTCTATGCCTTAAGGGAATACTTTGACAGAATAGCTGATGCGGGTGTGGACATAGAAGTTGATAGCGGCGAAGCAGATCGCCTTCAGTTAAAATTGAGGATCTATTACAACCCGCTTATCATTGGCGCTAATGGCAGCAGGCTGGATGGAACAGACGGCACTCCTGTCCCAAACGCAATAAGGGCTTATCTGCAAAACCTTCCTTTTAATGGCCTTTTTGTGCTGGCGCAATTGGTTGACGCATTACAGGCGGTAGAAGGAGTGGAAATACCGCATTTGCTCGCATGTCAAACCAGCTACGCCCAGTTTTCACCTGTCAGTGTTGATGTTGAGTATGTACCTGATAGCGGCTACTTACGTATTGACGATGCCGATCTGAATATTGAGTACATCCCGCATAGCCAGATAAAATAAGCTGAACAATGAACGAACGCATTTTCGATATAAATTATAAAAAGCTCACTACCTGGCTAACGCCTGCCATATTGCGCAAATCAAAAACAATGGCATTGTTAAACGCCCTGGTAAGCCCGGTTGTGTATATCTACAACCTGTTTTTGATCAACCGGCGCAGTAACCTGTACAAGCTGATGATCACGCCGCAGGTGTGTTATGTTGAAATGGCCCTTAATGATAAATACGATAGCAGTAACCGGAAGATAAAGATAGTGCAGCCTAAAAGAAAAGACCCTTTGTTCTTATATAAAAAATTAGAAAGCAAACCGGTTCATCTGTTTACCAAAGGCGAAGCTACAAAACCAAAAACATGGCTTTATCAAAAAGGTGAAGCCAGCGCTTTTCAATATGATTTTATTGTACAGGTACCGGCAACCGTTTCTTTTAATATGAATGAAATGTCGGCAGTAATAGACAATTATATTCTGCCCGACAAAGTGTATAAAATTTCAATTGTGTAAACATGTATAAACGAATTGATTTTTCAAAACTCGAAGGGCTTGCTACCTACCAGGATACCCTTGATTTTTTGCAAACCTCTTACCGGGAAGCAATAAGTGCCATAGCAAAGGCATTTGGAAGCAGGGTGATCGTAACTGGTGTTACCGACCTGGGCACATCCTATAGCGATGGCTGGGTAGTTATTGACGGGGAACTGATGCCTTTTGCCGGTGGCTTAAAAACAGGCCGCATAGTGGTGGAAGAGGTTTCCGATACCGAGATCTTTAATGATGGTTCCATTCAAACCGTTTATTATACCAAACGGGCAAAGCTGGGTATTACGGGCGGCTATGCATTCACTGATTTTGTACGCGTTGATACAATGGCCGCCATCAGCCAGGGATTAGGCAACCTGATCACTGCACATAACAATTTACAGGCTGCGTTTAACACGCATACGCATTCCTGGAATCAGATAACTGATAAACCGGGATCTTTCAACCCATCGCCCCACCGCCATAACTGGACCGATATTGATAACAGGCCATCCTGGAATATACTGGGCACAGGTTCGTTTTATTTTGGAGATGTACCAGGCGATAGATATATAAAGGTAGGTTTCGCATCGGTTGGCACCTCTAATTATGTTGTAGTAGGCAGTTTGCAAAGTGTGAGCGACTGGCAGTATGTTTCTAATGACAACGATGCCTTCTGGATGGTGAAAGATAAAAGGGCTGACAGCTTTTATTTAATTCTCCAGGATATTGGAAGCCACCAAAATGATCTTCGATTCGATTACGCTTTAATTTCTCTTTAACACATGGCCATACAAAACATAAATACACTTAAAAGTTGGTTTAAACGGGGCTTTAAACCATTACAACAACAGTTCTACGACTGGATGGATAGCTACTGGCATAAAAATGAGCAATTGCCCATTTCTTCAGTGAATGGCCTGGAAAACGTTTTAAACACCCTGCCTTCACAGGAATCGATCAATGCTTTAGTCACCTTGTTCCTTCCTGAACGGATCAATGCCAACGCCAATTACATTTATACGCTAAAGGCAGGCAGCCGGCTTGAATCAGTTATTATTATCCCTTCCGCCGAGGTTACTATCCGTATAGGTACAGTTGTCGGCGGGGAAGATGTAATGATAGAATCAACCATACAGGCAAATGACACGTTTATTCTTGATTGCGCCCTGTATGCGGTGGCCGATAAGCCGGTTTATATAAACGGCATTACCGCTCCAACCCAGTTTTTAATTTATAAACGGTAATAACAACACATGAAACGGATTCTTGTTTTTGCCCTTGCATTCTTATGTCTTCGTGGTTTGGGCCAGCAAATACCCAGTCAGATCCAGGCAAAAAGAGGTGTATTCACTGATAGTCTTTTTTTGAAAGACAAATGGGTCCATCTCATCTCAACCAATCTGGGTTCTTCTGACAGCGAGCAGGATGGTTTGCTGGCCACAGGAAGCGCCATCAGATCATCGGAAGGTAATTTTATACTAAACCAGTCTTCAGCTGCACAATCTGCAGGTTTCTGGTTAAGAGGGAAAGCGGTGATTGGCTCACACAACAGCTTTAAGAATACATTAGCCTCCGGTTACCCGGCTTCGGTATATGTTACCCAGGGAAACGCACAATATGGTTTAAGTATCCAGCGCGCTTCGAATGATCAGGGGCCTGCAGATATTGTAATGTACAGGAATGGCTACTTTGATTTTAGTAATGTGAGTCCCATCGGGTTTGGTGATGGACTGGGAAAGATAAGCTTTACTGGTGTTACAGGCGACAACAATACAGTGGTAAGCCCTGTTAATCTTACCGGTTTTGTTGAAAGAGCGGCGCCTGCCTATACGAGCGCGGGATTTATTTTCTATACAACAGATTCTAATGGCGCTACCCGCGAAACGGATCTTAATGCACAAGGTCATTTGATGCTCGGTTATGTACAATCGAATCCCACGCTCAACAAGTATACACTCAACGTGGCAAGCGGCGATGTACGATTTAAAAGTTTTTCAGGGAATGGGGATGTGCTGGCAGGCAGTGATAACAATGGTGTGCTCAATAAAATAACCCCGGGCAATGGTTTATACATAGAGGATAGCACCCTGTTCTTAATACAACCAGAGCCAGCGGATCAGGGTGGGAATTACCAAACCTATAGCGCTGTACTGGATGAATACCAGCAAGGCAATCCGCAGGAATATGTATCAGAAAGCAGCATTTCGGCGAATATTGTGTGGACCCGCGATTCAGTGGGTCATTATACGGCTACAGCTTCGTATCCGATATTTTATGCGCCATTCACCTGGTTGCATTCTCACCCTGCAGATCCTTCGGGTAACGTGGGGGCCACCCGGCTATACCGCACCAGTCCAACTACTTTAAAACTGGTGGTTAAAGACAATAACCTCAACGATACCGATGTGTGGCGGCGAATTACGATTGAGATGCGCGTATTTATATCAGGATAATTTTTAACAAGCGATAATTTTATTATGAAACGATTATTAATAATACTATTCGTCTTTATATCAATTTATGTAAGCGGACAGCAATCGCCGCTTCAGGTTCAGGCAAAAAGAGGGGTGTTCACCGAGCGCCTTCAAATCAATGGTCGATGGATCGATCGCATCTCAACTGATTTGAATACCAGTGATAGCGCCAGCGACAATGTGCTGGCTACAGGCAAGGCTATTGCTGATTTTTTAAGACCAAGAGCAAACCGGTATATTCATAATCAGTTTTCTGTCCCACAACCTGCCGGTTTATGGATGCAGGGAAATGCAGCAGTAGGCCCGGTTAATAATTTTATGACTCCCCTTACCTCCGGCTTACCGGCCCAGGTATATATCACCCATCGCAATGCGCAGCACGGTCTCTCTGTTCAACGATCAAGCAACGATCAGGGACCCGCGAGCCTGGTATTTTTTAAAAACAATGCGACCGGTCTTAATACATTAGGCGCATTGCAACCCGGTGATCAAATTGGCAGTCTGGCTTTTTCTGCGCATACAACCAACCAAACAGCTGTTGCAAACATAATGGACATACATGGATTGGTAGAAAAAACAGCGCCTTCCTGGTTAAGCAGCGGCTTTGTTTTTAATACTACTGATACCGGCGGAAATTATGGGCAGCGCATGTGGTTAAACGCAGCGGGCAATTTATTGCTGGGCAATGAAACCAACAATCCATACAGGCTCAATGTAGCAAATGGAGATGTACGGTTTAATAGTCTTAGTCAAGAGGAAGATGTACTGGTAACCGCCAATAACGATGGGGTGTTGAGTAAACTGTATTTAGGCGGTTCCCTGTGGATTGAAGACGGATATCTTAATGCTTATGTACAACAACCGCAAGGACCACTGATCTATACAGCTGTGTTATCGCAAACAGGCACGGCAGATCCCGTGGTGCATGTATTGCAAAATCCGCAAAATGCTCAAATAGTATGGACACGCACAGCAACAGGTGTTTATACCGGAACACCAGTGGCAGGCGGTTTGGGTTCGAACCAGGTTTTCCACGCGGAGGCTTCTGATGAGGCTGGGAACGTATTTAGCGCACGCCTGTCAATTTCACCGCCCGGAACTCCAAATGAAGTATACACATTGAGAGTTAAAGACAATAACCTGGCGAATAAGGATGGCTGGACAAACATCTCTATTGAGATCCGGGGATTTATTTTCAATTAAACCAACCACAAAACGATATTAATATGAAACTGTTAGTTTTAATATTATTTACTTTCATTTCCATCTATGCATCGGGCCAGCAGCTCACCACTGAAATTCAGGCAAGGAGAGGCGTTTTTACCGAGCGCCTTTATTTGAAGGACAGATGGATCGATAGTATTTCATCCGATCTGAATTCCAATGACAGCGCAAGTAATAATGTGCTGGCTACAGCCAAAGCCATAGCCGATTTTGCACGCCTTAAGGGAGGCGATCCTATACAGAACCAATTTACGGTTGCGCAACCAGCCGGCTTCTGGTTACAAGGCACTGGCACTATAGGAATTTTTCCTGATTATAGAAACTCATTAGCCGGTAGATTACCAGCTCAACTGAATATAACCCAAAATGCTTCTACCCACGGGCTTTCGACTCAACTGGCATTTGATGCCGGTTCTTCCAGCATTTCATTATTCAAGAATGCTTCACCCAGCTTCAGCACTTTACAGGCTTTGCAACCGGGCGACTCCATTGGAAGTATAATTTTTTCAGGCGTGACCGGTGATTACAACACCATTGCAAATGCCATGAGCATACATGGACGGGTTGAAAAAACAGCACCTGCTTTTTTAAGTAGTGGCGTTGTTTTCAATACTACCGATACCAGTGGAATATTTGCCCAGCGTATGTGGTTAAATGGTCAGGGTAATTTATTACTTGGCAATGAAACCACC
>Ga0136846_1235108_pt1 | contig 22580 bp, 24 predicted proteins | sample HopSoiMetagenom2_FD_96841 | JGI IMG/M metagenome (GOLD analysis project Ga0136846, IMG submission 96841) | Grasslands soil microbial communities from Hopland, California, USA - 2 Assembly 2016 (version 4) | ecosystem: Environmental > Terrestrial > Soil > Grasslands | place: USA: Hopland... | reverse complement strand
GCCCGCAAGGTCCCCGGCAAGCAGGAGTTCGACGAGACCCTGCGCTACTTCCGCCACCAGCTCGACGCCCACGGCGTGGACGTACGCCTCAACACCCCGGTCACCGCAGCCGACTTGGCAGACCACGCGGCCTACGACGAGGTCGTGGTCGCCACCGGCGTCACCCCCCGCACCCCCGAGATCCCCGGCGTCGACCACCCGAGCGTCGTCGGCTACCTCGACGTGCTGCGCGACAACGCGCCCGTCGGTGACCGCGTCGCGATCCTCGGTGCGGGCGGCATCGGCTTCGACGTCGCCGAGTACCTCACCGACGGCGGCGACAAGACGAGCGAGGACCCGGCGGCGTACTTCCGCGCCTGGGGCGTCGACATGGACTACCGCACCGCCGGCGGCCTGGCCGCACCCGAGCGCCCCGCGCCGCCGCGCAGCGTCCACCTGCTCCAGCGCAAGGAGTCCAAGGTCGGCGCCGGCCTCGGCAAGACCACCGGCTGGATCCACCGCACCGAGCTCAAGCACCGGGGCGTCACCATGGTCGCGGGCGTCCAGTACGACGGGATCGACGACGCCGGCCTGCACCTCACCGTCGACGGCACCGCCACGGTCCTGCCGGTCGACACCGTCGTCCTGTGCACCGGCCAGGACCCGCGCCGCGCCCTGTACGACGAGCTGCTCGCCACCGGCCGCAGCGTGCACCTGATCGGCGGCGCCGACGTGGCCGCCGAACTGGACGCCAAACGCGCCATCAAGCAGGGCACCGAACTGGCAGCGACCCTCTGAAGCCCGCACAAGCCCACCACCACAGGCCGACCACCGCCACCACAACCACAACCACAAACCTCACCCCCCTCACCACCGCTCCCTAGGATTCACCCATGTCCCTCCCGCACGCGATCCTCACCGCCCTGCTCGAAAAGCCGTCCTCAGGTCTGGAGCTGACCCGCCGTTTCGACCGGTCGATCGGCTACTTCTGGTCGGCGACGCATCAGCAGATCTATCGCGAGCTGGGAAAACTGGAGGCCGAGGGACACATCCGCGTGCTGCCCGCCGAGCAGCCGGCCCGGGGGCAGAAGAAGAGCTACGAGGTCCTGCCGGCGGGCCGCGCCGAGCTGGCCCGCTGGACCGCCGCGTCCCAGGACCCGAAGCCCCACCGCGACACGATGCTGCTGCGCCTGCGCGCCTCGGCGGTCGTCGGCACCGAAGGCATCGAGGCCGACCTGCGTCGTCATCTCGCCTTGCACCAGCAGCAGTTGGCCGAATACGAGGAGATCGAGACGCGCGATTTCCAGCCCGGCCGCGACACCGCCCAGGACCGTCTGCGGCACCTGGTCCTGCGTGCGGGCATCGACCTGGAGACCTTCTGGACCCAGTGGCTCACCCACGCCCTGACGGAGTTCGCGCGGCTGCCCGACGAAACGACGTGAGCGCTCTGTCCGAGGCGGGACTCGGACAGAGCGCTCACAGGCAGTGGTTCCTCAGAGCTCTCGGAGCCGGAGGAATTGAGGAACTAGAGCCGGAAGACGTCGAGGAAAGAGCTCCAGAACCCCTTCTTGCGCTGGTCCTGACGGGACGCCGGGACCCCCTGCGTCGGCTGCGGGGCCGGACGGTGTGCCGGTTCCGCCGCCGGCAGGGGCGCCTGGTTGCGCAGGGCCGCCGCCACCCGGGTCGCCGGCGTCGGGCTGAACCGCACCGGGAGCGCGGCCAGCGCGCGGTGGAAGGGGCCGGGGCGCCACAGCAGGCTGTCCTGCGGGGCCGCGAGGGTCAGGTCGGGCAGCGCGTTGAGGATCTTCTCGATCGCCGTGAGCGTGATGACCTGCGCCGGGTCCTTGGCGGGGCAGGCGTGCGGTCCCGCGCCGAAGGCCAGGTGCGCGCCCTTGCTCGCCATCCGGCGGGCCTCGTTGAGGGCCGGGTCGCTGTTGGCGGCGGCGAAACTGATGACGATCGGGGTGTTCGCGTCGACCGGTACGCCGCCGAGGTCGACGTCCTGCAACGGGTAGTGCGTCGCGTAGTTGGCGATGGGCGGGTTGTTCCACAGCACGTGCTCGATGGCTTCCTCGACCAGCATGCCGGTGTCCCGATCGGACTGGCCGTCGGACAGCAGCAGGAGCAGGGCGCTGGCGATGAGGTTGCGCTGGGGTTCGAGGCCCGCGCCCATCAGCACGATCAGCTGGTCCCTCAGCTCCTCGTCGTTGAGGCCCGCGGGGTGCTGGATGAGCCAGGAGGTCAGGTCCTCGCCGGGCTCGCGGCGCTTGAGCGTGATCAGTTCCTGGAGGCAGTCGGCGACCTGCTCGATGCCCTTGAGAGCGTCGTTCTGGCCGTTGAACATGGCGGACATACCGGTGGTGAGGCGGTCGCCGATGTCGGCCGGGCAGCCGAAGATCTTGTTGAACAGCAGCAGCGGGATCAGCTTGGCGTAGTCGTTGAGCAGGTCGGCCCGGCCGCGCTCGCTGAACTGGTCGATCAGGTAGTCGGCGATGGGCTCGACGTCCCGCCGGATACGGCTGATGTTCAGTTTGGCGAGGCTCTCGGTGACGGCCTTGCGCAGCCGCAGGTGCACCGCGCCGTCCGTGAACAGGACGTTGGGCCGGTACGCCATCATCGGCAGGACGGGGCTTTCGAGGGAGATCCGGCCCTCGTTCAGAGCGGTCCAGCGGCGCGAGTCACGGGCGAACAGGGTGGTGTTCTGGAGCACCCTGAGAGCCATCTCGTGCTGGACGACGAGCGTGGCGTCCACACCCGGGGCGAGCTCGACGGGCGCCGCCGGGCCGTGGGCGCGCAACTGGTCGTAGATGCGATGCGGTTCGGCGGCGAAGTCGGTGCCGTGCATGGGGCATCTGGCGGGAGCGCTCGGCGTGGCACCCGCGTGCTGTGTGTCCATGGAGGTTCCTTAGGGTTCCCCGCGCCTCGGGGGCGGGGGACGGGGGTGAGGAAAAGTCTTGTACGGGGCCCTGGTCCGGATGGTCCGGGCCCCAGCCCGGAGCGCGCCGCCCGGCTCCCGGTCCCGGCCCCCTGTCCGGGCCCCTTGGGGGGGAGGGGCCCGAAAGGGAGGGACCGGGGCTCAGGCCGCGCGGGTGAGCAGGTGCTGGACGAGGGCGATCAGCGCTCTCGCCGAGGACGTCTGGTCCCGGGCGTCGCAGTAGACGACCGGGGTGTCGGGCAGCAGGTCGAGGGCCTCGCGGATCTCGTCCTCGTCGAACTCGCCGGACTCCGGGTCGAAGGTGTTGACGGCGATGGCGTACTCCAGGCCGTACTTCTCGACCAGGTCGATCACCGGAAACGTTTCGGCAAGCCGGGACGGGTCGACCAGGAGCAGTGCGCCGAGCGCGCCGCGGGCCATGTCCTCCCACAGCTGCATGAAGCGCTGCTGACCGGGCGTACCGAAGAGGTAGAGCACCAGTTCGTCGCTCAGCGTGAGCCGGCCGAAGTCCAGCGCGACCGTGGTCGTCACCTTGTCCGGCGCGCCCTTCAGGTCGTCCACGTGGGCGGACGCCTGGGTCATCTTCTCCTCGGTGCGCAGCGGGGCGATCTCCGACAGCGAGCCGATGTAGGTGGTCTTGCCCACGGCGAAGTGCCCTACGACAAGGATCTTCGCGGTGGTGGTGACCGCGTCTGAGACGTAGATCGTCTCAGCCGTAGAGCGATTCGAGTCCATGCAGCACCTTTTCGATGATTCCTCTGTCGACGGACTGGGCGCGGGGCGGCGCGGCACGGCGCAGGAGATGACCCTGTTCGAATAAATCGGTCAGCAGGAGTCGGGCGACCCCTACCGGCAGCGACAGATGCGCGGCGACCTCGGCGACGGAGAGGTAGCCGCCTGCGCACAGGTCCCAGATGGCCCGCACCTCGGGGCTGGCGCCGAGCGGCATCTCCCGGTCGGGGGCCAGCGTGACCAGGGTGTGCAGGGACAGATCATCGGCGGTCGGCAGCCTCCGGCCGCCCGTGATGACGTACGACCGGACGAAGTCACTGGTGACCGTGACCGGGGTTTCCTCGCCGTGCGCGTTCATGCGTCCGCACCGGCGTTCTGACGAGGCGGGGTGGTCATCGCCTTGCCGAGCGCCCCAACCTGCTGCTGCATCCGGAACGACATGGCTTCCATGTCGACGTCCAGCGCGGCCGACACGGCGAGGTAGGCACCGCTGCCGGCGGCTATCAGGAAGATCCAGCCGCCGTCGTACTCGATCAGCGTCTGCTTCCACAGCCCGAGTCCGTAGCCGACGAAGGGGGCGACGGCCCGGCTGAGGGACTGCATGGAGCTCATCGCGGCGGCGTTGGTCTCGGCCTCGTCGCGCTCGATGTCGCTGGACCGCTCAAGGAGTAGGCCGTCGGCCGAGACGAGGATCGCGTGACGGGCGCCGCGCACCTGCAGCACATCGTTCAGCACCCACGACAGATCGGGATTCACTGGTCCTGTGGTCCTTCCATGGTCGTCGTGTCCCGCCCAAGCAGCGTTCCGCGCTGGAACGCGCCGATGCGTGAGGCCGTCACCTCGTTGTTGTGCTCCGGCTGGGCCGGTTCCGGCGGCGGTGGCACCACCGCGACCGGGCTGCCGCGCCGCCGCCGCTTGGGCAGGCCGCCGGCGGTCGTCCCGACGGGACGCTGCGGTGCGCCCGGCGTGGCCACCGGGGTCAGCCGCTGCGGGGCCGCGGCAGCGGCCTCGGCCTGGGGTTCGGGCTTCGCGCGCCCGCCCTCGGGCTCGGGAACGTCCGTCGTCAACAGGTTCTCAGGCAAGAGAATCACCGCCCGTACGCCGCCGTAGGGGGACACCGAATCGACCGAGACCTTGAAGCCGTACCGGGTGGCGAGCATCCCGGACACGGCGAAGCCGAACTTCGGCGGGTCGCCGAGGCTCGTGATGTCGACCGGTGCCTGCGGGGAGAGCAGGACGCTGGCGCGCGCCTTCTCCTCCGTGTTCATACCGAGGCCGGCGTCGTCGACGATCAGGCAGACCCCGGTGGGGACGGCCTGGATGTTGATGTCGACGCGGGTGCCGGGCGCGCTGTAGTTGGTGGCGTTGGCCAGCAGTTCGGCGAGGACGACCGCGATGGGCTCGACGACCCGGCTGGCGACCGAGACGTTGACCTGGGTGTTGATGGTGACGCGGTCGAAGTGCTTGATGCGGCCCTGCGCGCTTCGGGCCACGTCGTACACGGACGCGGTTCTCTCGCGCCGCCCGAGCCAGCCGCCGCACAGGACGGCGATGCCCTGCGCGCGGCGGCCGAACTGGCTGTTGGTGTGGTCGATCATCATCAGGTCGCTGAGGACCTGTTCGTCGTCGCCGTAGCGGCGCTGCGACTTCTCGATGATGAGCTGCTGTTCGTCGGCGAGTACCTGGAGCGTCCGCATCGCGGACTTCAGTACGGCCTTGGTGTCTTCCTCCGCATCCTTGCGTACCGCCGCGAGGTCGCCCGCGTGCTGTGCGTTCAGCTGGGTGTATTCCGCATAGAGGCGGTCGCGTTCACTCTGGGCGGCTTCGCGGGCGCTCTGCAGGTCGTTGCTCTTCCTGCGGAGCGCCATGTTGGTTCTACGGGCCCGCATCACTGCGACGACCGCAGCGACCAAGACCACGAGCAAGATCCACAGCAGTGGATCCTGGATCAATGACGTCATGAGACTCTCTTCAAGTCGCCTAGCGACAGGAGCAGTTGCGGTCCGTTGGGTCCTGGCCTGGTACTAGGGCCGTGCCCGGTGGCGAACCTTACCGGCGGACCAACTCAGCCACTCCTTCGCGATGGGGCCCTAGAGACTGCCCCCGTGCGCGTGGCGCGCCTCAGCCTACTGAAAGTGGGATGATCTTAACAGTCAAGCGAGCGTCAAAAAGGTTCCACTTGCGCTCACTTGGAGACCTTCACACAGGATTCGCGAAAGAGCCCACGAGAGTTACGGACCCGATACCGTCCGAACCCTGCCGCGGACGCGAACGCGCGAAAGCCCGCCCCCCTTGGCTGCTGCCTTCCGGGGAGCGGGCTCGGAGCGAACTCTCAGGCCGCGTCGGCGCTGAGACCGGCCTCGGCGGGCCGCCAGTAGACGCCCCCGCCGCGCCGCAGGTGCCCCAGGTCCACCAGATGCCGGCGCAGCGTCACATGGTCGATACGGCTCGCGCCCTCGCACCACACCCGCAGCCGCTCGTCGACGAGCCGCTCGGCGTACTCCACGCCGGGCTCGAAGGTCTCCTCGGCGATGTGCCGGAGCACGATCACCTTCCGGCTCCAGCGGGCGGGCAGCCGCACGAGCGAGCCGCCTTCCCGTACGAAGGTCCGCAACACGTTCTCGGTCTGCTGCCGCTCGGTCTGCTCGGCTCGGTCGGATGCCATGACCGGAGGCTAACCCGTGCGCGAGCGACCGCCCACCACTTTTGCCGTCACCGCCGCGCCAGGACGCTTTTCGAAAAGGGTGACGCCCGGCTGAACGCCGTTACCAGGTGTGAGCGGGCGCGTTGTAGGGGAAGTGCGGGCGCGAGTCGAGCGCCCGTCCTCATCGAACCCAAAGGAGAACGTGATGTCTCGCATCGCGAAGGCAACCGTCGCCGCTCTCGGCACCGGTGCCGTGGTGCTCGCCGGCGCCGGTATGGCCACGGCTGACGCGGGCGCCCAGGCCGGAGCCGTCGGCTCTCCCGGCGTCCTGTCCGGCAACGTCCTGCAGGTTCCGATCCACGTCCCCGTCAACGTGTGCGGGAACTCGGTCAGCGTGATCGGTCTGCTGAACCCGGCCTTCGGCAACACCTGCGTCAACGTCAGCAAGCACGAGCACAAGGGCAACCCCGGCCCGAGCCACGGCTCCAACGGCTACGGCGGCTGACACGCCGTACGGCAAGCACCGGAAGAGCCCCGACGGACCCACCGTCGGGGCTCTTCCGCATCCGTACCGCTTGGACCCGTACCCGCTGGACCCGTACCTGTCTACGGATACCTCTTTCACGCGTACCGGTAGACCCCGCTGTGGTCCTCCAGCTGGTCCGGCGTCAGGTCCCACGGCGGCAGCGTCTCGTGCCGGGCGACGACCTGGCCGCGCTGCGCGTCACCGACCCGCGGCGGCCGGGCGGGCAGATAGCGGGCGCCCGCCCCGTGCCGCTGCTGCCAGCGCGACCAGCACAGGTCGACGAAGGCGTGGTGCAGCCAGAAGACGGGGTCGTTGACGGAGGCACCGCCGACCATGTGCCCGCCGACCCAGCGGTGGACGCGGTTGTGGTTGCGCCAGGAGCCGGGGCCCCGCCCGCTCCCCCACCCCTCGAGCTTGTTGCGGAACCCCTTCGCGGACGTCGAGTTCCACGGCGACACGTCGTAGACGGGATCGGCGAGGGCCGCGTCCAGGTCCTGCCGGGTCGGCAGGGAGAGCGGCTCACGGCGACGGCCGAGATCCCGGGTGAGGAAATCGCCGTCGGTGACGCTCTCCCTGATGATCCACTCGCCGTTGTCGTAGGCGAACGGCCCGGTCATCACCCGCTGGTCGAAGGGCCGCCCGGTACCCCCGAGCAGATCCTCGCTCCACGGCGCCCCGGCCGTCGTCCGGTCCCGGGTCCAGTCCCAGTACGGCAGCGTCACCGACGGGTCGACGCGCTGCAACGCCTCCTCCAGATCCAGCAGGAACCGCCGGTGCCAGGGCAGGAAAGAGGGCGCCATATGGGCCGTACGCAGCCCTTTCTCGCCGTCGGAGACGTAGTACTCGATGTGCGTGCGCACGAATTCGTCGTACTCGCCCCGCCGTTTGACCTCCAGCAGCGCCCCGACGAACCGCCGCCGCTCACCGCGCGTCAGCGTGCTGACGTCCTTACGCGTGTACGCCACCACGGCCCCCTTCCCCACCGGCGACCGTCAACCGCCGCCCGGGCCCCAGCTCGTCGACCGCCGCACGGGCCGCCTCCAGAGCCGTGGGGTACGAGCGGTAGTGGTCGACCATGCTCAGATACGTCCCGTCCGCGCGCCGCATCAGATGCAGTGGCCGCCCGTCCACGGTGACGTGCCACTGCCCCTGGAGGGGCGCGCGCAGGGCCTGCGCCATGTGGTCGAGGTGATCCGCGCCACCGGCGTCGGCCTTCATACCGCGCAGCCGGCGGCCCTGGTACGTCTCGTCGAAGGTCGGTGCCTCGTCGCCGCCCCGCTCGTGCCGGGGCCACGCGGCGGCGACGACTGGGACGACGGCCAGGGCGAGCGCCGACACGCACAGGGCGCGCAGCGCGTCCCGCCGCGTTCCGGAACAGGCACGGGGCCCTTCCGGGCCCTGCGGCTCTCTGCTGACGAACAACTCTCTCTCCCCATCTCGTCGTTCGGATCGTTCACCGGCGGCGACCGCCCGCGACCGGTTCCGGGTAATCAACCCCGGGCCCAGAAGGTCGAGTTCGTCAGGTCCGGCGCTGGTCCGCGGCTACATCGACCCCAGGCCCAGGACGCCCGTGGGGCGGTCTGCAGCAGCGGTGTGAGGACGGCGGCCTGCGGCTCCTTGAGCATCGGCAGGCCGAACACCTCGGAGTTCGGCGCGGTCAGCGGGGTGTCCACGGACAGGCCGGGGGTCAGGGTCCGCAGGTCGGCCGCGGGGACGCTGACACCGGCCTCGTCGAAGCCCTTGCCGACCACCTGCGGCAGCGGCGCCTCGGTCGACAGACCGGGCAGCGCGGCACCCATCGGCACCTGCGGCAGCGTGCTGGCCGGGAGCATCTGCCCCTCGACGTACCGCGGCCCCTCAGGTACGGCCGGCGTCAGCAGCGGCAGTTCGCCGCCGACCTTGGGCAGGCTCACGTTGAGGGACTTCTCGACGCCGTCCAGAGGGACGGGTACGGGGACCGTGCCGGCCGCGACGGCTGGGGCCGCGGCGCCCACCGCCGCCGCCACGCCGGTGAGGACATCGACGGCAAGGGTTCGAGAGGTCGACTTCATGGCAAGTACGGTCCTTATCAGGAATCGGGGGTGTGCGTCCGTACCGCGTAACGATCCTGGGAACCGCATCAGCTGAAGATTCCCCCGAGTGGTGCATTAGTCGTCCGATCAGCCCGGAAGGGCGACCCGGCCCGGACAGCCGATCCGCCGGTCCGGGCCCCCGGACTTCGCCCCCTGCCCGCCGGCCGTCAGCGCAGGCTGCGGGCCGGGAGGATGACGTGGGCCGCGGCCGTCAGGGTCTCCTCGGCGCCCGCGAAGGCGGCCAGCGCCTCCGGCGCGATGGGCGTGCCGGGCTGGGCCTCGGGCCAGGGGCGGGCGGTGAACACGAGGTAGGCGAAGCCCCGTTCGGCGACCGCGGTGAGCCACTCGGCGGGCGGCACGCACTGGGCGTTGAGCTGCGGCATGTTGACGACGGCGGAACCGGACTCGACGAGCAGGCTGACCGGCAGGCTCGGCCGGGTCGAGCCGTCGATGATGTCGCCGCCGATCGGCAGACCGGTGTTGGCGAGGAGCTGCTCGACGGCGACGGACGCGGCCTCCGGGCCGCCCTCGCCGTCACCGAGGGAGTAGGCGAGGAGGTAGGGCATGTCGCCGTCGGGGGCCTCACCGCTCCAGGCCATCACGACGAGCGTGCCCAGGTCGGCGATGCGGAAAGGGCGCGTTTCGCTTGAGGTTGAGGTCACCGCGAAACCTTATCGACGGTATTTGGCTCGTCCGGCCGCGCTATCACTCGACCGGGGGATTTCCCGCCGATATCCACACGAAAGAGGGACGGGGCTCGAACAAAGCGAAGGACCGATTCCGCGCGGCGGAATCGGTCCTTTCACCACTCGCGTCAGCCCTGGAGGGGAAGGCCGCCGAGCAGCCCGCCGTTGGAGTTGAGGGCGGTCGTCGCGCCCTTCACCGTGCTGAGCACCGAATCCTTGTTCTCGGTGTCGAGCGCGTTCGACTGGTGCTGAAGCGGCTGCAGCTGCTCTACGTCGATGGGGCCCTTGGTGAGCGTGTTGACAGCGCCGTTGAGGCTGGTGGGCGTGAGGTCGGCGGTGTCGTGGGCGAACGCGGGCGCGGCGGCTCCGGCGAGGACCAGGGACCCGGCAACGACAGCGGCAGCCTTCAGGGACTTCATCGTGTTCCTTTCTTCGGCAACTCATGTCACCAGAGGGAATTCTGTCGCCGTGTGTAACGAGCCCCGGTCGCGGCGGAAACCCCGTACGCAGAAATTTCTGCGGGGCCAAAAAGAAAATCCGTGGTACCGGCCGGTGGAATTACCGGCCGGCATCACGGCAGCGCCCTATCGGGTCGGCATCGGCAGCGTCGAGGCCGCGACCGGCAGCTTCGGTGCCGCCGGCAGCTTGGGCAGCGTCGGCAGGCCCGCCAGTTCCGGCGCCGGCAGCCCGCCGCCGAGAAGGGTGGCGGCGACGACGCCGACGAGGCTCGTCAGTACGTCACTGACGGCCGGGACGACCTTCGCGGCATCGCCGGACGTGGCCGCCTTGAGCAGGGCGTCGACCGACTTCTGCAGCGCGGCGAGCGCGTCGGCCTTGAGGTCGCGCGGGCCCTTGACCGCCTTGTCGTCCTTGGCGTCCTTGGCGGGCGCCGGGAGCGTGGAGGCGGAGGCGGCAGGCACCGCGGGATTCGCCGGGAGGGTGGGGGCCGTCGGAAGAGCTGGGGTGGTCGGCAGGGCCGGGGTCGTGGGGAGCGCCGGAGCCGCTGGGGTCGTCGGGGTGGCCGGCAGGGATACCGGCGGAGTGGCCGGTGCCGGGGCCGCCGCCGAGGCAGCGGTGATGGCCTCCTTCACCGTGTCGCCCAGCTTCGTCGCCTCGTCCGTCGACAGCTGGCCGTTGTCCGCCTTGAGCACGGCGTTCAGTAGATCGGTGACGGGGGTCAGCACGCCGCCCACGTCGCCCAGTGACTTGACCTGCCCGAGGAGCGCGTCGGCGTTGGGGACGGGCGCCTGGGAAGCCGCGTGGCCGCGCTCACGGGCCGCGTCGCCGTCGGCCGCCAGGGCGGCCGGTGCGCTTATCCCGAGCAGGAAGGTGGCGCAGAGTGCGGTGGACGCGATACGTCGTGCGGGCAGAGCACGCATGGAAGTTCCTTTCGGTGGTGCGGTGGGTGTGCCGGACGGTTGTGTCCGGTCGTGGATCCACCGTCAGTTCCACCATTGCGTTCTGCAACCTGTCGTACACAGAAAGTGACGACTCGTCGGTCAGGCCCCGCGCATCGTCGCTGGTGAGGCCCTCCGTCGAGGCCTGCCCGGCGAGTTGACCGCCAGGGCCCCCATCCGGGGCAAACGCCGGGAACGCGAACCGGCCGCCCTCCCCGAGGGGAGAGCGGCCGGCAGAAGGGTCAGCGTCGACGCACGTCAGTCGTTGACGCAGGTGTTGCCGAACGCCGGGTTCAGCAGACCGGCGCCGTCGCTGGTGTTGCCGCAGGTGTTGAGCGGACTGTGGGTCGGCAACTGCAGGACGTTGCCCGACAGGACACCCGGGGAGTGGGCAGCGACGGCGTGCGCGTCGCTGTCGGCGGCGGCGACACCGGCGGTACCCGCCACGGCGGCGACGGCAACGGTGGAAAGGGCGAGGCCCTTCGCGATACGCGACATGGAGAAGTGCTCCTTGGAAGTTGTCACAAACACTCAGGCGGGGATGCCCGGCGCTGTGTCAAACGCGTGGCGCGCGCCGGGGTTGTGCCGCCAATGGGGTGATCTCTCGAATCGCCCGGCCGCACGATTCCAACACAGTCGGCATGAATCACCAACAAATACGCATAGAGGCTAGAGTGGCGCACCTTCCGCCGACCGCCCCCAGATCGGCCCAAAAGGTCGACCGCCACCGTCCGTCGGTCCACGACCATTTCCCGAAAGGGCAACGTCGGTCATGCGTATTTCCCCGGGTCTTCCGCTGCGCCGTGCGATGGTGGGCGTCTTTGTCCTCGCCGCGATCTGGACTACGGGAGGGACGGCGACGGCCGGGCCGCCCGCAGGCGGGGAGTCGGAGCGCCTCGCTTTCGCGCAGCGCTACCGCGCGCTCCAGCACGGCGGGATCGTCCGCGCGGCCAACGCGTCCATCAGCTGCCGCGCCACCGTCGAAACCTGCGCGGGCGTGCGCGAGGGCGAACACCTCACGACGGCGACGGGCTGCACGAAGGCCGCGGTCAACGGTGACGTCGACATGTTCTACGTCGATGTCGACAGCGATCCGAACACCTACAACTCCAGCCGGGCGGAGGTCCGGGTGCCACCGGGCGGCCGGGTCTCGTACGCGCGGCTGTACTGGGGCGGCAACCTCAAGGTCGGTGAGCAGAAGCCGCCGAAGGACAGCGGGCGGGTGTTGATCGCCGAGCCCGGCGGCCAGTACAAGGAACTGCTCGCGGACTCGGTCGTCGGGCACCGGGTGGCGCACGGCGCTGACGCGTTCCAGGCGTCCGCCGATGTCACGAACCTGGTCCGGGAGAGCGGTTCGGGGCTGTACACGGTCGCGCAGGTCAATGTGGCGATGGGGAGGTCGGCGGCCGGGGCGTGGGGCGGGTGGACGCTGGTCGTGGCGTACGAGAACGCGGCGGAGCCGCTGCGGCACCTCGTCGTGTGGGACGGGTTCGAGGCGCTGGGGGACCACAAGGGTGACGGTTCGTTGGTCGGGTCGGGCGAACTGGCATTCCCGGCGGGCGCGAACGGGCACGCGGGGCTGGTCGCCTACAACGGGGACCGCGGCAGCACCGGCGACTCCTTCACGGTGTCCGTCGCGGGGCGCACGACCGCGCTCGGTGACGCGGCCAACCCCCTCGACGACGTGCTGAATTCCACCATCGGCGGGGCGGTCTCGGAGCGTGTTCCGGCGTATGCGAACACCCTCGGCTACGACTCCGACGTGTTCGAACTGGGTACGGCGCTGCGGCGCGGTGGTGACCAGCTGGCCTTCCGGCTCGTTTCCCAGCGGGACGCGGCGTGGGCCGGCGCACTTTTCGTGGCCGTCGACGCCCGGCAGTAGCCAAGGCGCGTCCGACGCCGCCACCCGTGAGCGAGGAAACCGCGCATGCAACTGATCGCACCCGACCCCGGGCCACGGGTCCTGCACATCACCCAGCCGGTGGACGGCGGGGTGGCCCGGGTCGTCACGGATCTGACGCGGGCCCAGCTCGCCGCCGGTCTGCACGTCACGGTCGCCTGCCCGGACGGCGGTGACCTGCCCGCGCGACTGAGGGCGCTCGGCGCCGACGTACGCCCCTGGCACGCGACCCGCGCGCCGGGTCCCTCGATCGGCGGGGAGGTGCGGCGGCTTCGGCGGGTGGTCGGGGCGGTGCGGCCGGACGTCGTGCACGCGCACAGCGCGAAAGCCGGGCTCGCCGCCCGGCTGGCCGTACGGGGGCGGGTGGCGACGGTGTTCCAGCCGCACGCCTGGTCGTTCGAGGCGGTCGGCGGGCCCACCGCGGCCCTGGCGCTCAAGTGGGAGCGGTGGGGCACGCGTTGGTCCTCCCGGGTGGTGTGTGTGAGCGACGCCGAACGGGCGACGGGGGTGCGCGCCGGGATCGCCGGGCAGTGGCGGGTGATCCCGAACGGCATCGACACCGAGCGCTTCCGCCCGGCGGCCGCGGACGCCGTACGGGCCCTGAATCCGCTGCTCGCGGAGGTCGATCCGGCCGCTCCACTCGTCGTGTGCGTGGGGCGGCTGTGCCGGCAGAAGGGGCAGGACGTGCTGCTCCGGGCGTGGGGCGAGGTCGCGGAGCGGGTTCCGGGGGCGCGGCTCGTGCTCGTCGGCGACGGGCCGGACGCCCGGCGGCTGCGGGCTCTCGCCCCCGACTCCGTGCTGTTCGCGGGGGCCGTCGCCGATGCCGTGCCCTGGTATCGGGCCGCCGATCTGGTCGTCCTGCCCTCGCGGTGGGAGGGCATGGCGCTGGCTCCGCTGGAGGCGATGGCCTGCGGACGCCCGGTGGTCGTCACCGACGTGGACGGCGGGCGCGAGTCGCTGCCCGCCGCTCTCGCACCGCGCTGTCTGGTGCCGGCCGAGAACCCCGCCGCGCTGGCCGGGACCGTCTCCGAACTGCTGCTCGACCCGCCGCTGCGTGAGTCGCTGGGCCAGCTGGGGCGCCGGCATGTCCTGTCCGCGCACGACGTACGGCACACCGCCGAGGCCGTCGCGGACGTGTACCGCGAGCTGATCACCGCGCACGCCGTGCCGCCCGTGCGCGCCGAATACAGGGAGTCCATCCACTCGTGACTGCGGAAAGTACCGTCCCCTCCCCCGGCGGAGGGCCGCGGGAGCACGGATTCTCGACCGTATCCGCCGTATCGGTCATCCCGCCCCGCGGGTCCGCCGGCGACTTCAGATTCCCGGCCGGCCGGCGCCCCGCGCTCCGTCCGGCCTCTCCGCTGCCGCTGCTCGCCGCGGACGGCATCGCCGCCCTGCTCGGTGTCCTGGCGCTCACCGGGCCCCAGCGCCACCCCGTCCTCGTCGGCGTGCTGCTGATCGGCGTGGTCGCGCTGAACGCGCGGGCCTCGCTGTACCGGCCCGAGTCGATGCCGGTGTTCCTCGACGAACTGCCCGCCGTCTGTGGCCGGATCACGCTGGGCTGGCTGTCGCTCGCCGCCCTGGTCGGGGCGATCGAGCCCGTCGACGCGCTGTCCGCGCACACCCTTGTGCTGGGCTGCGCGGTACAGGCGACGGCGAGTGCGGCGGGCCGCGCGACCGTCCACTGGTGGCGGCGCCGGGCTCTGCTGCGGCGCCCGCACACCGCCCTCGTCATCGGCCCGGCCGGCACCGCCCGGCGCGTCGCCACCGCGTTCCTGCGTCACCCGGCGTGCGGGCTCCGGCCGGTGGGCCTGGTCACCGACCACCCCGACGGCATGGCGGGCCTGCCCGTGCTGACCACCGGCGAGGAGGTCCAGCGGGCGCTGATCCAGAACGGCGTCCGCGCCGTGCTCGCCGTCCACCCCTCCGTACGGGCCGAACAGGGGCCGCTGCTGAGGGCGTTGGCCGAGTCGGGCTGCACGGTGTGGGAGGTCGACGCCGAGTCGCCCTCGTACGAGAACGCCGAGCGGCTCGCCGGGTTCTCCTGCCGGCGGCTCGCGATGGGACCGGACCGGCCGGGCAGCCTCGGCAAGCGGCTGCTCGATGTGAGCGTCTCCGGGACACTGCTTCTGCTGATCTCGCCGCTGCTCCTGCTGTGCGCGGTGGTGCTGCGGCTGACCGACGGGCCGGGTGTCGTCTTCAAGCAGGAGCGCATCGGCAAGGACGGGCGGCCCTTCACCCTCCTCAAGTTCCGCACCCACCGCCCGGTCGACGAGATGGAGTCGGCGACCCGCTGGAGCGTCGCCGACGAGCGGCGCATGAACTGGTTCTGCCGTCTCCTGCGCCGCACCTCGATGGACGAGCTCCTCCAGCTGTGGAACGTCTTCTGGGGCGACATGAGCCTGGTCGGACCGAGGCCCGAACGCCCGTACTTCGTCGCCAAGTTCAGCCAGACCTACCCGGGCTACGCGGCCCGCCACCGGATGCAGACCGGTATCACCGGGCTCGCGCAGATCCACGGGCTGCGCGGTGACACCTCGATCGAGGACCGCTGCCGGTTCGACAACGCGTACATCGACAACTGGTCGCTGTGGCAGGACATCTGCATCCTGCTGCGCACCGCCGCCACGCTCGTCCGCCCGACAGGAAGTTGAGCGCAGTGAGCCACAGCCCCGTGCTGACGTTGCCGCGCCGCGTGCCCTTCACGTATGTCGCGTCCATTGCTCCGCTCCTGCCCGTGATCCTGGTGATCGCCCTGCTCACGCTGCCGGCCGCCCAGGGCGCCGACGGCGGGGCGACCCCGGCCGACGCCGTCTCCGGGCTGATGGTCCTGTACTGCGCGATCCGGCTCGTACGGGAGCGGCGGCGCCCGCTGTCCCGTACGGCCGCCGTGGTGCTCGGGCTACCGGTGGTCGGGCTCGCGGTCGCGGCCGTGGGGGCGTCGTCGCCCGCGGCCGGGATCGGGGGCCTGGGACGCTACCTCCAGATCTTCGTGCTGGTCCCGGCGTCCGTGGTGCTGCTGGTCCGGGGCCGGCGCGACTTCCGGGTGCTGGCCTGGGCGTTCGTCGGGTTCGCCCTGTTCCAGGGTGCGGTCGGGGTGCACCAGTACGCGACCGGGACCGGTGCCTCCTACCAGGGCGAGGAGATCCGGGCGGTGGGCACCTTCGGGCCCGCCGACGTGATGGGCATGGCGACCGTGGTGGCCTTCGGGCTGATGTGCGCGGTGGGGCTTGCCCTGGGGGCAACTGCCGCTCGGCAGCGGGCCGTTGCCGGCTGCTGCGCCCTGGTGCTCCTCGCGCCGCTCGCCGTCTCCTTCAGCCGGGGCGCCTGGATCGCCACGGCGGCGGCCGTCACGCTGCAACTGGCGCTGGCCGGGCTGCGGCGCGCGTTGACGGTGGGCACGGTGGTGGCCGCCTCGGCGGTGATCCTGGTCGGCGGCCTCGGCATCGGTACGGCGATGCTGCAGGAGCGGATCAGCAGCATCGGCCAAGTCGCCGACGCGCCCGATCAGTCGGTCACCGACCGGTACACGATGTGGGCGGCGGCGACCGACATGTGGAGGGAACACCCGCTCACCGGCGTCGGGTTGAAGGGTTTCCCCGAACACCGGGACGGACACGCCTCGTTGGCGCTGTCCTCGGGCAGTGACACGGAGGGCGCGGGCGCCGCGTTCCGCAAGCAGCCGCTGCTGTCCCCGCACAACATGTATCTGCTGGTGCTCAGCGAGCAGGGCCTCATCGGGCTGCTGGCCCTCGGCGGCAGCTGGCTGGCGCTGCTGGTGTGCGGCCTGCGGGGGCTGGTGCGGGCCCGGCGGTCGGCGTCCGGCGACGGGCTCGACTGCGCGCTCGCCGCCTGCGGGCTGCTGATCTGGCAGTTGGTCGACTTCCTGTACGCCGACATCGGCGGGCCCGCGACCGTACTGACCGCCGTCGCCTTCGGGTTCGTCGCCTGGTGGGCCCTCGTCGGCGCCGACGACCTGCCGAAGGCCTCGGCGCGATGACCGTGACGCCTCCTGGGACGGGGGGAGAGATCAGGGTGACGCTGCCCTCGGCACGCGCCGCATCGCCGGTCACGAAGGGAAGCGGAGACGAAGGGGAGCACGATGACGGAAGCGCCGACCGCCCCGGCAGCGACGGCACAGCCGGCCGCGACCCCGCCGAACTGGCCCCCGTTTCCCGGGGGTTCCTCGCCAAGGCCACGCTCGTCACGGCCGTCCTCTCGGTCGCGGGCGCCCTGCTCGGGCTGGTCCGGGACCAGTCGCTGGCCCGGCTGTTCGGGGCCGGCAGTGACACGGACGCCTTTCTGGTCGCGTGGACCGTGCCGGAGTTCGCGTCGACGCTGCTCATCGAGGACGGGCTGGCCTTCGTCCTGATCCCGGCGTTCAGCATGGCGCTGGCCCGGCGCGCCCAGGGTGCCCCGGGCGATCCGGTGCGGGCGCTGGTCGCGACGACGCTGCCCCGGCTGGCGCTGGCGTTCGCGGCGGTCGGCGGCCTGCTGATCGCCACCGCTCCCTATCTGGTCGAGGCGCTCGCCCCCGGCCTGCCCGACCCGTCGCTCGCCGTGGACTGCACCCGCCTCACCGCCACGTGCGCGTTCAGCTTCGGGCTCTCCGGGTACTGCAGCGCGGCCCTGCGCGCGCATCAGCGGTTCCTGGCGCCGGCGGCGATCTACGTCGCCTACAACACCGGCATCATCACGGCGATGTTCGTGCTGGGCGGGCGCTGGGGGGTGCGCTCGGCGGCGGTCGGGGTGGCGGTGGGCGGCGCGCTGATGGCCGTCACCCAACTTCCTTCAGTCCTCCGTCAGTTGCGACGGCGTCGGTCGGCCGTGCCGGACGAGGTCGTGGTAGCGGAGACGTCCGGGGCGCCGATGGCGTTCGCGCTCGTCGCACCCGTGCTGCTCTTCGCGCTGACCCGGCAGTCGCAGGTGCTCATCGAGCGGTTCCTCGCCTCCACGCTTCCCGCCGGGGCCATCTCGCATCTGAACTACGCGCAGAAGGTCGCGCAGATCCCGATGACGCTGTCGCTGATGCTGTGCACGGTCACCTTCCCGGTGGTCGCGCAGGCCATCGCGCAGGGCGACACCGAGCGGGCCCGCAGCCGGGTGGAGCGCGATATCGCGCTGGCCGCCTGGGTGGTGCTGCTCGGGGCGGCCTCGGTGGTCTCCTGCGCGCCGCAGATCATCGAAGTCCTCTTCCAGCGGGGCGCGTTCACCCCCCGGGACACCGAGGCGACGGCCACCGTGATGCGGGTGTACGCGCTCGGGCTCCTCGGGCACACGCTGGTCGGCGCGCTCGTCCGCTCGTACTTCTCCTCGAACCGGCCCACCTGGTACCCGCTGGCCGCGATGACCGCGGGCATCGTCGCGACGTCCTGGATCGGCGCGTTGACGGTCGGCCCGTGGGGGGTGTGCGGGATCGCCGCCGCCAACGCGGCCGGGATCACGCTGTCGGCCGCGCTGCTGCTGTACGGGATGGGTCCGCGCAGTGTGCCGATCCGGACCCGGCACGTGGTCGTCGAACTGACCAAGCCGGTGCGGGCGGCGGTGTGCGCGACGGCCGCCGGGGCGTTCGTGGCCAGCCGGATCGACGGGCCCGTGGCGGGACTCGCCGCCGGTACGGCGACCGTGACCGTCGTCTACTTCCTGCTCGGCCGGCTCATGCGGGCCCAGGCCGTGCAGACCTTCGTCCTCGCACTCCGTTCCACACGCTCCATGACCCGAAGGCTTTCGCATGTCCGCAAGCGCACCCCTTCCCACGCCCGTCCCCGCCGCCGCGACCGGGTCCGCTGACCGGGCCCGCAGAGCCGCCCGCGCGGGCCGCGTCCCCTGGGTGGCGATGTACCACTCCGTGGGCGACCGCGCGGACGACCCGTACCGGATCACGGTCACGCCCGAGCGCCTCGACGCCCAGCTGCGATGGCTGCACCGGCGCGGGCTGCGGGGCGTGGGCGTGGGCGAGCTGCTCGCCGCCCGTTCGCGGGGGGAGGGGCGCGGGCTTGCCGGGCTCACCTTCGACGACGGGTACGCCGACTTCCTGACCAACGCCCTTCCGCTGCTGGAGCGTTGGGGCTGTCGCGCGACCCTCTTCGTCCTGCCGGGGCGGCTCGGCGGGGAGAACGCCTGGGATCCGCTGGGTCCGCGCAGGCCGCTGCTCACGGCGGACGGCATCCGTACCGCCGCCGGGGCCGGGATCGAGATCGGTTCGCACGGGCTGACGCACGTCGACCTGACGAAGGCGGACGACGAGCTGCTGCGCGCCGAGGTCGCCGGGAGCAGAGCGCTGCTCTCGGAGTTGAGCGGTGCTCCGGTCGACGGGTTCTGCTATCCGTACGGGACGGTCGACCAGCGGGCCGCCGACGCCGTGCGGGCGGCCGGCTACGGATACGGCTGCGCGATCGACCCCGGGCGGCTGGGCGGCGTACACGCGCTCCCCCGCGTACACATCGGCGAGGACGACACCGCCGTACGCCTGCATCTCAAGTACCGCCTGCACGCGCTGCGGCGGCGACCGGTCGAGGGGGTGTGACGCGGTGAAGGCCCTGCACATCATCACCGGCCTCGGGGTCGGCGGCGCCGAGCAGCAACTGCGGCTGCTGCTGAGGCACTTGCCGGTCGCGTGCGATGTCGTGACGCTCACCAACCCGGGCTCGGTCGCCGACAGTCTGGTCGCCGACGGCGTCCGCGTCGTCCACCTCGGCATGGCCGGCAACCGGGATCTCGCCGCCCTGCCCCGACTGGTGAACGTCATCCGCTCCGGCCGCTACGACCTCGTGCACACCCACCTCTACCGGGCGTGCGTGTACGGCAGGATCGCCGCCCGGCTCGCGGGCGTACGGGCGATCGTCGCCACCGAACACTCCCTGGGCGACTCCCAGATGGAGGGGCGACGGCTGACCACCGGGGTCCGCGCGCTGTACCTCGCCGGCGAACGGCTCGGCCGCACCACCGTCGCCGTGTCCCCCACGGTCGCCGAGCGGCTGCGCCGCTGGGGTGTACCAGCGCCCCGGATCGAGGTCGTCCCCAACGGCATCGACCTGGCCCGCTTCCGCTTCGACCCGGCCGCCCGACGCCGCACCCGCGAACAGCTCGGGCTGCCCGAGGGCGCGTACGTCGTCGGCGGCATCGGACGGCTCGCACCGGGCAAACGCTTCGGCGACGTCATCGGCGCCCTGGCCCAACTCCCCGACGAATACTGGCTGTTGCTCGTCGGAGGCGGCCCCGAGGAGCACGTCCTGCGGCGCACCGCGCGTGAGGCGGGCGTGGCCGACCGGGTGCTGTTCACCGGCGAACGGCCCTGCGTACCGGACGGCACCCCCGGCCCCGACCTGCCCTCCCTCACCTCCGCGATGGACGTGCTCGCCTCGCCCTCCCCGGAGGAGGCCTTCGGCCTCGCGGTCGTGGAGGCGCTGGCCGCCGGGCTGCCCGTCCGGTACGTCTCCTGCCCGGCGGTCGAGGACCTCCGCCCGGAGGCCGCTGAGGGCGCCCGGCGCGTACCCGGCGGCGCGGACTCCTTCGCGCGCGCCCTCGCCGAGGCCCGCGCACTGGGCCCACGGGAGCGCACACCCCCCGCCGCCGCCCACCACTACGACATCACTCGCAGCGCCGCCCAGCTCATGGACGTGTACGCGGCGACCCTCACCACCCCCTCCACGACACCATCCCCGTCCCCGTCACCTCAGGGAGCCCCATCCTCATGACCGAGAACGCCAGAGCCCCGCACCTCACCGCCCGCACCCGCGCCCTCCCCCCGTGGACCCTCCTCGCGGCCGGCGCCGTACTCGGCGGCCTCCTCGGCGGCGCGTACGGCACCTTCAAGGCGCCCACCTACACGGCCACAAGCTACGTCGTCGCCGTACCGACCGAGAAGTCCGACCCGGCGTCAGCGGTCGGTTTCGCGCAGGCGTACGGGCGGGTCGCCACGCAGCTCGCGGTGCTCGGGGACGCCCAGGTGTGGGCGGGCGTACCGGTGTCGACGCTGCGGTCGAGCGTGCAGACGGCGACCTCGCCGGACGCGCCCATGGTCGCCGTGTCGGCCACCTCCCCGCGCCGCGACCTCGCCGCCGACATGGCCAACGCCGTGGCCCGTTCCCTCACCCGGCACGCCAACGACACCCAGGACTCCACCCACGTCGAGCTGCTCGAGTTCTCGCGCGCGGTCAAGCCGGCCGAGCCGTCGTCGGCCCCGGCCAAGGTGACCGGGCTGGTCGGCGCGAGCGCCGGCGGGCTGCTCGGCGGGCTGGTGCTGCTGGTGCGGCCCCGACGGCGCCCGGAGGAACCGGCGCCCACGGCCTCCGTACCGGGGCCGGCCACCGCCGCCGACGTCCACGGCCAGCTGTGACGGTCACGGCCACGGGCGCCCTGCGCGCCGAAGTCGTCAGCGACGAAGCCGCGTTCGCGGAACTCGCCCCGGCCTGGGGCCGGTTGTACCGTCGGTGTGGCGCGGCGACCCCGTTCCAGAGCCATGCGTGGCTGCACTCGTGGTGGCTGTCGTACGGCGTCGCGGGCCGGCTGCGGATCGTCGTGGTCCGCGATCCGGAGGGCGAACTCCTCGCCGCCGCCCCGCTGATGCGCGTACACCGCCCGCTGCCCGCCCTCGTGCCGCTCGGCGGCGCGATCTCCGACTACGGTGACGTGCTCCTCGACGACGACACGGCCGACGAGGCCGCCGACGCCCTCGCCGAGGGACTCTCCGAGGCCGCCCGCACCGCTCTGATCGACCTCCGCGAGGTCCGGCCGGGCGGCGCGGCGGAACGCGTGTACGAACGCTGGCGTGGGCCGCGCCGCCAGGTCAGGGACTCCGTGTGTCTGGAGCTGCCCGCCGTCTCGATGGACGGCCTGCTCTCCCGCCTCCCCGCCGCCAAGGCCCAGCGGGTCCGCGCCAAGCTGCGCAAGCTGACCGCGCTCGGCGTCGAACGACACGCCGTCCGCCCCGACGAGGTCGACGCGGCCTTGGCGCGCCTGCTCGAACTCCACCAACTCCAGTGGCAGGGACGGAAGGTGACGTCGGAACACCTCCAGCCCCGGTTCCGCGAGCACCTCGCCCGTTCGGTGGGCCCGATGGTGCGCTCCGGGGACGCCGTGGTCACCGAGTTCCGCCTCGACGGCAACGTGGTCGCCGTCGACCTGACCCTGCTGTCGGGACGCCTCGCGGGCGGCTATCTGTACGGCGCCCACCCGGGCCTGCGCAAACGGAAGGCGGACGTCGCCGTGATGCTGCTCGACGCCTGCGCCCAGCACACGGGAACGGGCGAGCACGGCACGCTGAGCCTGCTGCGCGGTGACGAACCGTACAAGCACCACTGGCGCCCCGAACCCGTCGTCAACCAACGGCTGTTGCTGGCCCGGCGGCTCACGGCACCGCTGATGTCGGCGGTGGTGTGCGACGTCGCCGCCCGCACCCGGGGCAAGGAACTCCTGCGCCGGCTGCGCGAACGCGACGGAAACGGCAGCGGCAACGGCAACGGCAAGGGTGGTGGTGGCGGCGGCGGATCGTGAACGACCCGCCGCCACCGGGCGGTCACCGGTTGCGCGACCACCAGTCGAACTTCAGGCACAGCTTCCCGCCCAGCCAGTACTCCACCCAGTCGCCCAGATCCAGCGGCGAGCAGTTGGGCGGAGGCAGCGGCACCGGCGGGGTGACCGGGTCCGTGGGCTTCGGCGGCTCCGGAGTCGGGTCCGGTGTCGGAACCGGCGTCGGGACCGGCGTCGG
>Ga0136846_1236432_pt1 | contig 22587 bp, 18 predicted proteins | sample HopSoiMetagenom2_FD_96841 | JGI IMG/M metagenome (GOLD analysis project Ga0136846, IMG submission 96841) | Grasslands soil microbial communities from Hopland, California, USA - 2 Assembly 2016 (version 4) | ecosystem: Environmental > Terrestrial > Soil > Grasslands | place: USA: Hopland... | reverse complement strand
CGTCAATCCGGTGAAAAATTTTTTTTCAGGCAATGGAAGTTAAGCGGGGCGTGCATTTCATCGATTTGCGCAAATTGCCAAACATGAGATTTATTTTTTTTGGCATGCATTAGGTGGTGGATTTTTCCCTTGCTGCTTTGCGTTTTAATACGATCCAAAGTATCAAGCCACTTAAAAAGAGCAGTGTCGATATCACTTCTGCCTGGGTTGGATGGAACGGAAGGGATTCAATACGGGTGTTGACCCTTATCTTTTCCACTAAAAACCGTTCTAACCCGTTCACCATCAGGTATAAAGCAAATAAAGTGCCAGGCACCTTCAGTTTTTTGCGAACTGCCCAAAGCAAAGCAAACAGCAGCAACCCTGTTATAACTTCATAAAGGGGGGTTGGAAATACCGGTACCGGCAAATGATTGCAATACTTTTTATCAGTGCAATTTGCAATAGGAACTCCAAAATCATTAACGTTATGAGGGTAATCATAGGCAAAGAACCATACCGGTAAAAAGCTCAGGGCGCCAGGCTTTTTAAACGCTCTATGGGGCACTTCCTGGAGGGTTTCATGCTCCCTGAGAAAGAAGGTACTGTTGTTCTGAAGAGCCTCCTGGAATTGACCAGGAGACGCAGCTACCGAAATATGCGTTTGCTGATCCACGGTATAGGCTGAATTATAGATGCCCCAGTCACCGTCTCCAGACACCTGGCAGCCAATTCTGCCAAGGGCATACGCCAGCATAAGGGCAGGCGCGGCCGCATCATTCAGGTGCCAAAAGGTGATCTTGTGCTTTCTCGCATAAAGCCAGATAGCTAGTGCAGCACAGATAAGTCCGCCATAAAAGGTTAATCCTGAGGGAGAAAAAAGATAGGATGACGGATCCTTCAAAAAGCCGCTCCAGTTCTCGAAAATGTCGAACATTTTTGCCCCGATAAGCCCGAAAATAAGCGCCAGAATGGTTATTTCCCCCACCCTGTCCTGTGGCCAGATCCGGACCACTCTTTTTTCCGGTTTGGGCAGTTTTTGCTTGTTCTTTTCATACCATTTCAAACCGGCAAACAGCAGCCCCAGGATGATACCTGCCGGCCAGGACCCTATGCCTGAGAAAATAAAGGCCTGAGGATCTTCTGTGGCTGAACTATCGAGTATAAAAAGGGCAAGTATTTTATAACCTAACAAAAACCCTAACAGAAAATTCAGGATCAATTCCCCAATAGTTGCAGGCTGTCCAACCATTACTTCCATTTCCTTTGGCTGAAGAAGGCCCTGACGGCTCTTTCTCCTCAATTCTGCAGCAAGGATAACAGCTGCCAGTATAAAAGAAATGGCTACAAAAAAACCAAAGGAATTTACAAACCGCAGGAACTTCCACTCTACTCCAAACAAATCCTTAAACGCGTAATAAAGGTTGGGATACATTTACGTGCTATTGGTTAAGTTGGCGAATATACAATGGAAAATAATTCAAGGAGAATATTAATTGACCAACTGCATTAGCTGTATTTAAACAAAACCAGCGCATAATATATTACTTCCGGAGAAATACATCATGCGCTGGTAGTATAATTCAGGATAATGCCTTAGTTGCAGTATTCATCAAATGCGCCGATCAGGTTATGCGCGATCATTTGAGCAGGCCTTCCTTCAATCTGGTGACGTTCTATAAAATGTACCAGTTGTCCATCTTTAAATAATGCAATAGCTGGTGACGAAGGCGGAAATGGCCTTAAATGCTGACGCAAAGTATTCACCGCTTCAATATCAAAACCGGCAAAACTTGTTGTCAGAAAATCGGGTTTATTCCTGGAGTTTGCAACTGCCATCAATACACCCGGACGGGCAGAACCTGCAGAACAGCCGCATACAGAATTAATCATGATCAGCGTGGTGCCCTGTTTCTTTAGCTGGGCTTCCACTTCATCTGAGGTGAGCAGTTCGGAAAATCCATTCTCCGTCAACTCCTCTTTCATCGGTAATACTATTTCCTGGGGATACATTAGTTATGTGTTTTTATGAGCAACGCAAAAGTACCAAAAAAGTTCATTATAGTTTATAAATGGTAATAATGTCAGTTGTAGTTAAGGTCGACTGCAAATATGTCGTATCAGCTATTGCAATTTACTGTTATTGGCATAAAAAACGTCCCGGTACAGACTTTGAAAAATAGATAGTGTAACCAAAAAAATTAAAACTTTAAAACAGATAATTATGACACACGTGAAATTCAGCCATCGTCCGTTTGAAAAATCTTTTAACAATTTGATGGACGACCTTTTTTCAGAACTCCCCGTCTTGTATAAGAATGGCATTAATCAATTGAATGGATTTGCACCGGTAAATATCAAGGAAAAAGAAAAAGGCTATCAGGTTGAAGTGGTGGCACCGGGTTTTGAGAAAAATGACTTCAAGGTAAATATTGAGCAGGATACGCTGACAATATCTGCTGAGAAGAAAGAAGAAGCAAAAAATGAAAATGAAAAACAGATCCGTAAGGAATACAGCTATCGTTCATTTAAGAGATCTTTTACAATCGACGAAAAAATTGACGCCTCAGGAATTGAAGCAAAATATGTTAATGGTGTTTTAACATTAAACCTTCCAAAGAAGGAACAAGTCAAAACATCAGCACAAGAAATTACAATTCAGTAATAAAAAGCTTTCTCATAAGCAGTTGGTTTTGGTTTACACCCTGTCGTTTCCACGACGGGGTTTTTTATTTACACAATAATTTTGATGCAAATACTTTATAGAAACTGACTAAGTTTGCGAACATTTGCCAACTACATGTATGCTTAGAAAAACCATGTTTAAATTATTCGTCCCGATAGCTATCGGGATACTCTCGACGGGGATAGCCAGGTCCCAGACCCCAGTTGACTCGTTAGCCGTTACAACCGTTGCTAACCTGGATACAACCCTTCGTATCATTAATCTCAATCCCTATTTTACCATTGCTGTAGATTCCATGCTTTCTTACCAGCTTCAGATAAACAAGGATGAATCAAAGTATTACTGGTACCTGAAGAATTCTCCTGTGGGATTGAAGATCAATAAAGACAATGGCTTGCTGAGTTTCAAGGCTGATAAATCTTTCTTTCTGTCCGGAAAACTGAAATACGATGTTGATTATACCGTAAAGCTTGGCGTGCAGAACCTTTCGAATGCCAATGAAAAAGTAGACACTTCCTTTACTTTGGTTTTTTATAATACAGAAGTTTTAATGCCCAAAGTAAAACCAAGTGTGGCCAGCACCCTGGTTGTTGAGGAAGGTGAACAGGTTTCTTTCAAGGTCCAGTGCGAATCCGGCAATTTCCCCATTGATGAAATACTGTTTTACAGCAATGTTCCTCTTCATAATTATAAGGCGGTAAAATCCTGTAATGACGAATTCAGCTGGACACCGGACTATGATTTTACAAAAGAAACAGATTCCGGGAAGGTCAAGATCGTAAACCTGACCTTTATTGGTACTACCCGTTTCAAAGTGAAGGACACTGCCAATGTCCGCATTATTGTTAAGGACGCATTGAACTATCCATTGGCCGTGCAGGAATACAATATGCTTGTTAATAATATCAAGACGTACCTGCTGAGGCTGAAGTTCACGTTCCTGCAACTGGATAAGAAATTGAAGAAAACAAAATCCGCACGTACCGGTTTCGATCTCACTTCTGCCTCTACGGCCCTTACTGGAACCATACTTTCTACTTCAGGTGGAGAATCTGCCCAGAATGCCGGCAAGATACTTCCCAGTGTTGGTCTTGCGCTGGTACCTGGCAAAGAAGCCTCAGCCCCCAATAAGGTTGTTGAACAAAACCAGGCATCTCTGGTACGCAATTCAATCAAGCGCCTGGAGTATATGCTATATGAATACTCTATTGTGGGTGATAAGGACCCCACAATTCTCACCAAGATCACCAAATTGAAGGAAGAGCTCAAACAAAGCCAGATGCAATTGATCGATGTTCCTGTTGACATCACCTACGAAATGTCTGAAAAGGAATTGAATGATTATTTTAACAGTCCCAAGGTTAATAAGAAGTATCGGCTCAGGAAATAAGCAAATCCTCTGGAATTCAGACTTGTTAATGAGATGAAAAAATCTCACCTATTAACATTCCTTAAGTTATTTTGGGCCAACCATTGCCGTCTATTAATAAAATCATCGCGTATGAAAAAAATATGGTTCGTACCGGCGGCATTGATCGTAGGCCTGATTACCCTGGCCAGCTGTAGTTCTGGTCGATATTATGAACGTGATTATGGGTATGGAGGCCCACCTCCCCCGCCACGTACTTCAGTTTCATTAATTCTTAGCGCAGGTCCTGGTTACCCGGTCAGCAGGTATTCTGATGGACGTTATTATTATCGTGCACCCAACGGTTATATTTACTGGAGAGGGTATGGTAATCGTTATTACCTCGACAGAAGATATATGAACCGGGGATATTATAGCAGTCCGCAATACAACGACTGGAGAAGATATCACGGCCGCCACAGGTAATTCATATAATGTATGTATAAAAATAAAGGGCTAAAAAATAGCCCTTTATTTTTATACATATCCTAAGATCTTTAACATGCTCTGCGCAGACTGTTCCTTCGCATAAACCCAATCAACCATCTTCCCATTTTTATCATAATCCACGATGATATGTTTGGGTGATGGTATCAGGCAGTGTTTGATGCCTCCATAACCGCTGATCTGGTCCTGGTAAGCTCCGGTATGAAAGAAACCGAGATAAAGTGGTTCACCATTATTTATTTTCGGAAGGAATACTTCATTGATATGTTCTTCTGAATCGTAATAGTCATGGCTATCGCAGGTTATCCCACCTAATACAACCCGCTGATATTCGGTATCCCATTTATTAATGGGCAGCAGCAGAAATCTTTCACCAATACCCCAGGTGTCTGGCAGTGTGGTAATGAAAGATGAGTCGATCATGTACCAGTTTTCGCGGTCATTCTGGATCTTCTCACCTACTACGCTGTAGATATGCGCCATACTTTCTCCTACTGTGTAACTACCAAACTCTGTGAAGATATTCGGCATGGGCACTTTGGCTTTTTTGCAGGCTGCTTTGATATTGCCCACAATTTCATTGATCATGAACTGGTAGTCATAATTGAATCCAAGGGAATGCTTGATCGGGAAGCCACCACCAATATTAATTGAATCCAGTTCAGGGCAGATCTTTTTTAGCTGGCAATAGAGGTTGATGATTTTGTTCAGTTCACTCCAGTAGTAGATATCGTCTTTTATCCCCTTGTTCAGGAAAATATGGAGCATTTTCAATTGAAATTTGCTCTCATATCCTTCAATCCTGTCAACATAGAACTCCAGTATATCTTTTGCCCTGATGCCGAGTCGTGACGTATAGAATGGAAAGGTAGGTTCTTCTTCTGCAGCTACGCGAATTCCCAGTTTAAAGGGCACTTTCACACTTTTTGCATATTCTTTCAGCTCATCCTTATTATCCAGTACCGGTATTACATTGGAAAATCCGCTATTGAGCAGGTTGGCAATTCTGCGGGTATAGCTTTTTTGTTTGTAGCCATTGCAGATAATATTGATCTCCTTGGATATCTTTTTTTTCTCGTAGAGCTTTTTGATGATCTCGATATCGTAGGCATAAGAAGTCTCCAGGTGAATATCATGTTTCAGGGCCTCTTCCACAATAAAGCTGAAGTGAGAACTCTTGGTACAATAACAGTACACATACTTTCCTTCATATTTATGCTTTTTAAAGGCAGCGGCAAACATGGACTTCGCTTTTTTTATCTGCATACCGATCTTGGGAAGAAAGGTGAGCTTCAGCGGAGTGCCATACTTGTCGATCAGCGCCTTTATATCTACATTATTATACTGCAGGTATCCATCTTTAGTATCAAATCCTTCCTGGGGGAAATTGAAGGTTTGTTGCACCAGGTCGTTGTAGGTATTATTCATTGAGAATCTTGCCGGTTAAATTTTTTAATTTTCGAGTACAAATGTATAGGATTGGTAAATTCTACAGGTAAAAAAAACCCCCGCCAACGGCGGGGGCCTCAGACTATTTGTCGGCCATCGATTTGTTGCTATTTGTAGCCTTGGAGGCGAAGCCGGTAATGATTAGTTAACACAGATTACTTAACAGAAGCAACCAGGGTCTTGAAGGTCTCCGGGTTGTTCATAGCCAGGTCTGCCAGCACCTTGCGGTCCAGCTCAATTCCTTTTTGCTGAAGTTTGTTGATGAAAACGGAATAAGTCAATCCTTCTTCACGAACAGCCGCATTGATACGGGCAATCCACAATTGACGATATTCTCTTTTTTTGAGTTTACGACCCACGTACATGTAAGTCATCCCTTTCTCAACAACATTCTTGGCTACGGTCAAAACGTTTTTACGTTTGCCATAGAATCCTTTGGCTTGTTTTAATATCTTTTTGCGGCGGGCCTTGGAGGCTACAGCATTTTTTGAACGAGGCATATTTTAATAATTTAAAAGTAAAAGGAAAAAAATAGAAGCACCAGAGAGGGCTTACTTTAATCTCAACAGGCGCTTTACAAAATCCATATGGGATTTTGCTACCGTTCCGTCAAGGCGCATATTGCGTTTCCGTTTCTTTGTTTTTTTCGTCAGAATGTGACGTTTGAAACTCTTTTGGTGAGTTATTTTTCCAGTAGCCGTTACTTTGAAGCGTTTTTTGGCGCTGGAATTCGTTTTTACTTTAGGCATTTTACCTAGTATTTGAGTGTACCCTTGAGGCGTTCCCCACAGGGGGATCCTTGTCGAACCTCTTCAGGAATACGCTTCCTCCCGGGCACTGCCTTTGGAAGCGGGGTGCAAAGATAATGTATCGCATCCGTGTATCCAAAGTATTGCTGATGCCTGTCCTTTGCAAGGCTGATGGGTATCCTTTGCCTATCCGGATTTCAGGGGGCGGCTATCCGGATTCCGGGAAGAACCCGGATAACCATAGGATGGGAATTGGGAACCCAATAGCTATCCAAAGGAAAGGAGCCGGAAAGACAATCATTACTGACTGTCCATCCGGCTCCTATGTATTAATTTAAGCTTCCGCCTTTTACTCTTTGGGATCCAGCGCTTTATCGATCCTTGATACAATATCCTGTAAATGATACCGGCTCATGGCATCAGCTGTTCCGGCTGCCGCAGCTCTTGCCTCAGACCTTATAGCGGCCAAATGCGCCCTTACAAAGCTCTTGATATCGGATTTGTCAGGATTGGTGCTGGTTGATGCTCCGCCCCCTAAAATGATGATAATACCTCCACCACCCCCGCCACGATTACTTATTAACCCGGATAATATATCAACATAGGATTTCTGAAGATTCCGGCGATAAACATCAATTTTCCTTCTTCCTGGCAATTCGCTCCATATGCCAGATTTCAGATCGCTGAACATATCCGCCATGGAATACGCTGCTGAACCGAGTTCAGCCTCTGCATCAATCAGCTTGCCCAGAGTAGAAGTTCCCAATAAACGATTTAAAACAGCGTCCTGCTGAGATCCAATAGTCTGAATTGCATTCTGTCCGGTTCTGTCGAAAATATCATTATTGATCAGCCAGGAAGGCGTCGCAAATAATTGCTTATTCAGAAATTCCACTGCTTCCTTTTGTTTTGCCTTTGGAGTAATTTCATAAATACCGCCTTTTTCTTCCACTGTTTTCGGAGTTTCCGTAATGCCACCAACATACTTGGCCACATGGCCCATGTACATTCCATACTGACTGGTGAGAGCAGTATACATTTCGCGCAGGTTACTATAGTCCTTGGCAGGTTCACTTGTCCATTGAATAAGGTTGGGTACAATGCGCTGCAGATTTTTTATTCCATACATGCTTCCTTTCATGGCATCATCTCCAACCTGTTCCCTTTGTGAACGCGGATCATCAGGATTGGTTTCAGTTCCGAAAAAGAGACGGTTATTTTTAAGCCGGTCTATCACCCAGGTATTCAGATAAGCCTGTTCTTCATTAGCCGTTTTATATTGAGGGAACAATTTATACCCCCACTCTATGGCCCACTTGTCATAATCTCCAATGCGTGGAAACAATCCAGCACGACCAACATGATCTTCTGGTTGTGCTACATAGTTAAACCGTGCATAATCCATAATGGATGGAGTATGTCCGTTGGCTTCAACCCATGCTTTGTCTCTAAGCTTTTCAACGGGAACTGTAGAACTCGAACCATAATTATGTCGAAGGCCGAGTGTATGTCCTACTTCATGTGATGAAACGAATCTTATTAATTGTCCCATCAATTCATCATCATAGATCATTTTGCGGGCTCCAGTATCAACTGGGGCGCATTGTATAAAATACCAGTTATGGATCAGCTCCATAACATTATGATACCAGTTGATATGGCTTTCCATGATCTCGCCACTACGTGGATCACTAATACGTGGCCCGCTTGCATTCGCAATATCAGATGGTTTGTAGACAATAGCCGAATAGCGCGCATCTTCCAGGCTCCATTCAGGATCTTCCGCTTTGGTAGGCGCTGTTTTGGCAATGATTGCATTCTTAAAGCCGGCTTTTTCAAAGGCAACCTGCCAGTCATTCACACCCTGTATCAGATAAGGAACCCATTTTTTGGGAGTGGCGGGATCAATATAGAATATGATCGGTTTTTTAGGTTCAACCAATTCTCCTCTTTTATATTTCTCCCAGTCACCATCTTTTGGTTCCAGTTTCCAGCGTTGCACAATACGTACGGCTTCCACTCCCTGGGGATTGGAATCAAAATCAGTATAACCTATCGCAAAGAATCCGACGCGTGGATCATAATTCCTGGCTTGCATGGGATCTTTCGGAAGCAGTATCATTGAACTATTCAGTTCTACCGTCAAATTCCCCCCTGCATTGCTACCACCACCAGCTCCACCGGGGCCGCCTCCAAGCGAAATACCGGGCGAGCGTGTATAGGTCTTTACCACATTGATCTCAACATTAGTTGGATAGGATCTTACTCCAGTGATATAAGATTTATCAGTTTGCTGACCTCCAACCCGCATGGTTGATTTCAATCCACTATTGAAATACAGGATATCATTATCACTATTAATGTAATCCGTCATTTCAATCACACTGCCAGTTGAATCCTTTGAAAATGCTTTAATATCGAAAGCTGCTGCTATGGGTTGTATATTGGAATTATTAACGGCAGTAAACATCGGTGAAGTGGAATCTTTTGCATATTCAGCATAAGAGATGGTACGCATGAATATCCGGTTATTCGGTCCTTTTTCAAATCGAATAACATTCTGCCCGATCTGGTCACCTGCATATCCAAAAAAGCCATTGCGCATTCCAGCTGCTGCTTTGGAGATCCTGTTCACCACCAGGATATCTCTTCCAAGTATTGAATCCCCTATCTCAAAAAAGTATTTATCATCGAGTTTATGAACTGCAAACAAACCATTATCTGTAACTGCTTTTGCAGTGATGACTTCTTTATAAGGTTTTGGTCCGGTAGAACGTGCGCCAAATCCTCCAGGGCCGGTAGAGCGGGTACTATCTGTTCCTCCTCCTGTTGGTCTGCCGGGCTGTGCTAAAATTGCGGTGGTAACAAGGGTAAAAAAAGTAACAAGAATCGTTAGGCGAAGCGGTAATCGCATATAAGTGTAGTTGTGAATAAATTATCCTGCCAATATAGCAAATGCAGGGGTTCCTGCAACCCTTTGTCAGGGTTTTTGTACAGACGGTGATTGATTATAGGGAAACCGACATTTTTCTACATTAAAAAACCCAGCTATAGCGCTGGGTTTTAATATAAAAAAACGTCGTTATTTTTTCTTGCCTTTGGGAGCAAACATGGCCAGCATTCTTCTTCCTTCCATCTTTGGCATACTTTCCAGTATACCAATTTCGGCAAGACGCTCTGCAAATTTCAATAACAGCAACTGTCCTCTTTCCTGGAATTGAATAGCTCTTCCTTTGAATTGCACATAGGCTTTCACCTTATTACCTTCTTTTAGAAAGGATTCAGCATGTTTTGCCTTGAAGTCAAAATCATGATCATCTGTATTGGGAGTGAAGCGAATTTCCTTGACCTCAGAGGCCTTGGATTTTGCTTTCATCTCTTTTTCCTTCTTCTTCTTATCGTAGAGGAATTTATTGTAGTCAATGATCTTGCAAACAGGTGGATCAACATTTGGCGAAATCTCTACCAGGTCAAGTTGCTGTTCCTGGGCCATCCGCAATGCATCCTGGGTGCTATACACTCCCGGTTCTACATTATCCCCTACAAGTCTAACCTGGGGAACACGGATGAAATGATTGATGCGATGTTCTGCTTCTTTACGAGGAACAAATCTTCCTCTGTTAAAACCGCCACCGCCACCTGGTTTTTTAAATCCACCTCCGCCTCCGGGTGGTCTGAACCCTCCTCCTCCTTGGCCAGGTGGTCTGTATCCTCCGCCACCTCCGCCTTTTTGTGGTACTGCCATATGAAATCGCTTTCTTACCCTGATCGAAAGCCTGATTATTTAATTTTTATAAATCCTCAACAGGGATTGAGGGATTCTAACTTTTTATTTTCAATTTAGCGGATCCGATTGCTATCGGGATTGCCCGCGACTCTTTACTTCTTCTTTTATTTTCTCAATGAACTCATCTACTCCTTCTACAACATTTTCACCTGTGCCTTGTTTTCTTACTGCCACTTTATTTTCATTCATTTCTTTTTCACCCACCACCAGCATATAAGGCACTTTCAGTAATTCCGTATCCCGAATCTTCTTTCCTATTTTCTCATTCCTGTCGTCCACCCCTACACGAATATCTGCTTTTTTCAGCTTATCTGAAACTGTTTTAGCGTAGTCCAGAAACTTATCGCTAATGGGTAGAACTTTTACCTGAACGGGACACAGCCAGAGAGGTAATTTCCCGGCATAATGTTCCAGCAGGAAGCCAATAAACCGCTCATGGGTGCCTAGCGGCGCCCGGTGTATGATCAGGGGGGTATCTGACTGGTTATCCTGGGTGGTATAGTGCAGCTTGAAACTGCGCCCCTGTGAAAAGTCTACCTGGTTGGTAGCCAGCGTAAATTCCCTGCCGATCACACTCCATATCTGTACATCGATCTTTGGACCATAAAAGGCTGCCTCATCCTGCACTTCCACAAAAGGAATATTTGAATTGATCAGCACTTCGCGGACCATTGTCTCAGTTGCTTTCCAAAGTTCCGGCTCGTTCACATACTTTTTCCCCAGTTTGTCAGGTGAGTGTAATGACAGCCGCATCACATATTTATCGATCCCGAAAATCTTAAAATATTTCAGGTACATATCATTCACTGCCCTGAACTCCGATTCAAACTGTTCTTTCGTGCAATAAATATGCGCATCATTCATATGAAGGCAACGTACTCTCATGAGCCCAAACAGTTCCCCGCTCTGTTCATACCGGTACACAGTTCCGTATTCTGCAATTCGATAAGGAAGGTCCCGATAACTTTTAGGTTCCGCAGCAAATATCTTGTGATGATGCGGACAGTTCATAGCCCTGAGATAGTACTTCTCTCCTTCCAGTTCCATTGGAGGATACATACTGTCTGCATAATAAGGCAGGTGACCGCTTGTCAGGTACATGCTCTCCTTGGCAATATGGGGAGTTACCACCCGGTGATAACCTGCTTCCTGTTCAGTCTCTTTGGCCAGCTTTTCCAACTCTTCAATGATGATGGTTCCATTGGGGAGCCACATGATCAATCCCGGACCTACATCATCATCCATGGTATAGATGCCAAGCTCCCTGCCCAATTTTCGATGGTCTCTCTTCTTTGCTTCCTCCAGCATCTGCAGGTATTCATCCAGTTCCTTTTGTGCAGGGAATGTGATACCGTAAACGCGGGTAAGCATTTTATTCTTTTCATCACCTTTCCAGTAAGCACCCGCTATACTGGTCAGTTTTATGGCTTTTATAAATCCGGTGTTTGGAATATGGGGACCGCGACAGAGATCGGTAAATCCTCCCTGGGTATAAAAAGTGATCTCACCATCTGCCAGATTACTTAACAGATCCAGTTTATATTCATCCCCTTTCTGAGTGAAATATTGAATGGCCTCTGGCTTTGGAACTTCTCTGCGTGTATAGTTATTATTCTTTTTTGCCAGCTCATTCATTTTCTTTTCCAGGGCGGCAAGGTCTTCTTCAGTCATCTTGCGGTCACCCAGGTCCATATCATAATAAAATCCGTTTTCAACTGGAGGACCCACCCAGAATTTTACTCCGGGAAACAGCGTTTCTACCGCCTCTGCCATAAGGTGAGCGGAGGAATGCCAGAAGGTGCTTTTCCCTTCCGTATCAGTCCATGTTAATAATTTCAGTGTTGCATCCGAGTTAATAGGACGCGTAGCATCCCAAACCTGTCCATTCACATTTGCGGCCAGCACTTTCCTGGCCAACCCCTCTGAAATAGATTTTGCTATGTCTAATGCGGTAACGCCAGCTTCATATTGTCTGATAGCCCCGTCTGGTAACGTAATATTGATCATTCAGTTCTCTTCTTTTTTATTCAAAGGATGGCAAAGTTAAATAATTATCAGTCCATGCCACTCATCTAAAATTAACAAACTATTGCCCCATTTTTTAAATCGATATGCCCTTATTTGCTAGTTTTGGAGACGATGAGACAGCCGGTATTTAAGACTTTGTGGGTTTTTCTCCTCCTTGCCTGTACCTTACCTATCATTTCTTTTTCGCAATCCCTCACAGGTATCTGGCGTGGATATTTCGTTTCTGATAACGGGGACAATTATAAACTGGAATTCCAGGTAAAACAAAATACGGCAGCTGCTGTATCGGGAGTTTCTTATTCGTACCTGGATACACGTTTTTATGGCAAGGCCACCATGACCGGCAGTTTTACTCTCACGGCAGGAAGTTTCCGGATTCGGGAGATAAAAACGGTTGAAGTCAGGAATATGGGATATGGCAATACCTGCATCATGAATTATGACCTCGTCTATTCCAAATCCGGTAAAGAAGAATTCCTTGAAGGAACTTATCTGGGCAAACCCGAAGTCAAGGATAAAGTAAATCCATACGAGTGGGGTGAATGTGGCGGGGGCAAAGTGTTTCTGCGCAAAGTGACAACTTCTGATTTTCCTCTGGAGAATTTTCTGCGCAAACCCAATAATGCTGTTACAAAAAATATTCCTTCCAAACCACCTGTAAGTAACCCGACGGCCAAAACTGCTACACCGGCTCCCATCAATAAGCCCAAAGCAGGTGCACCAGTAGTGAAACCAAAAACAGGAATAACAGCAGTGAAGCCAAAGACCCAGACAACCACCAACACTGCCAAAACAACTATTCCTCCAAGGAGAAACAATATTGATGTTCCTAAAGTCAAGGATAGCCTTACGGTAAAAGCGCCTGATATCAAAAATCAGGCGACTGTGAAGCCTCCGGTAGTGTTAGCTGATGTGTTAAAGACCAGGACCAATGAACTCATGAAGTCACTGGTGGTTCATGATCCGGATGTAACCGTAAAACTTTATGATAATGGTGAGATCGACGATGATACCATATCTGTATTTTTCGATAATAAACTCGTATTGTCTAAAAAGAAGTTGACCGCCAGCCCCCTTACCGTCAAATTGAAAATGGATGAGCAGGACGCTAACCATGAGCTGGTAATGGTCGCAGAAAATCTTGGCCGCATTCCGCCCAATACTTCCCTGATGATTGTTGAAGCCGGTGAGCAACGGTTTGAAGTGCGCATCACGTCAAATGAACAGAAGAATGCGATGGTGCGGTTCAGGTATGAAAAGCCTCAATAGATTTGGCCGATTTCTATTTTAACCACGTCAACCGTTTCTGTAATTTTTAGCTTATCCTCGGTTATTTCCTCTATTTTCATTTTTCATGCGCCGGATATTCATTTTCATTATATTGAAGCTGCTTGTTTTCTGTGCCGTGTCCCAGGAAATTAATGGATATTGGAAGGGACGCCTTGTAATGGAACCAGGCGGTTGCTTTCCGGTTTATAATATCGAATTTCAACTCCAGATTGTAGGGAACCGGATCACTGGCTCTTCCTACCACTATTCAGATACCACCAATTATGTAAAAGAGGAATTTGAAGGGCTTTATGATCCTTCCAGCAAATCTCTTAATATGGAAGAACAGAAGGTAGCTGTTTTTCATATTCCTCCAGATTGTATCCCGTGCATCAAAAAGTATGCGCTGGCGTATTTTTCGGATGGCAAGGAAGAACAGTTGCGAGGGTCCTGGTCAGGCAAAACCATGGATGGCAAAAGCACCTGTCCGCCCGGTAGCATAGTAATGACGCGTATCCAGAAATCGGCATTCAAACCTGAGGTACGGCCCGAATTAATTGCCCGCAAGAATGAATTGGTGCGAGAGATCTTTGTGGACACTGGCGCCATTCAACTGGATTTTTATGATAATGGACAGATTGACGGGGATACGATCTCTGTTTATGTAAACAATAGCCCGGTAGTCTCGCGCAAAATGCTGACAGCAAAACCGATCACTGTTTATGTTCCAATAGATCTTCAAAAACAGCAGGCAGAAGTAATCATGATAGGTGAAAACCTTGGTTCCATCCCTCCCAATACAGCCCTGATGATCATTAATGCAAATGAAAAACGTTACCAGCTGTTCCTCACATCAGATGATAAGAAGAACGCGCTGGTAAGATTTATTTATCGAAGGCCCGGGACAAATTAAAAGACCTAGAATCCTCTCTGCCCAGCCGGCCTCACTGCAGGTAGATCTTTCCTGGGTAATTTCTCATCCCGCATCGCCGCATTATATACAAATGAGGCCACAACTACAGAGATCTGTTTTAGATCATCAGCAATGAGATGATCATACGAATCCATATTGGTATGGTGAGTACGTGTACTGTATTCTATTGGGTCCTGTATGAATTGAAATCCAGGTAATCCAACAGCATCAAACGACTGGTGATCTGTTCCACCTGTATTGGAGATGGTTACAGTTTTTGCTCCCATATCATTAAAAGGGACAAACCATTGCGTGAATATATCCCTCACTTTTTCATTACCCTGCAGATAGATACCTCTGACCTTTCCCGTACCATTATCAATATTGAAATATGCAGAAAGTTTGCTGTGTTCCGGTTTTAACTCCATGGTTGCCGGATCAGCAAAATGATTCTTTACATAACCTCTTGATCCCAGCAATCCCTGCTCCTCACCTGTCCATAATGCAATGCGTATGGTTCGGCGTGGCTTAATGCCAAGTGAAGTAAATATGCGCATCACTTCCATCATCACTGAACAACCTGCTGCATTATCCGTAGCGCCCATGGCTGATTGCCAGCTATCCAAATGCCCTCCCAGCATTACTATCTCGTCTTTTAGAACAGGATCAGTGCCCGGAATTTCCGCCACCACATTATATCCTTTGGTATCTTTTGTTTGAAAAGCAGTGCTCACATCTATATCAATCATCACGGGATAATTTGCATCAGTGAGCCGGCAAATAGTCATATAATCTTCCATAGAGATCATCACATCGCAAAAATTCTCCGGAGAGGTGGCAGCATAAGCCCCCCCACCCTGAACGAATAACGTTCCATCATGCCCTCGTGGGCTATAACTTAATATTGCCGTTGCCCCTTCTTTTTCAGCAAAGGTTTTTAATTGCTCTGCAGAAACAATTGGCGGTATCGTGAGTGAGCCACCACCAGCCGCTCTTCTACCGCCTCCGGCGGGACCGCCAGCTGGTGGAGCTGTGCGATCAGCCATTCTTTGCAACTCATCATCTGTATACCTCGTTGCATCAGCTGTGAAGGATTGACGTAAAGTATCCGTACGATAAAGCAAAACTATATTCCCTTTCAACTTTCCTTTGTACGTTTCCAATTCCAGGGAATCCTTTGCCTTGATCAGGATAACCTTTGCCTTTTTGAGGCCATTGGTTCCTTTTGTCCATGTTTTTGGAAAAGCGATCAGGGGTTTATAGTAGGGTGCGGTCATGGCCAGGTAGGATTTCTTTAGTTCCCAACCCTTGCCAAATTCACCCCAGGGCTCCAGGGCTGCATTGACCAGTCCCCATTTTGTCATTTCATCTTTCGCCCAATTGGATGCCTTCATCAATCCGGGTGAAGCGCTCAATCGTGGCCCATTGACATCCGTTAGATGAAAAGCAATATCCATTACTTTGGAATTGGCAGTTCCTTCCTCCCTGATCTTTTTGATCATGTCGAGGTCCAGTTTTTCCTGTGCAGAAGAGTAGAGTGCAATGGCAAGCAACAGCAGAAGACCTGATAATTTTCGCATGTGGTGTTTTTTAGAATTAGTCAGGAAGTTACGGCAGGAAATTCAAAAAATGCGGAGGAGAATGATACACGGTTGATCAAAAAGGGATCACTATACAGCCAATTCCCGAATCAAAATAACAATGTAATGAAGGAGGTTTTGAACAGGGTCAGGGCTGGCCTGCCTTTCCACTGGTATCGATGGCCATAAAATTGATCGTGTCTTTAGGCCCACCGCATTCAAGCATGTTGTCTTTATGGGTCGGGTGTTTGAGACCCATGTAAGGATTGCGGACCGCATCCGTTTTGCTTAGCCAGTTACCAGGATGGTCCTCACCAAATGCCATGGGACATTCCTGCCAGTATAATTTATTACGGTCATACTTTACCACGATAAAGATTAAGCGCAGATTTTCAGAGAGCGCATTGAACGCTACGCGTTTGTTATCGATGGAAGGATCTGTAGCGATTGTTGCTGTGGCTGCTTTTGCATTAGCCAGCGGGTCAATTATGGATTCATAAATGCCGGTAGTATCCACTTTCAGTTCATCAATGGGAAGTTTTTCCAGTTCAGTCTTTAAGTCTCCCGCTTCTTTATTGATGACTACAGTATCCCAGTTCACAAAACCTTCAGTCATGGCATAATAGTCATCAAGCAGGGTTTGAACGGATTGATTAAAGACCTCGCTATGCTTGCTTACAGCCAGGGGTATAGGCTCAGGTCCTTTGGGACGCCTTTTGCCACCCCGGAAATAAACAAAATATATAATGCCGATGAATGCGAGTATTAAAATGCCAAGAATTGCCAGGATCCTTTTCATCAAAAAAATTTGCAGCAAATTTAGGTTATGATTCCCGGTAGTGCAAGAACAATCCGATTGAGCTTAACTCAATGATTTAGATTAAATTTGCGCCCTATGTTAGCAGGATTACAGGACGTGACATTTGAATTTGGTGCCCGGGCAATAGTAGAAGATACCACCTGGCATATTCAGCCAGGCGAACGCATCGGGTTGATCGGTTATAATGGAACGGGGAAATCTACCCTTCTTAAGCTACTGGTAGGCGAATATCTTCCCTCTGCCGGTACCGTTGAAAGAAGTCGCAGTACCACCATTGGCTATCTCCACCAGGACCTCCTGAGTTTTGATACCAATGAGTCAATTCTCCAGGTTGCCATGGGAGCCTTTGAAAGAGTGCTTAAGCTGGAAAAGGAAATTGAAGAGCTCGGCAGGGAACTGGAAAAAACCGGTGATGAGAAAACACTCCATGAGTATAGCGACAAACTGCATGAACTGGAAACGCTCGGCGGTTATAATATTCATCACCGCACGGAAGAGGTATTGCAGGGACTGGGATTTCCGAACGCGGATCTTCAAAGGCCTTATAAGGAATTCAGTGGAGGCTGGCGCATGCGCGTTTTACTTGCCAAGATGATCCTTGCACAACCAGACCTTCTTTTACTGGATGAGCCTACCAACCACCTTGATCTTCCTTCCATTGAATGGCTGGAAAAATACCTGTTGCATTACCAGGGCTCAGTTGTTATTGTGAGTCACGATAAATACTTTCTGAACCGGATGGTTACCAAGATCGTGGAGCTGTACCAGCAGAAATTGCATATCTACAATGGCAATTTTGATTTTTATGAGCGTGAAAAAGCTATCCGGCTCGATCTGCAGCAAAAGGCGTATGATAACCAGCAGGACTATATCAGGCAGCAGGAACGATTTGTAGAACGATTTAAAGCCAAAGCCAGCAAGGCGGCGCAGGCACAGAGTATTCAGAAAAGGCTTGATAAACTGGAACGCATTGAAGAGGCTTCTCTTGAAAGACCCAATATCCGGATCAATTTCAGGGTAGATAAAGAACCAGGCAGAGTAATTACAGAATTAAAGGATATCTCAAAATCATTTGGTAAAACGGAGATCGTAAAGAATGCTTCAGCGGAAATTGACAGAAGAGACAAGATCGCATTGATCGGGGCAAACGGGAAAGGAAAATCTACACTGCTGCGGATCATTGCAGGTGTTGAGACATTCAGCGGAGAAAGGAAATGGGGCCATAATGTTGAAGAAAGCTTTTATGCGCAGCATCAGCTGGAAGCACTCAATGTCAATAATACCATACTGGATGAAATGAAAGAATGCGGAAGCCAGATGACTGAATTGGAACTCCGTAGTTTATTGGGATGTTTTTTATTTAGCGGTGATGATGCTGATAAAAAGATCAAGATATTGAGCGGAGGTGAAAAAGCAAGAGTAGCATTGGCCAAGACAATTGTAAGCAAGGCCAATTTTCTTATGCTGGATGAGCCTACCAACCACCTTGATATGCACAGTTGTGATCTGTTAATTGAAGCGTTGAATAAATATGAGGGTACCATCATACTGGTAAGCCATGATCGTTACTTTATTTCCAAAACGGCAAATAAGATTTGGGAAATTGTTGATCATCAAATCAAGGAATTCAAAGGCGGTTATGAAGAATACGTAGCCTGGAAGGAAAGAATGGAAAAGGCGAAGAATGAAAAGAAGGCTGCTCCTCAACCAGCACAACCTGTAGTTAAATCTTCTGTGGAAACCAGACAGGCTGCCAAACCAGTAAATAATAAACCACAATCTTCAGCTCCAATAAATAAAGAAGCCAAAAAGGAATTACAAAAATGGCAGAGGGAATTCCAGCAACTGGAAGAGCAGATTGCCAAACTTAATGCTCGTAAGAATGAACTGGAAGCATCACTCTCTGATCCCGGCACTTACTCAGACAAAAATAAATTCCTGGAAACAGAAAATGCTTACAAAAAAGCACAGAATGAATTGACACAATTGAATTCCCGCTATGAAATTGTGTTTGAAAAGATAATGGCTTTGGAGTCTAAGAATTGACTTCCTTCTTTCTAATTTCAGAAAAGAAACATTCGAAAAGAGTTTTTCACTTTGGATGGTACATTTAGTGCTACTAGATTGCATTCATAAAGATTAAGGTTTTATAACAGTGAGTTACAAGGCTTAGTTGCGAGATGTGCTTACTTAAACATTTACTTTTATGACTGTGATACCGATTACACAAATCTATAATTACCTTGCTTCAGTATTAGGAAAGGATACAGCAGAAAAGCATATTGATTATTTGAAGCAAATGAGTAAAGGCATGGAAAACGAATCTCAATTACCGGTAACAAAGGATGATCTCTACAAAGAGGTTTCTCGTCTGGATCTTAGAATCAGTGAAACTAAAGTTGACCTGGTCAAAGAAATTGCCAATGTCAAAGTTGAATTAATGAAGGAAATTGCCAATGTCAAAACAGAACTAATGAAGGAAATTGCCAATTTCAAAGTAGATATTATTAAATGGATGTTTATATTCTGGATAGGCCAGGCAGGGATTAGTATCGGGTTAATCTTTCACTTTTTGAAGAAGTAGGTTTTTATTAATATAATCTGCATACACGTTTGGTGTCACTGGCATAGACTACCTGAATTATTAATTCCCGCTAATTTTTAAAAATTACATACCCAGCGACTTTATTCTTTCTTCGTACCTTTTAGGGCAAATACCCCTCACATGAAACCGAAACTGTTACTGCTTGCCGTGCTGGCATTTATTACTGCATTGCTGGCTTTTCGTTTTAATGATAGAATGGATAGTGGTAAACTTCGTCCACAGAAGCGGGCGATGTTCAGCAAACCCATACTCCGTTGCACACCTGACTGGGGATCCCTTAAAGAATGGCTGGAGGAAACGGATATACCCCCTATTCCTGGCGCTGGTTTTTGGCAATGGAAAATAACTACCAATAATGATAGCGCCCAGTTCTATTTCAACCAGGGAATTAATACTTATTACAGTTTCCACATTATTGAATCAATGGCCTCATTTAAGAAGGCGGCAAAATTTGATCCTTCAGCAGCCATGCTGCAATGGGCACAGGCACTTGCCTATGGTCCAAATATTAATGACCTTGGTTATGCTGCATCACCAGATGCTCTGGCTGCTACCAGCAAGGCCATAGAATTATCTGCAAATTGTACCGATAAGGAGAAAATGCTCATAGCTGCCATGCAGGTCCGCTATTCAGCAGATTCTACCCAGGCAAGAGAGAAACTAAACCAGTTGTACGTTGACAAACTGAAAGAAGCCCATATAAAATATCCCAATGATGCCGATGTTGCCGCGCTTTATGCGGATGCATTAATGCTTCAGCATCCCTGGGATCTCTGGAAGGTTGATGGAACTCCAAAACCCTGGACTCCGCTGATCCGCGAAGCATTGGAGAAATTATTGGCTAAAACGCCTAACCATCCTGGAGCCAATCATTACTATATCCATGTAATGGAGCCATCCCCTTTTGCTTATTACGCTACTGCTGCCGCTGATCGTTTGGGGAAATTAACTCCAGGTCTTTCTCATACAGTACATATGCCATCACATATTTATTTGCGCACAGGAGAATTTGAAAAAGGGATAAAGGTGAATGAAGAAGCAATAGCAAGTTATAAAAGTACAATACCGATATTCAGTGCCGTAACCGGTGCAGACTTCCTTTACATTATACATAATGCTCACATGCAAACTATTCAATCGATGATGGCAGGCCAAAAAGCATATTCTGTGCAGTCGGGAATTGAAACCGTAAATAGTATTCCAAAAGATTACCTGGGCATTCCCGGAGCTTTGGGAAATTATGTTCAGTATATCTATATGACCCCTGTAATGGTTGATATTCGATTTGGCCGATGGAAAGAATTGCTGGAACGTACACAGCCAGACAATTCCCAGGTATATGGAAATGTGCTGTATCATTTTGGAAGGGGCATGGCACACGCGGGGCTGGCAAATATCATGGAAGCAAAAATGGAATTGGCGCAACTACAGCAATTAATGAAAGATAGTGTTTTGCGTATTCCCCTGAGCCCATTCTCTGCTGCTATTGAGGGCGCTGCTGTTGCAGAAAATTTATTGGCAGGCACCATAGCTATGAAGCAAAAGAATTTTGCTACTGCTATCACCTTCTTCCAAAAAGCAGTTACCACAGAAGAGAATATGGTTTATAATGAACCACGCGACTGGCTATTGAACCCAAGGCAATATCTGGGTAATGCATTGTTGAAGGCCGGGAAATTTAGTCAGGCAGAAAAGGTATTTGTAGCTGATCTTCATACCAATCAATATAATGGCTGGGGACTGTACGGTTTGCAATTAGCACAGGCAGCTCAGAAGAAGTCAGAAGAATCCAGGAAGTCGGCTGCAGGTTTCAGAATGGCATTTGCAAAGGCTGACATCAAATTAACAGCTCCGGTATTCTAACGATTCTTTTGTCGAACTGATTCAATGGCTTTTATGAAGTCTGTAACCAGGTAACTGATCAATTTACCGGTTGTTCCATCTGTTTTACCGTCGGTTAAGCGGCAGGCGCCTTCACATATATGCAAATAGGCAGGTCTGCTATCAATTGCCGAAAATGATATATACTGTCGTGCATGAAGTGATGTTATCCCACTTGGAGTTGATGCACTGGATAAAACAGATTCTATTACATCCAGGTCCAGTTCAATACCTGTAAGTGTATCTTCTGTAAAATCAGTAGCATGCGCAATTGCCTGAAGGAAAGTTCTTTTTTCGTGAACAAAAATATCTTCAAAAGTTATGCAGTCGATAAATGGATTATTGACCATATCCACCCACACATTCTGCGGTAAATAATTTTCCTGTACGCCGATCACACAATACTTCTGTAAATAGCCATCTTCCTCTGCATAACGGAAAGCATTGCCGCTATGTCTGCCTTCCACAGGCCTGTAATCTGCATGAGCATCGAGGTTGATGCAATTGATCTGGGCCAGTGGAATCACATCTGCTTTATGCCAGCCTTTGGCAGCACCTTTTAGTAATGGATAGGCATTGTTATGGCCGCCTCCTATTACAATAGGGATCTTCTTATTTTCAGTAATGACCTTTATGATTTGTTCAACTTCCTCATCGATTGTATTCACTGCATGACGGTAAGCTTCAATTTTCTCTTCTTCTCCCTTTGCAGTAGTATCAATCAGGTACTGAATATCGCCAAAATCAAAATGTCCTAATACCAAAACATCACTGCCATCCAGGAAATCATTGCTTTGAATATTCAGGAAAGATTGAAGAAAGGATAACCACGCAGTATCGGCGCCACCAATACCCTGGTTTGCTTTTACACCAATATCTTCAGGGATACCTAGTAATACGTATTTGGCAGTTGACTGATAAATGGATTCAGCAGCAGAAGATCCTGTTGCTATATGGATCCGCTCTCCCAGTTTGGTTTCGAACTT
>Ga0136846_1217865_pt1 | contig 22594 bp, 25 predicted proteins | sample HopSoiMetagenom2_FD_96841 | JGI IMG/M metagenome (GOLD analysis project Ga0136846, IMG submission 96841) | Grasslands soil microbial communities from Hopland, California, USA - 2 Assembly 2016 (version 4) | ecosystem: Environmental > Terrestrial > Soil > Grasslands | place: USA: Hopland... | reverse complement strand
GGCGCCGGTGTCGATCGCGGACATTGCGTAGCGGCGCCCGTACCCGAAGTCCACGTACAGGCTGGTGACGCCGTCGGGGCCGAAGAAGGCGACGGCGCCGTCGCTGTCGGCGGTGACGGTGGTGATGGGGCCGCCGGTGAGGTTGGTGAGGTCGGTGAGCTGGGTGCCGTCGGTCAGGGCGTTCCAGACGGTGCCTACGGCGGCGGGTCGCAGCAGGAGCTGGTTGCCGACCTTCTCCATGGCGTAGTCGGCCGGGCTGCCGCCGAAAATGTGACGACTCATTCGTGCCTTCTTTCTCGGCTCAGGCGAGCCAGTAGGAGCCGTCGACGGTCAAGACGTCGCCCGAGCGGATGTTGAAAGGCTGGTTGGTGAGCAGGTTCAGGCTGTTGACGGTGGAGCTGATGCTGTTGCCGTCCGCCGTGGGGAACCGCAGCCGACTGATGCGCGACTGGTTCTCCGTCGGGAAGATCATGCCGATGCCGACCGCGGAGCCCTCTCCGTTGCCGCTGGTGTAGGCCCACTTGAACAGGGAGCGGTGCAGGAGCGTGGCGGGCAGTCCCGGGGGCAGGGACACGGCGATCGGGTCGTCGTAGCCCGGCGGGTTACCGGTGGGCGCCAGATGGATGGTGAGTTCGGCGCGCCCCCCGACGGCCTGGTAGTGGCCGATGTTGATGCTGCCCGAGCCCCAGCCGATGGTGCTGGACAAGGTGGAGGTCCCGGCCGTCCACACGGGCGTGTAGGTGGACTCCTCAACTCCCTGCGTGGCGAGCCACTTCCAGGTGGCGCCGTCGCCGATGTACAGCTTGCCGTCTTCGACCATCAGCTGGTTTTTCAGCGCGGGCGGGCGTGCCCCCGCGATGGACGGCAGGACACCGCGGCCAGTGAGGTAGCGGCGGTCGGCGACGTTCGCCGCGGTGACGGTGGTGGAAGCGGCTGCGACCGTGCACTGGGCGAGGGGGATCTCCCACACCCCGTCTTCGGCCTGGGTGAGCGGCGGTGCTGTGGTGCCGCCCGTCTTGTAGACGGCGGTGACCGTGTTGGCGGCCTGGTCGGCGCGCAGCACCACGAGGTCGACGCGGGCCGTGCCGCCCGCGTTGGCGGGCACGGACAGGCTCTTGACCGCGTCGAGGTGGTAGTAGAAGCCGTTGACGAAGGCCATCCCGGGTTGGACAGAGACGGTGGTGGTGCCCGACCCTGCGACCTTCAGGGCGGTGGAGGCGGGGTCGTTGGCGTGGACGCCGTCCAATCCCCACCGGCGGGCCTGGCGGGACCACTGGAGTTCCGTTGCGATGGGCGAGCCGTCGAACGGCGCGGAGAATTCAGCCATGTCAGGCCGCCTTTCGTGTTTTCAGGCGCCCGACGTCCTTCTTGACCTGGGCGATGTAGGCGTAGATCCGGGCGACGGTGGAGGTACCGGTGGAGTCGCCGCCGAGGGTGGCTTTGACGGTGGTGGCGTCCTGCGCGGTGGAGGTGAGGGTGACCTCGCGGACGACGTCCGTGTACCAGTCGCCGCGCACGTCCGCGGCGACGGTGTCGCCGACGCTGTAGTCGCGGCCGTAGCGCAGCTGTGGGATGTCGATCGGGGAGATGGACAGGCTGCCCTGTCCGGCGCCGTTGGTGAGGGCTTCGGCGCCGGCCTGGTCCATCTGCGCCACCAGGTCGACGCTGGCGGTGTCCACGCCGGTCTGGTCGACGAACTGCTCGATGACCAGACCGGGGAACAGCGGGTCGGTGCGGTCGTAGGTTTTGCACACCCGCGGAGAGGTGCCGCCGCCCGCCACGACGATGGCCCGCGTGCATGTCGGCGGGGTGGTGGAGTAGGAGGCGTCGGTGAGGTTGCCCAGCGCGAACGCGAACCTGGCCGCGCTCTGCACGGCCGGCTGGTAGATCTGGAACTGGAGACTGGCCCCGATCTGCACCACCTTGAAGCCGAGGCCGGCGGTGTTGGCGATGTCGGCGAGGACGTTCAGGAGGTTGTCGAACTGGTTGACCTGCCGGGTGATGGTGCCGCCCCGGCCGCCGTCCGCGGACAGGGTGAGGAGGGGGTTCTTGCGGGAGGCCAGCGCGCCCGGGCCGGCGTTGACGTTGACGAGGGTACGCATGCCGCTCTCCGCAGCGACCGCGGTCAGCTTGTACACGGACGCGGTCTGTGAGCCGATGACGGCGGCGGGGCTGGGCCAGCACGTGTACTGGGCGAGCAGGGCGGTGTCGTCGACGCCGCCGACGGTGAGTTTCCCGGAGCCGCCGTCGGAGGCGGAGCGGGACCAGTCGACGGTGCGGATCGGCCCGGACATGATGGTGTCGCCGGAGGCGGTGCGGATGATCAGCCCGTTGCCCTCCACCAGCAGGGGGGCTTTGTCGGAGTCGGCGGACACCTCGAGGGTGTAGGCGCCGACCGCGTTGAAGCGGGGGATCACGGTCAGCTGCGTGTACTCGGCGATCTGCCCGAGCCGTTGCAGACTGGTGTCGCGTACGTACACGCGCAGTGCGCTGTCGTCCATAGGGGTGTGCCTCCTCTCAGGCGGCCAGGTAGCGGGGCTGGTAGGTCATGCGGACGCGGGTGTTGCTGGTGGATCCGGTGACGGTGAGGGTCAGATCGTTCAGGCCTGGCTCGAGCGCCCACATGGTGGAGTCGTCGGAGAGGCCGCCCCACAGGTTTGTGGCCCCGTTCAACAGGGCGGTCTGCTGGCGTTCCCGGGTGTCGATGACGATCGTGTCGCCGACGGTGATGGTGTGGGCGAGGACGAGGACGTCGCCGGTGGTGACGTTGGTGAGGCTGACCGCGGTCGCCGGGCCGGTGATGGTCCAGACGGGGAAGGCGTCGTCGTCGCCGTCGTTGTCGACCGTCACCGACCCCAGGACCTGGCTGTTGCCCACGGCCAGCGGCAGGACGGGGAAGAAGCTGCCGGCGACGGCGGCCCGCCACTCGGTGGTGACCTCGGGGCCGAGCCAGAACGGGGACGGGCAGGCGAAGGTGAGGACGCCCATGCACCAGGTGCGCCCGGCGGCGTCCAGGGACTCATCGCCCTCGAGGCCGGCGCTGTAGCGGGCGCCGATGGTGCGGGCGGCCCCGTCGGACTGGGTGACGGTCAGGGTGCCCTCGCCCCGCTTGGGGTTCAGGGAGCGGATCAGGGCCCGGCGGCGGGCGAGGTAGGCGGTGCGGGAGTCGTCCGCCCAGAACGCGATCGGCAGGGCGATCTCCTTGCCCTGGGCGCGGACTTGGCGGATGGCGTAGCCGTCGATGCCGGGGCTCTGGTCCTGGGTGAAGTCGTAGCCGGGCATGTCCAGGCCCTTGGCGCCGGGCTGCAGGACCCAGCCGTTGGACCAGTCGTTGAACTTCGTCGTCAGCCCGGCGGGGTCGGTGAACCACACCTGCGGCATCTCGTTGGCGCGGGTGGGCCACGGCACAACGACCGGCGGCGGGGGGACGGCTGCGGGGACGAGGATGGGCACGGTCAGCCTCCCACGACGACGGGCCGGTGCAGCGAGTCCTCGAGAGCGAGGGCGGCCAGGATGGAGGCGCGCGATGCCTGTTCCCGCACCGTCGCGCTGTAGTTGAGGACGCGGTCGCCGTAGGTGGCGGAGGTGCTGGTGTTTTCGATGCGGGCCGCGGTCGCGGCGGCGGAGGCGCGCACCACCGCGGCCATCCGGGCGGTCGCCAGCGCGGCTTCGGGGGTGGCCTCGCGGACGCCCTGGGTGAAGCCCTGCACGGTGAACGCACCGAGTTGAGCGAACACCCGCGACGGAGACTTGATCTTCAACGCTTTTTTGATCGCGGCCTGGATCTTCTTCGCCAAGTCGCTCATGGCCTTGTCGATCGCGGTCTCCTGCGCCTTCAGGCCGGCCAGGTAGCCCTTCCCGGACTGGGAACCGGCGTCGTACATGGCGTCCGCTGCGTCCTTGCCGTACGCGGTGGACGCCGTCGTGATGGCCGCCTGGGTGGCGTTGATGTCCTTCATCTGCTGCGGTGTGGCGTCCACCAGCGCCTGCGCGTAGGAGGCGCCGCCGTCCGGGCCCGCGGCGATGATCTGCTGCAGCAGCACCTTGGACAGGCCCCGCTTAGCGAGGATCTGCAGGTTCGCGCCGAACGCTTTGATCTGCCCCAGGCGCACGTTCAGGCCGGACAGGATGCCGCCCGCATCGAAGGTGTTCCCGCCGTTGGGGAGGCTGGTGAGGGCCGCGAACTGGCTGGCCTGGGTGGTGGAGTCCGCGGCCAGCGTGTTCGCCTGCGAGATCTTCGCAGCGATCGCATCGCGCTGCTTCGCGAGCAGGTCCAGGTGGGCGTTGGACTTCTTGATGCTGGCCAGCAGTCGGTCGTCGAGGGTCGTCTTGACGCCCTTGAAGGCGTTCTTGACGGCGGTGGCCACCTTCGACATCGCGGCATCGATCTGCGCGGCGGTGCCGGTGAGCTGCTTGAGGAAGTCGGCGCCGACGGATGCGGCAAGAGGGCCGGTGTCGATGCGTTTGCCGCCGACCTTGATGACGCCGCCGGTGGCGTAGCCGCGGGGCAGGCCGCGCCCGATACGGGTGCCGCCGCCGAGGACACCGCCGCGGGCGTACCCGCCGGGCCGGTTGTAGGCCGCGGCGAGGGAGCCGTAGTTGGCCAGGGCGTACCGCATCGAGGCGTAGATGTTCGCCATCGGGTCGATGGAGACCCCGTACATCTTCGGCCCGGTGTTCTTGTACTTCCCGGCGTACGCCTTGAACGTCCCCTCGATGACCTGCATCAGCCCCACGGAGGGGTGGCCGGCCTTCCAGTTGGAGTCGGTGCGGTTGACCGCCTTGGGGTTGCCGCCGGACTCCTGGTTCATCCGCCTGAGCGTGGTGTTGACCAGGCCGAGAGACTGGTGGACCTGCCCCAATGCCTGGGTGACGACGCCCTTCCAGCGCTGCACACCGGAGCCGCCGTCTCCCGTGCCACTACCGGTGAGGTAGGGCATGGGGTCGACGGCCTTGTTGTTGACGCGGGCCTCAAGGTGCAGGTGCGGACCGGTGACGTTGCCGGTCGCGCCCACGCTGCCGATCCGGCCGCCCTGCTGGATGCCGTCGCCGGCCTTCGCGGCGATCGCCGACATGTGCGCGTACAGGGACTGCAGACCCCCGCCGTGGTTGACCATGACGTGCTTGCCGTAGGGGCCGCCGTTGGTGGCGGACTTGACGGTGCCGCCGTCGACGGCGACGACTTTCCGCCCGACGGGGGCGGGAAAGTCCAGACCGGTGTGACGGCCGCTGCTCCACATGGAGCCCTTGACGCCGAACCGGGTGCCGTAGGGCACGTTGACCGGTTTGATCCACTGGCCGGACGCGTCGGGGATGTCCTTGCCGCGGATGTAGTCGATCGCCTTGTCGATGATGTACAGCGGTGCGGCGCCGATCATCCCCGGGTAGGTGTTCACGTTGGAGCCCAGGGCGCCGGTGATGCCCTTCTTGATGGGCTTGAACGCCTTGGCGGCCAGGTCGCCGAGGGTGCCGCGGACGGCGTCGGTGCCCTTCTTCAGGACGCCGCCCACCCCGCTGGCAATGGACGATCCGGCGCTGCCGATGGCGGAGCCGATGTCGCCGAAGATGCCGCCGCCGGCGAAGCCCATCTGAGCGCGCGCGGTGGACGGGTGCTGGCCGCGCATCGCGGCCGCGTTCAGCGCGTACAGGCGCTGGCGCTCATAGGGGTCGGCCATCACCTCGGAGACGTAGACGCCCTCGCCGCGCCGCATCGGCACCAGCTGGTCGTCGCCGTCGCGCCAGGTCGACCAGCCGGGCAGGACCCCGCCCCGGGCCCTACCGGTGTTGATGCCGCCGCGGGCAAAACCCTTGGGCAGGCCGATGGGCTTCAGGTCCGGAATGCCCGGGATCTTGCCTGCGGTGGCGTTCCAGACTTTGGTGACGCCCTTGTTGTAGACGGTGTCGATCCAGAACTTGATGGGGGCTTTCACATAGTCGGAGAGGCCGCCCCAGATTTTCCCGAGGCCCTTGACGACGGTCTTAAAGGAGCCGGTCAGGGAGTCCGCGAAGGTGTCCCAGCCGCGCCGCAGACTCTTCCAGGTGTCGGAGGCCACCGAGGTGACGTGATCCCACAAGCCACTCCAGATCTTGCCCGCGCCGTCCTTCACCTGGCTGAACCGTTTGACGATGCCGTCCTTGAGGGCGCCGACGATCTCGCCGAGCCGCTTCCACAGGCGGGAGAACCAGGAGATCGCGCCGAGCACAATGTCCGGGATGATCGAATGCCCGAGGAGGATGTCGAACAGGGCTTTGAACTTGTCGACGATCCACTTCACGGCCGCGGTGACCGCGTCGACGAACCCCTTGATCCAGCCGATGACGGTGGCGATGATCGGAACCAGGGTGCCGATCGCGGTCGCGAGGGAAGTCGTGAGCAGGCCCGCCAGCATCACGATCAGCGGCATCAGCGGGGTGATGACCTGCAACGCCAGATTCAGCAGGGACACCGTCAGCTGGGCCAGGGGCGGCAGCAGCGGCATCAACGCCAGCAGGATCTGCGGGAACAGCGGCGCGAGTTGGCCGATGAACTGGCCCAGCGTCTGCACGGCCGGGACCAGGGATCCGATCACCGGCGTCAGGCCCTGCGCCAGTGCGGCGATGACCGGCACCAGCTGTACCCCGAGGGCTGAGATCACGGGTGCGAGGGCGGTGACGATCGCCCCGATCAGGTCCCCGAGCGGTTGCAGGAGCGGCATCAGGGCGGTGACCAGACCGACCAGGATGTCCCCGACGTTGAGGAGGACAGGCAGCAGCGCGTCGATAACCGGCATGAGGGCTTTGCCGAGCGCGCCGGCGAGTTGAGCGAGGACGGGCCCGAACTTCTCGGCGAGTTCCTGGACGACGGGGGCGAGCGCGGCGAGCAGCGGCAGTACCGCCTGGATGACCGCGCCCAGCGTTCCGGCGAACAGCTGCGCGATCGCGTTGAGCGCTTTGAAGATCTGGGTGAGGGCGGCCTGCACTTCGGGGAGTTCGATGATGCGGCGGATCTCCGCGAGGGCGGCGCCGATCGTCCCGAAGAAGTCCCCGCCCGCCGCCGACGCCGCCTTGAAGACCCCGGCGAGGATGCCGCCGATGTCCCCCAGGACCTTCCCGAACTGGACGGCGACGTCAAGGGCGGTGTTGATGGCGTCGGTTAGGCTGCCGTCCTTCAGGCTGGCCGAGAGCTTGCCCATCACCTTGTCGACGATGCTTGCGGCGCCCGTGGTGATGCGGTCGAATGCGGGCTGCGCGGCGATGCTGAGCTGGGCGAACCCGGTGACCATCTGGCCGGGGATGCGGGACACGTTGCCCAGGGACTGCTGCACGCCGTCGAAGATCTGCTTGAGCTGCCCCGTCTTCTGCAGGTTCGATACGGCGGTGAGCGCGTTCTTGCCCATGGTGTTGAGTTCGCCGGCGGCGCCGATCAGGCCGCGGCGCACGGTCGGCAGGACCTGGGCGCCCACCGTGCCGAGGCGGGTGGCGACACCGGAGAACAGGCGGTCCTGCACGTCGAGCTTCATGTCCCGCCACGCCGGGGCCATCGCCTGCAGCTGGCCGACGAACGCGCGCGCGTTCGGCGACAGCTTCGACAAGGCCGTATCCAGTGCGGAGGCCTGCGTGGCGGCCTTCTGCTGGGCGTCGGCGACACTGCGGGCGGCATCAGCGACAGCCTGCTGGGCGTCGGCGATCTGCCGCTGTCCTTCCACCTGCGCCTTGACCACATCGGCCTGCGCCTGGACGAGGGAGCGCTGCCGGTCGGCGACCTGCTGATCGGCGTTGGACACCTGCTGCTTGGCCTGCAGGACCGTCTTGCTGCCCTCGACGCCGGCCTTGTTCGCGGCCGCGGTGTCCTTCTCGAGCCGATTGGTGGCCAGGCGCTGCTCGTCCAGGGACTGCACCGCCCGCTCCTTGGCGAGTTCGGCCTGCTGGATCTGCAACTGGGTGGCGGTGGGATCCGAGCGGGTGCGGGCGAGGTCTTCCTCGGCCTGCTGGACGGCGAGGGTGGCGCCTTCCTCGTCGAGGCGGGAGTCCTTGAGCTGGTTGTTCATGTCCTGCAGGTCACGGACGGCCTGGTGGCGTGCCGCGTTGAGGTCCTGCTGGGCCAGCCGTGCATCGCGTTGCGCGGCGGTGAGGTCGCGTTCGGCCGTGGCGACTTGCTGGTTGGCCTGCTTGACCCGGTCGGCGGCCTGGACCTGGGCGTCCTTGAGGGACTGCTGGGCGCGGGTGAGGGAGCGCTGCGCGGTTTCCACCTGCCGGGTGGCCGTGGCCGCCTTCGAAGCCTCCGAGGCGACCGGGGTGAAGGCGGCCTTGATGGCGTCCCCGACGCCCATGGTGCCGACCTTGAACGCGGCGAACGCGCCGCCGAGCGCGGCGACCGCGGGCGCGGCGGTCGCGGCCAGGGGACCCACCTGGGCGAGCGCTGAGGCCAGGGAGGCGATGGAGGGGAGCGCGGAGAGTGCGGCGCCGGCCAGGGCCACCATGCGGCTGGAGAGGATCCCGAGGCCGCCTCCGCCGCCTCCGCCTCCGCCGAGACTGCTGAGGCCGGTGGTGAGGGCGGCCAGGCCGGTGGAGCGGACCCGGACGTCGACGGTGCGATCGCGGGTGAGGAGCCGCAGGGCCGTGTCGGCGGCGGCCGTGTCCGCGCGGGCCTGGACGGTCATCTGCCGGCGCCGGGTGAGGTTGGCGAGGCTGTCGGCAGCAACCCGGGTGTCGACGTCGACGCCGATACGGACCTGGCGGCGCTGGATCAGGTTACGGATCTCGGCGGCGGCAACGCGGGTGTCGACGGAGGCGCGGATGTTGACGGTGCGGTCGGCGGTGAGCCGGTCCAGCTGCCTCTTCGCGGTGTTGTAGGCGGCCTGCTGGATTTTCGGGACGACCTCGACGGTCTGTCTCCCGGACAGCACACCCAGCTGGGTCTTGGCGGAGCCGTCGTCGATCTCCACCTTGATTTTGACTGTGCGGTCCCTGGTCAGCCTGTTCAGGGCGGCGGTGGCGGCCTTGTCGTCCAGCTCCGCAAGGACTTTGACCGTGCGATCCCTGGTCAGGGTGAGCAGGCCCGTTGTGGCGGCCTTGTCGTCCAGCTCCGCGATCACCTTGACGGTGCGGTCCCGGGTGAGGTTTCGCAACGAGGCGATAGCCGTCTTGTCGTCGACCTGCGCGATGACCGTGACGGTGCGCTGCTTGGTCAGGTTCTTCAAGGCCAGGGTGGCGGCCTTGTCGTCCAGGGACGCTTTGACTTTCACCGCGATGGGCGCGGCCAGATGCTTGGTGATCGCCGTGCGGATCGTGGCGCCGGCAAGGTCGCCTGCGATTTTTGCGGGTTCGCGGATTGCGGAGGGCAGCTCGATACGGAGCCGGTCGCCGAACTGGCTCATGTCCGGGATCAGACTGACCCGGGTGGAGCCGACGACGGTGGCTTCGGCCATGCTGCCCTCCCCTCTCTTCTACGACTGCGGTTGCGGCTGTGCGGCTTTGGCTGCTTCCAGTTCGCGGATCCTGGCCAGCCACTGCTCGGTCTCTGCCTGTTTCGCCGCGGTGACGGCCGGGTCCTGCTGCGGGCGCAGGCTGTCCAGCAGCGCCCGGTTGCGGGCCGTGCGTGCTTCGGCGAGCTGGTCGCGTTCCTCGTCCGCGGCGAGCTTGGGCGGCTGGACCGGTGTCATCTCCGGCGGATCGCCCTTGAGGTGGGCCTTCCACAGGGTGGCCGCGATGAGCTGCAGCAGATTGACCGTGGTGGCTTGCAGGTAGGTGTCCTGCTTCCACCGGTGGCCGTCCCTGTCGCCTGCGTAGGCGGCCTTCGTGGCGGAGTCCTCGGGCAGGTTGGTGACCAGGTCGCGGAGCTCGGCCCAGTTCATGGTTCCTTCACCCCAGGACATGGCCCAGAACTCCTCTAGGCGGCGGCCGGGGTAGTAGCGCTGGAGGTCGGCTCGGACGGCTCCGGCGTGCTCTCGGAGGAGGGCGAGGAGCCAGAGCCTTCCCCCTGGCTGGTGCCCGCCTCGCCGTCCATCTCGCTGATGAGGTCCTTGAGTTCGCCGACGGTGAGCTTGGCGACCTTCACCAGCCGGTCGAACGCCTCCTTGGGGGTGGCGAGTTCGCGCAGGACGTTGAGGTTGGCGTTGCCGCCCTTCTCCTCGACTTCCTCGATGACTTCCAGCGGCCAGTCGTCCTGGACGGGGAAGGTGCAGGTCTCCTCGAGGCCTTGTTCGTTGTTGAAGACGATGTCGACGAACTGGACCTTCGCGGCGGCCTGGCGCTGGGCGCGCATCTGCTGGAGGCGGACGACCTTGCGGTTGGGCTTGGACACGGCGGGTTCTCTCTTCTAGGGCAGGGGCTCAGGGCGGGGAGCTTGTGGGGTGGGGTGGTGGTCCGCCGGCGCCGCCCCCGCCCAGGGATGTGAGCGCGGCGGACCACCAGTTCGGGGGGTTACGCCGGGAGGGCGATGTTGGTGATGAAGCGCTGTACTGCCTGGCCGCCGGAGGGTGCGGCGAGCGGCTTGAAGGTGAGCTCGTAGCCGGAGGCGTCGTCGGCGGAGCGCTTGCGGTTGCCCCGGTCACTGACGTCGACGCGGGCGATCATGATGCGTTCGATCTCGTCGCCCTCGATGATGTCGATACCGAGGGCCTTCTCGATGCCCGGGGAGGCCTGCCCGGTGCCGAAGGACAGGTACTGGGCGGTCGCTGGCGGGCCGACGACGGCCGGCACGGAGGTCATGTCGGCGATGAGGACGGCGTAGTAGAGGGACAGCATCTCCGCTGTCGTCTCCAGGAAGTTCATCTTGAAGGAGCCGTCGCGGGACTTGACGCGGGTCTTCACCGGGGCTTCCTCGCCCCAGGCGTTGATCTCGGTGCGGTCCTCGCCGAGGGCTTCCTCGAGGCCGTCGGGGTGCATGTAGCCCAGGTCGGCCCAGCCGGTGCCCCAGGTGACGAAGGGGCTGGTGGGGAAGGTCGTGCCGACGTCGGCGACGTAGGCGCGGCCCTTGACGCCGATCTTGATGTTGTCTGCGTTGCCCACGACGGGCCTCCTATGCGGTTGCTCGGGGTGGGCGAACGCTCATCCCCAGGGTCATGCCGACCCGGCGAACCCCGGTGTTGGGTTCTTCGGGCCGGTCCTGTGGTCCGGTCTCCTCGGACGTGGCGGTGATGATCCCGTCGGCGGTGCCCTGGCCGGGCAGCAATTCCCACTCCCCGCGCACCCGGATAGCGAGGCGCATCGCGGCGCCGAGAGCGGGCTTGGCGGTCGCGTAGCAGTCGACGGAGAAGCGCGGCCGGTCGATTGCCGAGGGGTCGGCCCAGCCGCGTAGCCCGGCGGTGCCGCCGATGCGCAGGAGGCGCACCAGGGGAAGTTCGGCGTCGAAGCCGGCGGGGTCCGGGAGCTCGCCGACGACGCGCGCGGCACTGCCGAGCGCGCTCTGCAGCAGATCGATGGCGATCTGCTTGCTGTCGGGGAGAACCGGCGTCACCATCGCGGGCTACTTGGCCGTGCTCGTCTTGGCCGGGGCCTTCGCGGGCGTGCTGGTGTCGTCGGCCTTGTCGGGGGTCTTCTGCGCGCCGGTGTCCGCGCTCTCGTCGGCCTTCGCCGGTTCGACGTCGTCGACGAGTTCGGCGAACCCGTACCAGGAGCGGACTTCGTCCCGGCGGACCTGGACGGTGTCGCCGGGCTTCTTGCCCTTGTGCCAGAAGATCAGTTTCAGCGTGACCAGGTCTGCGGGGTCAGCCATGGCGGTACTCCTTCATCAGTGGTCTCCCGCAGCAGCGTCGAGAGCGGTCGAAAGGGTGTAGCGGGGCGGGTGGATGGACCGCCCGTTGCGGTCGGTCTGCCGGGTGCCGTGCTCCACGTAGATCGCGTACGGCACGTTCGCCTCGACGGAGACTTCGCCGTCCGGGCCCGGCTCGGGCAAGCGGTGGATGGACGCCTTGTAGCGGCCGGTGTCGACGGGAGCGATCGCCTGAGCGACCTCGACGACGCGGTCCATACGCTGCTCGAGGTCGTCCTGCACTTCGCGGGAGAGCGGAAGGTTGTGGATGGCGTCCTCGTCCAGCTCCACCGTGACGGTGACTTCGCTGCTCATGCGCCCTTCACCTCCAGCAGGGAGACGACCTGACCGGACAGCGGGCCCGCGCCTTCCGGGGTGGCGGGTACGCCGTCGACGTCCCAGGTGCGGCCGTCCCACGCCACCCGCATCCCACTCACGACCGTCATCGCCCGTGGGGGCATGAACAGTTGGGCGCGGGTGGTGGTCTGATCGCCCGCCTGCCGGGTACGGGAGGCGGTGGTGTAGTCGATCGTGCAGCCGGACACGACCGTCCGCGCCGGGTGGTCCCAGTCGCGGACCTGCGTGTTGTAGTCGCCGCCCATGAGGGGGGCGTCCAGCACGGTGACGGACTGGCGTCCGATGGGCCCGGGCATCAGCCGGTCACCAGCGGCCACATGGTCAGCAGCCCGGCGTTACGCAGAACGAGGGCGGCCTGCCCGCCCACCGGCACCCCGGGCCCGCCGCTGCTGCTGGTGTTGGGGGCGCGGCGGGTGATGGAGCGCTGCCCGACCGTCATGGACTGCACGTCGGAGTTGGCGCCCGTCTCATCGTCGCGGTCCATCATGAACTGGACCTGCCGCACACACGCCTTGACGAGTACGGCCTGGACTTCGGGGTCTTCGGGGCTGTACATGGCGCCGGTCAGCGCGCCGTCGATCGCGTCGGAGGCCTGCTCGAGGAGCCGCCACGCGTTCGCCGGGGCGGGCTCGGGGGCGAGCCACGCCTCGAGGTCGCTGATCGTCGCGTGCGCCATGGCTACTCCTGGCCCCCGGTCTCGTCCTCGCTGGGCTGCGCGGTGTCGCGGGCGTCCTCGACGACCTGGGCGTAGTCCTGGCACTCCGTCTTGGTGGCGTCCTTGGCCTGGTCCGGGTCCATGCCGAGGGCGATCGCGTAGGCACGCCAGTCGGCGACCGGCGCGGACTTGGCAGGCCGGTCCGGGAGTGGCTCCACCGGCGTCTCGGGGTCGGTGTTCGGCACGGGGGCATCGACGGCTTCGCCGAGCGCCGACTCGTGCGCGTCCACCCACTCCTGCAGCTGAGTGAGCGTCAGGGTGCAGGCCTGGCCCGCGTTCAGACCCAGGGCGACCGCGTAGGTGGCCCACTCGCCCGGCAGGGCGCCCTCACCCGGCCGCTCCCCGGGTGCGCGGCGGTGGTCGCCGACCCGGTTGACGGTGTCGGCTTCGGAGCCGTGCACGACGACCAGCGACTTGTCGCCGGCCTCCACCTCGGTGGGCTTGCCGTCGACGGGGTGCAGGTGCCCGGCGGCGACCTGCTTGGCCATCTCGGGGGACAGCGGGTCCTCAAGGGTGAGCCGCAGCCCACCCGTTCCTTCGTATTCGCGCGCCGCCATGGTCAGTACGCCTTGGGGAGCTTGAAGACCGTGATGGTGCCCAGGAAGCCGGACTCGAAGTCGACGTACAGCTTCGTGCCCCGCTGCTGGAAGCGGGCGGAGGTGAAGGGGCCGACGAACTCCTTGCCGGTGTTCGCGCCCACGGCGACGGTGAGGTCGCCCTGGCCGGCCATCCACGACTGGCTGCCGGATCCGGTGCGGACGATGACGTTCTTCGCGCCGGTCGCGGTGTTCGCGACGCGGAGCACGGTCCGCTCGGGGTCGACGTCGTTGATGATGACGCCGTTGGTGACCAGGGTCGCGTCGATGGTGGTGCCCGCGACGTCGGACGTGTGGCCGTTGGGGGTGAGAGCGGTGTAGGTGACGGCGGTGCGCGCCATGAGAGGCCTCCTAGGGGATCAGCGCACGAGAGGTGTCGGTGCCCTGGGAGGGCTAGGCGGCCGGGTTGACGAACGCGACGGCGATCCCGGTGGGGCGCAGCAGCTTGGCGCCGTAGACGTGGAGGCCGCGGATGGCGTCGGCGATGGTGTTCTGCAGGCGCAGCGCCTCGGTCTCGATGATCTGCTCCGCGTACGTGATCGCCCCGGGGTAGCCGGCCTGGATGACCTGCGTGTCCCCGCTGGGGTTGGGGGTGTTGTTCGACTCGAGGATGTCGAAGCCCGCGGCGCGGCCGACGAAGCCGTTGCGCAGGCCCTCGGTGGTGGCGCTCGCGTCGGCGCGGATGAAGCGGTCGTCGTTGAGCATGGAGCCGATGAACTCGGGGCTCGCTACGACGTAGCGGCCTTCCATGGGGACGTTGGCCCGGTTCAGCTTGGTCCGCAGGGGGACGAGGACCTTGCTGTAGGCGTCGGTCGGCGTGGTGTACGTGTCGATCGGGGCGCCGGTGGAGCCGACCGTGTTCGCGGCAGCCACCCCGGTGTACAGGGAGGCGACGTACGCGTCGGCCTTGTCACGCAGCCCGTAGGCGGCGTTGGTCGCCATCTGCGCCATCGGGTTCAGCAGGGCCTGCGCCTTGTCGACGTCGTCCAACTTGAAAGCGAACGCCTTGCCCTGGTCGATGACCAGGTCGGTGCCCGCGGTCTCGACATCCTCGTAGTTGATGGTGTCGCCCGCGTCGTAGTCGAAGATCGTCGGGTCGCCGATGGTGGTGATGTGGACCGACTGGCCGCGACTGGAGATCTCGCCCTCGTAGTTGCGGTTGACGAGCTGCGGCTGGGCGTAGACGAGGCTGCTGCGAAGGGCCGTCAGAACCTGGGCAGACCAGATCTCCGGCTTGAAGTTGTTGATCGACAACGGAGGCTCCTAATGCCTACCGGCCGCCCAAGTACGACGTCAGTCGTCCCTCTTCTACGGCCTTGGTGATCTGTTCGGGGGTCATCCGCTTGACGTCCTCCGCACCCAGCTGCCGCTTCTGACCCGGGGCCCCGCTCATGGGCGCACCGCCCGCGGGGACAGCGGGCTTGGCCGGCTCTGCCGTTTTCACGGCGAGCTTCGGGTTCGCCTCCACCGCCTGCTTGACCGCCTGCTCCACGCTGGCAGCGAATTCAGGAGCTGACGGGTCGAGCTTGGCGATGGCCTGGGCGAAGCCCCGGGAGTCCAGGAGGGCGTCCGGGTCGCCGCCGTGTGCCCCTGCCGACTTGTAGACGGCGAGCTCTACCTGGGTCTGGCGGGCGCGGTCCTCGAACTCCTTGGTCCGGGCCTGCTCTTCGCTCAGCTTGGTGGTGAGCTCTTCGGGGGTGGGCGGCTTCTCCTCGCCGGTGTCGAGTCCGAATGCGGCGGCGACCTTCTTGAGGAGGTCGGCCTGCTGCTCTGCGGCCCTCTGCTCGAACGTCTTCTCTGCGTCGATGCGTTTCTGCTTCTCGGCTTCGACGTCGCCGCGGAGGTTCTCGACGAGCTTTTCGAACCGCTTGGGGTCGAAGTCACCTTCGAACTTGGGCGCCTTGGCCTTGGGTTCGGCGGGCGGCTCGGTGGCCGGGGCCGGTTCGGCGGGAGTTGCGGGGGCTGCGGGTGCGGCCGGCTCTGGCGGAGTCGGTGCGGGTGCCTGGGGCGCGGGCGGGGTGGCCGGCTGGTTACCGGGGTCCGTCGTGGGCGTTCCGGGCTGGGCGGGGGTCGACATCAGAGCCTCCTTGGGCTGCCTGGACGTGGTTGATCGCGGCACCTTGGCCGCCCACGTCTGGCATGGATGCTAACCCAAACCCTGGGTCTATGCTGCACAATCAAAGGCTAGAAAGCAATACAGCCTTAGGGTCGAAGGATTGCGAGGGGTTGGTGTGGTCGAGTCCACCAAGAACATCGCCGACCTGGCGCAGCGCCAGCCCGCCCAACTCAGGGCCCTCGAGCACCGCCACGCCGCCACCGCAGCCCGCCCCCTCGCCCAGGCCCTCGCCGACGCGCAGGCGGACGCCACCAACCGCTGGCTCCTCGCCACCACAACCAGCCAGCACATCCCCGCCCGGGCGGAGTTGGCGGCGCTCATCGAGCACATCCGCAAAGCCCTCGCCGGCGCCTTCCACGGCCAGGGCGCGTACGCCATGGCGGAGGCACAGCGCGCCGCCTACAGCGCTGCAGCACTCGGCATCCAACATGCCTCCAGGATCACCGCAATCCTGCGCGGTGTTCCCCCACCCGACATCCCGCCCGAGACCGGGGTGGCCGCGGACCGTGCCGCCGGGGGGATTCCGGCGGCGGTGCAGGAGGAGCACTCCCACGCCCTGGCCCTGCTCACCACGGCGGCGTTGACGGCGTATGGGCTGTCCGGCGTGAAGTCCGTGTTCTCCAGGGCGCGGCGCGCGGTCACCCGCATCACCGCCGGCGTGGCTGTCGCCATCACCTCCGCGGCCGCGAACGCCGCCCTGGTCGTGGCCCGCTACCTCGGGCCGGGGGTGCGGATGCTGTGGGTGGCCGAACCGGGCGCCTGCCCCGCCTGCGCCGCGTACGCGGGCCGCTCCATCCGGATCGGCGGCCGCTTCCCCGGCGGACTCTCTCTGGCCCCCGAGCGGACCGTCTTCCTCACCGCAATCCCCGGGCCTCCCAGGCATCCGCACTGTAGGTGCGTCGTGATCCCGTGGCATCCCCGCTGGACCACCAACACCACCGGCACACCGCTGCCCGTCCTGCTGCAGCAGCGCGCCCGCGCCGCCCACCGCGCCTCTGTCCCCGCCCAAGCCCGAAGGACCGCATGATGCCCGGAGGAACCATCGACCCGGACCGCTTCGACGAACTCCGGGACTTGCACGCACAGAACTACGGCCGCAACCGGATCGCCCGCGAGATGGGCGTCCCCCCGGTCATGGTGTCCCGCACCGCCGAGCACCTGGGCCTCACCTTCGACCGGTCGAAGATCCAGGCCGCGACCGAGGCCCGCCTGGCGGACCTGGCGGAGCGGCGCTCCCTGCTCGCCGAAGACCTCCTGGGCGACGCGGAGAAGCTGCGCGCACAGATGTGGGAGCCGACCACGGTCTACAGCTTCGGGGGCGCCCAGAACGAGTACAACGACCACACCTTCGACGAGGCGCCGCCAGCGGAGAAGCGCGCCCTCATGGGTACCGCGGGCATGGCGATCGACCGGTCGCTGAAGCTGGTGCCGGCGGAGGAGTCGTCGAACCTGGACTCGGCGAAGTCGATGCTGGGGTCGCTGGGCGAGGCGCTGGTGGCGTACACGCGCCAGGAGGACGAGCAGCAGGCTGCCGACGCCGAGCAGGGCCTGGACGGCGGGTCGTAGCCCGGTGACGACGACGCTGGAGTCGATGCCTCTGTCCCGGAAGCAGATCCGGTCTGTCGCGGAGTCGACGGCGAAGATCTGCTGCTGGGAGGGCGCGATCCGGTCGGGTAAGACGATCGCTTCTCTGCTGAAGTGGCTGATCTTCATTGCGGGTGCGCCGACCACGGGCGAGCTGGTGATGGTCGGGAAGACGGCGCAGACGATCCACCGCAACCTGTTCCTGCCGATGCAGGACGTGGCCCTGTTCGGGGAGATCGCCCGGCACGTGCACTACACGCCGGGCGCTCCGACCGCGGTGATCCTGGGCCGCACGGTGCATGTGATCGGCGCGAACGACGCCAAAAGCGAACCGAAGATCCGCGGTATGACGGTGTGCGGAGCGTACGTCGACGAGGTGACGCTCGTTCCTCAGGTCTTCTTCGAGCAGCTCTATGGCCGTATGAGTGTGCGGGGCGCTCAGCTGTACTGCACGACCAACCCCGACAACCCTGCGCACTGGTTCATGCGGGACTGGCTGTCCCAGGCAGGCCGGAAGCCGGTCGCGCGGTTCAGCTTCACCATCGACGACAACCCGTTCCTGGACCCCGAGTACGTCGCCGACATGAAGGCCTCCCACGAAGGGCTGTTCTTCCGCCGGTTCATTTTGGGCGAGTGGGTGGCGGCGGAGGGCGCGATCTACGACTCGTGGGACCGGGAGCGGCACATCGTCACCGCGCTGCCGCGTGAGGGCATCCACCGGTGGATCTCGCTCGGTGTCGACTACGGCACGAGCAACCCGTTCCATGCCGTGCTGCTCGGCTTGGGCCGGGACCGGCGCCTGTACGCGGCGGCGGAGTGGCGGTACGAGGCGCGGCAAACCCGCAAGCAGCTCACCGACACGGAGTACTCCGAACGCCTGCGGGGCTGGCTCAACGACGTTCCCGACATCGGCGCGGTACGCCCGCAGTTCATCACCGTCGACCCCTCCGCCGCCTCGTTCACGGCCCAGTTGAAGCGGGACAAGCTCACCCCGACGCCGGCGAAGAACGACGTGATGGACGGGATCCGCACCGTCTCGAGCGTCCTCGCCTCGAACAAGCTCCTCGTCCACGCCTCCTGTGAAGCGCTGATCCAGGAGATCGGCGGCTACAGCTGGGATGACCAGGCTGCCCTGCGCGGTGTCGAGCAGCCGTTGAAGGTGGCCGACCACGGGGTGGACGCGCTCCGCTACGGGATCTTCACCACTCGTGCTTTGTGGCAGCGGCATCTCGCCCTCGCCGCCTAACCCAACCCCCTCGAAGGAGACTGTCATGCCGCTGCCGACGTCCGGGAAGACCCCCTGGCCCCCGATCCAGTTCGCTGAGCCGTTCGCCGACATGGACGTGTGGCGGGCCTGGTACGGCGGGGACACCGCGCATCTGGCGCAGGTGTACGGCGGGCCGGGCTCGTACGCGGCCAATCCGCGGGCGCGGGAGTTCTTCGACCTGAACAAGCCCAGCCAGTACCGGGGCGGCATCGTCGGCGGGTTGGCGCGGATGTTCTGGGGGGAGCCGGTGACGCCGGGTCAGCCGCAGGCGAAGCTGCACGTGCCGATCGCCGCGGACGTGGCGGAGCTGTCGGCGAACCTGCTGTGGACGGACATTCCCACGGTCACCGTCGACTCCGACTCCACTACGGATGCGGGGCTGGCGAAGTCGACGACGGAGCAGATCAAGCGGTACCTGGACGACCGCGGGCACGCGACGATGCGGGAGGGCACGGAGCAGGCGTCCGCCCTGTCGGGGGTGTACGTGCGGGTGGTGTGGGATGTCAGCCTGCGGCCGCGGCCGTGGTGGGACATCCTCGGCCCGGACGCGGTGATCCCGGAGTGGAAGTGGGGGATCCTCGCGGCGGCGACCGTGTGGCGGCAACTGGACTCTCCGACCGGAGGGTCGGAGGTGTGGCGGCTGCTGGAGCGGCATGAGCCCGGGTCGATCGAGTACGGGCTGTACAAGGGCGATGCGGACGTCCTGGGTATGTCGATGGCGTTGGCGGACCATCCGGAGACGGAGGGGCTGGCCGGCCGGGTGAACGACAAGGGGATGGTGGATACACAGGTTGACCGGCTGCTGGTCGCCTACCTGCCGAACATCCGCCCCAACCGTGGGTGGGGGCACATCCCGGAGGCGGTCCCGTTCGGGCGCTCCGACTTCGCGGGGATTGAGCCGCTGCTGGGGGCGCTCGACGAGGCCTGGACGAGTTGGATGCGGGATCTGCGGTTGGGTAAGGCGCGGATCATGCTGCCGCAGTCGATGCTGGAGACCGACGGGCCGGGCACGGGTGGCATGTTCGACCTGGACCGTGAAGTCTTCGTGCAGCTGAACATGCTGGACGACGGATCGGGCGCGGCCGCGCTGGCCATGAACCAGTTCGCGATCCGCGTGGATGAGCATGAGCGGACGTGCAACGCGCTGCGGAAGCAGATCCTGTCGTCTGCCGGGTATTCGGCGCAGTCGTTTGGGGACGAGGGCACCGTGGCGGCGACGGCGACGGAGGTCGTGGCGCGTAAGGAAGAGTCCCTGACGACCCGGGGGACGAAGATCCTGTATCAGCGGCCGGCGCTGCTGGATCTGGTGACGGCGACGATGATGGTGGACGTCGTGCACTGCAGGGCGAAGGGCGTGGACCCGGCGGCGGAGCTGACCGCGACGTGGCCGCAGGCCGTACAGCCGGACCCGGAGGCCGTCGGGCGGACGCTGTCGTTCCTGGAGACGGCGGGCGCGATCTCCACCTATATGAAGGTGAAGACGCTGCGGCCGGAGTGGGATGAGGAAGAGGTCCTGAAGGAGGTCGCCCGGATCCGGGACGACAAGCAGGTGGCGAATCCGATCCCGGCCGGCGACCCGTTCAACACCGGTGGCGGGCAGGACCCGCAGAACGATCCGGCAGCGGACGGCGGGGACGGCGCCCTGGAGGATGCTGGGGACGGGCAGGAGCCCGGCGACCAGGCCGACGATAATCAGGGGCAGGCGAAGGCGGCGTGAACCACAGCCTGGACAGCATGGTGTACGCGTTCGGCCCGCTGCTCGGCGAGTGGGCGGAGCGGCATCAGCATCTGCTGGTGAAGGATCCGAGGCGGCTGGGCTGGAAGTGCGAGGTTCCGGGCTGCGGGTTCTTCAAGCCTGCCGAGGAGTTCGACGGGATCCGGCTCGTCCCGGGCCTGGAGTGGTGGGACGAGGCGTGAGCGTCTGCGGGGCCACGCTGCGGCACACGCACGGGAGGTCCTTTTGCGACCTGCCGCCCGGGCACGATCCGGAGGAGCAGCACAGCGCCCTCTGCGAGGTCTGCCAGGAGAGCGATCCCGAGTACGGGGATCCGAGTGACCGGCTGCGCTGGGACGAGGACGGGGAGAGTTGGGTGGGCGGGGGCTCGCGCGGTTCAGCGGCGTCGGACGCCCTTACGACGCGGTAGCGACCGGTACGGGGCGCTTCGCTGGTTTCGATGCGCCCACCTTCTGGCGAACGGCTTCCTCTGCGCGAACATGGCCCTCCACTGGGCCCTCGACGCGAAGCGGCGTTGCCTGCCGGGCATGGGATCACCTCCCCTCTCCCCCAGTGTGCCCATCTGCAACGAGACTGTTCCGATCAAGTCCCGGGCCTGTACGGGCCGGTGACGGCCAGGCAGCTCGTGCGTACTCTGTGGCTCTTGATCTCGAGGGGGATGTAATGGCTGGTTGCCGTGACTGTCGTACGTGCACGATGCCGGGGCTGAGCCGGGCCGGCCAGAGTCTGGCGGCGGGGTTCGGGCATTTGATGACGTGCGGGATCAGCTTGTTCGTGAAGCGGGGGATGATCCGGCATTGCCCGCAGTGCAAGCACGTGTTGTCGCGGCATCAGGTGCGCCGGGACGGTTCGTTCATGGACTGAGCGGGGCGTGGGGTTCACATTTCCGCAGGTCGCACCCGAACCAGCCGGTAACTTACGGGGCGGGGTCCTCGGGCGGCCGATACAGCGGGATCGTGCGCAGTTCGGGCCCCAGGATCCGCAGCGCCTTCTCCTTCGGGCTCGGCTCTACCTCATCGCTGAGCACGAAGGCACTCTGGGAAACGGTGGAGGCTCGAAGCGCTGCGCGCAGCGCCGTCTCCCACGCCTTCGCCGCGGCTTCCCCCAGCACGGACGGCCCGGAAGGCTTCGGCTCCCACGCCGGCCGGTCCAGGCCCGCGAGGATCTCCTCGGTGAGCCCGTAGCCTTCCGCGACGGCCAGGAGGACGGGGCAGTCGTTGGCATGCTCGGTAACAGTCCTGGCAGATGCCCGCCTGGCCACAGCCTTCGCACACCCACGGGTCCCCGCCCCACTCACGGCCTTCGGGGCTCCAGTCGACGCCGCGCGGCTTGTGCACGGCGAGGAGCTTCCGGTCCGCTGCGCACCGACGGAAGAGAACCTCAGCAGCGCTGTCCGCTCCCAGATAGATCCGCCAGAAGGTGCTCTGCTGGTCACGCACGGACCGCTCAGTCGCCTTAATCCGCTCCACGGTCCATCCGTACAGGTCAGGCATGATCTGCACCCTCTCCGCGCACCTCACGCGCGCGAACTTGGACCGGACCGGTCCCCGGCTGCCGGGGTGCTTCGTGCCAGTGGAGTCCGGCCTTGTCGGCGGTGATCAGGGGTGTGGTTTGTCCGCAGGAGCAGGGTTCGTGGTTGGTGAGTTGGGCTGGGTCGGCTGGTGGGGTGAGGGTGATGCCGAGTTCGTCGCGGAGGCGTCGTAGGCGTTCCCATGGCAGGCAGTGGTGGCTTCCGGCTTTGATGGCGTCCCGCATTGCCGGGTCTGGGGATTGGTGGGCGGCGGTGAGGAGGAGGAGCCACTCCTTGGTGGTCCAGGTGGTGCTGCCGTGGTAGCAGTGGAGCACGTTGGGGCGGAGGCTGTCGGGGCGGTCGGCGGAGCGTGGGCAGCCGAGTTCGACGAGGGGGTAGCTGTAGCGGCCGATCATGAGGTCGCAGTGTTCGTGTCCGGTGATGCCTGCGCGGATGGCTTCCTCTGCTGGGGTGGGGCGGTTCCAGTCGGGGGTTTCGAGGACGAGGGCTGGGTCGTGGGAGAGGCAGAGGATGCGGTAGGTGCTGCTCATGGGCGGGGGTTCCTCCTGGGGGAAGGGGTCGGCCCCACCTGCCCGGACGGGGGAAGTCGGGTGGTGGGGCCGTGGGCCTGGGTGTTGGGGCGGGGGGACTGCCTTGTTCCCGGGCTGTGGGTCTGATGCTGCCGTAGATCCGGCTGTTTGTCTGAGGTGGCTTCCCCTTCCCCGTGTGGGGGTCATGTCCAGGGTGGGGTGCCGCCGTTGGCCCAGGTGGTTAGCGGGGGAGTTCGGGGGTGTTCTTGGTGACCGCGATGACGCCGCGGGTGCTGCTGTGGAGCTGGGTGGTGCGCTGGTCGACGTGGCCGCTGTAGTACTGGTTGATCTGGGGCGGTGCGGCGGCGACTACTTCCTTGGCGCTTTTCATGAAGCTCTTGAAGGCGAGTGCGGCGACGGCGAGGGCGGTGGGGACGGCTACAGCGCAGCCGC
>Ga0136846_1225067_pt1 | contig 22597 bp, 18 predicted proteins | sample HopSoiMetagenom2_FD_96841 | JGI IMG/M metagenome (GOLD analysis project Ga0136846, IMG submission 96841) | Grasslands soil microbial communities from Hopland, California, USA - 2 Assembly 2016 (version 4) | ecosystem: Environmental > Terrestrial > Soil > Grasslands | place: USA: Hopland... | reverse complement strand
CTTTCTCTCGGTCCGGCACATGGCGGCGCGGCCCGACGCGGTGCTCAGCCACGAAGAGGCGCTGTTCTTCTCACTCTTCCTCCTGCTCACCCTGAGCCTGTGGCTGTTCGAGGTGCGCGGCAGGCTGAGGACGGTCGCAACGTGGCTCGTCCCCCTCATCCTGGCCGGAGACCTCGCGAACACGAGGCGGGCCGCGTGGCTGGTGCTCGGCGCCGGTGTCATCGCGCTGCTGGTCGTTGCCTTCGCCGCGCTGCCGGCGAGGCGACCGGTGGTCGGCCGCCTCGCCGGTTGCCTCGCGATCTTCCTGGCGGTCTACCTGCCGCTGTACTGGAACAAGTCGGGCGGCCTCGCCCAGCCTGCGCGCGCGATCCACTCCGCGATCAAGCCGTCGCCGCGGGACGCATCCTCGGATCTGTATCGCGTCCAGGAAGACGCGAACCTCGTCTACAACATCCGGCACGACGGACCGCTCGGCAAAGGCTTCGGCGTCCCGATCGACTACGCGCTCCCGATCGAGGACATCAGCGACATCGACCCGTTCATCGCCTACGTCCCGCACAACGGCGTGCTCTACATCTTCATGCGGCTCGGTGCCGCCGGTGCGATCGCGTTCTGGACGATGCTCGGCCTCGGGATCATCGCAGCGTGCCGCCTGGCGAGGTCGCTCGACCGCGAGCTCGCCGTCGTCGGCGCCGTGACCGCCGCGATGCTCGTCGCGTATGCGTTCGAGGGCCACACCGACCAGGGGTTCTTCTATTACCGCGTCGCCTTCGTGATGGGGACGCTGCTCGGCGTGGCCGAGGCAGCCCGAAAGCTCGCTGCGCCGCCAACGCCGGCGAGCGCCGCGTCCGCGCAGGATCCGGCGTGATCTCGGAGCGATCGGACGAGCTCCCGCCCAGCCGGCCCGGAGCGAGGCTGGAAGCCGAGGTCGAGCGAAGCTCCCCGCTCGCCGTGCTCAGGATCTTCGTGATTCGAGTGCTGAACTTCCTCACGAACTACGTCGTGTGCCACATCCCGAGCTACCGGCTGCGCCACGCCTGGTACCGGCGGGTCCTCGGCGTCGATCTCGGGGCCCACGCGGGGATCCACCTGGGGTGCTACATCTGGTTCTACGGCCCGAGTCAGATGCGCCGCGAAGGCCTGACGATCGGGGCGTACTCGCGCATCAACCGCAAGTGCTGCCTGGATGCGCGCGGCCCGCTGCGCATCGGCGAGAACGTCAGCGTCTCGCCGGAGGTGATGATCCTCACCGCGCTCCACCGCATGGACGATCCGGAGTTCCGTGTCGAGACGCGGCCGGTCGTGATCGAGGACCACGTGTGGATCGGCGCCCGCGCGACGATTCTTTCCGGCGTGACCCTCGGGCGCGGTTGCGTCGTCGCGGCCGGGGCGGTCGTCACGCGCGACGTCGAGCCGCTCGCGATCGTCGGAGGTGTCCCGGCGCGGCCGATCGGCGTTCGGCCTGCGAACGCGGTCGACTACGTCCTCGACGGTCCGTTCCCGCTGTTCGAATAGGCGTCGTGCTCAGCGGCGGGCGGCGCCCGGCGGGATCAGCCGTGCCGCAGCCGTCGTCCGCGCATAGTGCGCCTTCAGCCACGTCGCATACGCGCTGAACGGAGCGGCCGAGTAGTAGTCGCTGATCAGGGCGCTGCAGTTCCGCCACGTATCCCACGTCCACGCGAGATAGCCGACTCTGTGCGCGTCCGCCCAGCGGACGAACGCGGAGATGTGCGCCGAGCCGCACGAGGATGCGTCGTAGGTCTCACCGGTTTCGCCGAAGATCAACGGCACGCGTCTCGCGACCGGCGCAAGCGTCGAGTCGAGGCAAGCGGTCGTGTCGCAGGGGTTCTTTCCGTAGACGTGTGCCTCTGCGATCAGCTGCTGCCGCGGGTCGCGCGGGCGGTGCGAGAGCCACTTCGAGAGGTCGTTCGCGTAGTTGATCCCCGGGATCGAGATGACGCCGCGGTAGCCGGCTTTGCGCATCACGTTCACGGCCTGCTGCATTCCGGCGGTCTTGTACGGCGTGTTGCTCGGGCCGAACGTCGCCTGGCAGACGCCGCCGTTCAGGAAGCAGTTGGCGTCGACGACCGTCTCGCCCCACGGCGCGAGCACCACATTGCGATCGTTCCTGAACGTCGCCGCGAGGCTCGACCAGAACGCCGGTGCATGGTCTGCGTCCGGAGAGCCAGGCTGGTACGTGGCGCGGTAGGCACCCGGCGCCGCCCACATCAGCGACAGCTCGGCATAGATGCGGTAGCGGTGGAGGAGCTGGACGTAGCGAACGATCGCGTTGCGGTAGTTCCGTCCGGCATAGCGCGCGTCGACGTTGTTGATGCCGAGCCAACAATCTTCGTTGAGCGGTATCCGCACGGCGTTCACGTGCCAGCGGGCGATCGCCTGCACCGAGCGGGCGTCGCTCGGGCCGTCGAAGATCCCGTCGCCCTGGATGCAGGCGTACTCCGTCCCGGAGCGGTTCACGCCGTGGAAGCGAACGAGACGCCCGCGTCCGTCCAGCAAGCGGTTGCCCCCGACGTGCAGGCCGCGCGCCGCTGCGCTCGTCGTCGAGCGTTCCGGCTGCGCGAGCGCAATCGCCGCCGACCCCGCGAGCAGGACGAATGCGAGCAGAAGGATCCGGCGGCCGGGCACGCTGCGAGGATAGCCACGCCTTGGACGGGCCGATCCGACCGTTCTTGTAACCTGCCCCGTCGTCGTCGCCCGCCCTCCCCATTTGCCGGTTCCCCCCTTTGCGGGATCCGCGCGGCCCGCGGTGCTCCCGAGTAGGTGACTGTGCGGGGGGCCGCCCACAGCCGCTTCGTCTTGCGCTGCCGTTTCGGCGCGCTGATCGTCGCGGCGCTCCTGCTCATGAGCGCCGCGCAGCGAGCGCCGTCGGCGGCTGCGGCGCCGGTGCCGAACTGGGCGGCCGCCGGCTCGGTTGATTTCGATGCCGACCATCTGACCGACTTCGGCGCGTTGTACCGAGGGCGTTCACCGCTGGACGGCCTCTGGTACGCACCCGCGACCGCCGGCGGCGGGCCCTTCCAGATCTACTTCGGCGCGACGACCGACGTGCCGGTGCCGGGCGACTACGACGGCGACGGCAAGACCGACGCCGCCATCTACCGGCCCTCGACAGGGCTGTGGTACGGGCCGCGCACGGGAGCGCCGAGCATCGTCATCCAGATGATCCTCGGGATACCGGGCGACATCCCGATCCCGGGCGACTACGACGGCGACGGCAAGACGGACGCGGCGATCTACCGGCCGTCGCTGGGCCTCTTCTTCGCGGTGCTCAGTGGCGGCGGTGTCTTCAGCGCGAGCTTCGGGCTCGCCGGTGACGTGCCCGTGCCGGGCGACTACGACGGCGACGGCAAAACGGACGCCGCTGTCTATCGGCCTGGGGGCGGAACCAGCGGGCAGGCGCTCTGGTTGGCGCACCTCTCGACCGGCGGCGTCTACCAGGCGTCGAACGGCGGTGTGGGCGACGTGCCCGTCCCAGCCGACTACAACGGCGACCTGCGTGCCGACCCGGTCGTGTTCCACGCGGCGAACGGCCTCTGGAGCGGGCCCTACAACGGCGGGACCGGTCAGTTCCAGCTCACCCTCGGCCAGAGCGGCGATGTCCCGATCCCCGGCTACTACGACGGCAACGCCGTCGCCGATCCCGCTGTGTACCGGCCGACAGGCGGCGTGTGGCTCGCGACGCTCTCGGGCGGCGGGAGCAAGCGCTTCGATCAGCTCGGCCTGGCGGGCGACGTGGCGATCCAGCGGCGTCCGACACTCCCGGCGGCTGCGAGCGCGCCGGTCAACACCGGTCTACCTTCGATCAGCGGGACGCCGCAGGCGGGTCAGACGCTGACCGCGACGGCGGGCACATGGACCGGCACGCCGAGCCCGGCATTCACATATCAGTGGCGTCGCTGCGATTCGGCCGGGGCCTCCTGCGCAGACATCTCGGGCGCTACGGGCACGTCGTATGTCGTCGCCTCCGCCGATCGGAGCCGCACGCTGCGCGTGCTCGTGACGGCGGCGAACACGGCGGGCCAGGCGTCCGCGTCGTCAGGCGCTACGGCTCTGGTGCCGGCGGCCGGCGAGTACTTCGGAACGCTCGCGGTCGGCGCCGCGGTTCCGCGGTCGGATGCCGACTGTGCGAGCCGGGTCACCCGCAACCCGTGGGAGCCGCGTCCGGAGAACAACGTTGCGAACCACACCGTTCCGAGCGGAGCCGTCCCGTGGAACAACAATCCCGGCTGGACCTACTGGAGCGCGTTCATCGCGAAGCGGAACAAGGTGACGGGCAACTTCACCGGCACGACCGACGAGATCATCCAGTGGGGCGCGTGCAAGTGGGGGATCGACGAGAACCTGATCCGGGCCCAGGCGGTGATCGAGAGCTACTGGGTGCAGTCGACGCAGGGCGACCTCGAGGGCGGGAGGTACCACTCCTTCGGGCTGATGCAGGTGCGCCACGACGACGCGAGCGGCGCCCTGGTCAAGGGCGGCTACCCGAACACCATGCAGGACACGGCGCTCAACGTCGACTACTACGGCGCGGAGATGCGCGCCTGCTTCGAGGGCGACTTCTGGGACGGCGGCGGCTGGCTCTACGGCGCGACGCAGGTGAAGGGCGACCTGTGGGGCTGCGTCGGGTACTGGTACTCGGGCAACTGGAACGACCCCGGTGCGACCAACTACGTCGCGGGCGTGCGCAACTACTACAACACCAAGCCCTGGATCTCCTGGGGCTACCCCGGCAAGTAGCGGCGCAGCGGCTGCCGCTCGGCGCGCCTGCTCAGGAGCCGCCGGCGAGGGTGGGGCGGCGCTGGATCGCGACGTCGCCCGACTGGCCCGCGCCGTCGAGCCGGCGCATGCCGCCGCCCGAGAGCGTTGCGTACCACATGCCCGTCGACGGCCGGTAGATCGCCGGGTCGACGGAGAGGTTGTTGTCGTAGTAGCCCGGGATCGGGACGTCGCCGGCTTGCCCGAGGCTGATCTGGAACACACCGGAGGCACCGTTGTACGGGCCGTACCAGAGCCCCGAGGAGGGGCGGAAGATCGCAGCTTCGGCTCGCCGGTCGCCGTTGTAGTCGCCCGGAACGGGGATGTCGGTGGGTGCGCCGAAGTAGATCTGATACACGCCGCCGCCTGAGAGGGGTGCGTACCACAGGCCGTTCGACGGGCGGTAGATCGCGGGGTCGGTCTTGCCGTCGCCGTCGTAGTCACGCGGCACCGGGATGTCGCCGGCGCTGCCGAAAGCCGTGCTCAGCGTTCCGCCTCCGCTCTTGACGGCGAAGAACATGCCGGTGGACGGCCGGTAGATCGCGGGGTCCGTCTTACCGTCGCCGTCGTAGTCGCCGGGGACGGGGATGTCGCCGCTCTGCCCGAGCATCATCTGGATCACGATCGACGCGGCGCCCGTCCGCGGCCCGTACCACAGCCCGGTCGAGGGCCGGAAGATGACGGCGTCCGTCTTGCCGTCGCCGTCGTAGTCGCCCGGCACCGGGATGTCGGTGGTCGCGCCGAAGTAGATCTGGAACGACGAGCCGCCGGCGGTTCCCGGCGCGTACCAGAGCGAGTCGAGCGGCGTCCGGCCGCGGTAGAGGCCGAAGTCCGTCAGATGGTCGCCGTCGAAGTCGGCCGAAGGATTCGCGGCCCAGTTGAGCCCGGGCGGCGGCGATGCGGTCGTGCCCGTCCCCGTCAGGCCGAGCGTGTGCGGGCTGCCGGCTGCGTTGTCGGTGATGGTCACGTTCGCCGCGCGGCTCCCGACGGCCGTCGGGGCGAAGGTCACGGTGATCGTGCACGTGGCGCCGGCGGCGAGCGTGGCGGGGCCAAGGGGGCACGTCGTCGTGCGCGAGTAGTCGCCTGCGTTCGCCCCGCCGACGGCGATGCTGCTGATCGTCAGCGGAGCCGTGCCCGTGTTCTGGAGCGTCGTCGACTTGCTCGAGCTCGTCGCGCCCAGCGCGACGCTGCCGAAGCCCAGGCTCGCGGGTGCAAGGCCGACTCCGGGCGACGGAGGCGGCGGCGTGCCGTTGTAGACCGCCGTGACCATCGCGTTCGCCCACTGCTGGCGGAACGCGGCGTAGCCGGCACTGCTCGGGTGGAGGTTGTCGCCGGAGATCAGGCTCTGGTGCGTCGAGAAGTAGCCCCAGAGATCCGGCCCTTTCACGATCGACGGGTACGCCGAGTAGAGCTGCTGGATCTTCGCGTTGAACGCCGGGCCGCAGCTCTGGATGTCGGCCGTGCGCGACCAGGGGATCGTCGGAACCACCGGCGTCTTGCCGGCCGCGAGGACGGCCTGCACCATCGTGACGTAGTTGTTGTAGAAGGCGGTCGTGTCGCCGCAGCCGTTGGCGTCGTTCGTGCCGTAGCTCAGCGCGACGTACCTTCCGGGGAAGAGCGCGAGCCATGTGTTGATGTTGTGCGCGCCGTCCGCGCTCGTCAGCCCGCCGATGCCGGCGTCCTCGTAGGACGGGTAATAGGCCGCTGCCGACGCATTCACGAGCTGGCTGAAGTTGCCCACACCGTTCACGGGCGCGTGATACGTGCCGTCCATCGTGATCGAGTCGCCGAGGAAGTCCCAGCTGTCCTGCGCTCCCTGGCTCGCGTCGTGCACGTCGAGGTTGAGGGCGGCGTCGGTGTTGCCCGAGGAGCCGTCGCTCGCGGTGACATTCAGGCGGATCCAGTTGTAGCCGGTCAGATCGACCAGCGCCTGCCGCGAGTGGTAGACGTTGCCGGTCACGGTCTTGAGCGTGACCCATCCCGTCGTCGGTGCGCTCGCGCCTCCGGCAGCTGCGTTCCCCTGGATCGAGTAGTCCTTGAGGCTGTTGTACGCCACCTCGCCCGAGATGACGTGGTCGTACGGCGACGTGATCGGGTCGTTGTACCAACCGACGATCACCTGGCCGCGCTGCCCGGCGGGGACCGCAGAGAGGTCGTACGCGAGCCAGCCGGGAATCGCGCCTCGCCAGGTCGTGCCGTAGTCCGCGTCGTTCGCGCTCTTCGCAGGGCTCAGCTGCGACGATGCGAATGCGGGCACGTTCCTGCTGATCAGCGGCATCGTCGCGACCGCGGCCGTCGCGGCGGCGGAACTGCCGACCGCCGGCCCGCCGCTGAACGGCAGCGCTGTCGACGCGAGCAGCAGCACCGCAAAGAAGCGGCGAGAGACACGCCTCATGTCACGCTCGGGCGGTCCGCTCGCCGCCGCCGTCGACGACGGCGCGGGCAGCAGGACAGGTAAGGGGTGCGGCTCCCCACATGGGCGCATGATTCGGTCTCGTCCGTCGATTCCTGGTCGCCAGAACGAGTGAACAGCCGTTATGTACGGCGTCGGTCGACGTCTCCCTCCCGCAGTTCGCACAGCGGCGTCGGCCGAAACTGCCCCGGACCGGCGCGCAGCGCGGGACGATAACGCCGCCGCCGCCGCGGGCGTGTCACTTCGCGCCGTGCTCAACGCAAAGAGCGCGAAGTTTGCGCCGTTCTCCGGTTTGTAAACGGTAAGCGGGCTGTCCCGATTGGCCAACGGGACCGCCCGCCTACCCCGGGCGCAGGGCCGTAGCTCGCGCCCTCGCGGGATCGTCGCGGCCAACGATCCGACGCTTCACCCTAACCCGCGCCCGTTTCAGCGCCTACTGAACGCGTGGATAGGAGGCACGCTGGCCGACCGGCGACTTAGCTATGAGTAGGCTTCGGTAGGTTTTAGCCGAAAGTATGGGAAAAAGCTCGCGCTATTTACTTTGGCCCCCGAAAAGGGTACAAAGTGAGCTCAAGTCATTCGATCGAAAGGCGGCCCTTTCGATGAGGGAGTATGGGGACCGAACTGCGGTCGTCCTCGACCAGCAGCCTCTGTGGCTCGATGCCATGGAACAACTGCTGAAGAGGGCGGGAGTCAACATCGTCGGGAAGACGACAGAGCCTGCAGAGGCTCTGGGACTGGTCGTGGAACACCGGCCGGACATCCTTCTGACGGATTACAGCGTCAGCGACGGTGAGCTGGACGCAATCGAGTGTGTACGTCGCGCGCAGGAAGCGCATCCGGAGCTGAAGACCGTCGTGCTCTCGGCGACCGATCAGCCGCAGCAGATTCAGGCGGCGTTCGCCGCCGGCGCTTCGGTGTTCTGCGTCAAGACTGCCGACCAGGAAGACCTGACGGCGGCGATTCGCCAGGCGTTCGAGGCGTCGATCTACCTCGCGCACTCGGCGACGGCTGCCGTACCGGTCGAGCCGGGCGTTGCGGCGGAGACGCCGGAGTTGACGCGCCGGGAGTTCGAGATCCTTCAGCTCGTTGCTGAAGGCCATTCGAATTCGCAGCTGGCGAAGATGCTCTGGGTGACCGAGCAGACGGTGAAGTTCCATCTGTCGAACATCTATCGGAAGCTCGACGTCGCCAACCGCACCGAGGCAAGCCGCTGGGCCCAGGTTCACGGCCTGCTTCCCGAGCCGTCGAGGGCAGTGGCGTAAGAGACCTCTTCGTGGCGGCCCACGAAGCGGAGTAACAAGAGGCGGCCGTCCTCCCGACCAATCGGAGGCGGCCGCGCTCTTGCCTGATTTTTGCGCCGGCAGCGACCGGGTTCACCCCTCGAAAGGGTGAGTCGACGTACTCGAAGCGGGCGGGACCAGCCCTCCGCCCAGTGGTTCGCAGCGCGAGCGGGCGCCACAGTTCACATGTGGAGTTGCGGCCTCCCCCTACGAGAGCGAGCACGGTCCTGCGGCGCGAGCTCGCCGAGCTCGTGATCGAGCGGCAGACGCTGCGCGAAGGCCCCGCGAGCGAGCTGGCGCTCGAGCGGAACCGGCTCGGCATCGTGCAGGCGCAGCTCGAGTTGTCGCGCGCGCTCGTCTTCGAGCACGTCGGCGCGAGCGTTGCGTAGGTAGCGCGGCCCTCAGGCCGCGACGGCACTCCGCTCGAGTACGAGCTCGGCGATCTGGACCGCGTTGAGCGCCGCGCCCTTGCGGAGGTTGTCGCAGGCGACGAGCAGCGCAAGCCCTTTCTCCGCCGTCCGGTCGCGTCGCACACGGCCGACGAGCACTTCGTCCGCGCCGACGGCGTCGCGCGGTGAAGGCACGTCCTCGAAGCGCACGCCGGGCAGGTTCGACAACAGGCTTGCGGCCGCGGTGGGCGGGAGCGGCTCGACCGTCTCGACCCACACGGCTTCCGTATGACCGACAAGGACCGGTACGCGCATGCACGTCACCGACAGCGCCAGGTCCGGCAGCTCGAGGATCTTGCGAGTCTCCGCCTGGAGCTTCACCTCCTCGTCGAACTCCTCGCCGTCGAACTCCCAGTCCATCTCGAGATGAGCGTCACCCGAAGGCGTCGCGCGGAGCTCCTCCATGCGGTGAGCGCCGCCGCCGGACATCGACTGGTAGGTCGCCACACGCACGCGCGCGAGCCCCGCCGCGTCGTGCAGCGGCTTCAGGATCATCGTCAACGGAATCGTGCAGCAGTTGGGATTGGCGACGATCCCGTTGTTCGCCGAGACGCGGGCGCCGTTCACCTCCGGCACGACGAGCGGAACGTCGGCCTGCAGCCGGTACGCCGCCGACTTGTCGATCGCAACGGCGCCGCCGGCGACCGCGTGCGGCACGAGAGCGCGAGACGCGGTCGTCCCCACAGAAAACAGGCAGACGTCGAGACCGGCCGCGCGAAGTGACTCGGGCGTCGCCTCCTCGACGCGCAGATCGCCGAGCAGCGTGCCGGCCGACCGCGCCGACGCAAAGGCACGCACATCGCGATATCCGCGCGCCCGCAGCAACTCGAGCGTCACGGTGCCAACCGCGCCCGTCGCGCCGACGACGCCGACGCGGGCGTCGCTACTCGAGCTCGAAAGCCTCATGCAGCGCCTGCACTGCGCGGCCGACATCCGCTGTCGGAATGTGACACGCGATCTTGATCGGTGACGTCGACACGACCGGCGCCTCGATCCCCGCCGCCTCGAGTGTCGCGAACGTCTTGGCGGCGACGCCGGGATGGCTCTTCATGCCGGCGCCTACGAGTGCGACCTTGCCCAGGTCGTCCCGTGCCGACCACTCGACGCCGAGCGCATCGAGCGCGCGTGCCGCGTCGGCGCGGTCCTCGACGGGGGCGGAGAAGACGACCTCGGCGCCCGTCCGGACGATCGTGTCGACGTTGACGCTCGCGGTGGCCAGAGCGTCGAAGAGCCGCGCCGGTGTCGCGCCTTCGACGCGGTAAACCGTCTCCTCGCGCTGATGCATCACACCGGATATGAGCGCTTTCTCGAGCATTGTTCCGTCCTCCTCGCGGATCCACGTTCCCTCGGCGTCGCTGAACGTCGAGCGCACGTGGAGCCGTACATTCTGGCTGCGCGCGACCTCGATCGAGCGGGTCGCCATGACTCGTGCACCGGAGGACGCCATCTCCAGCATCTCCTCGTAGCTGAGCACGTCGAGCTTGCGCGCCGTGGGCACGAGTCGAGGATCGGCGCTGTAGACGCCGTCGACGTCGGTGTACACCTCACAGACGTGCGCGCCCAGTGCGGCCGCGAGCGCGACGGCCGTCGTGTCCGATCCACCTCGGCCGAGGGTCGTGACGTCGAGCGAGTCGGCCGAGACGCCCTGGAAGCCGGCGACGAGCACGATCCGGTCGTGGTCCAGTGCCTCGTGGATCCGGCGCGCGCGCACGTCGACGATCTTCGCCTTGCCGTGAACCCGGTCCGTGACGATGCCCGCCTGCGATCCGGTGAGCGAGATCGCTTCGTGGCCGAGGTCGTGGATCGCCATCGCCGCGAGCGCGCACGAGATGCGCTCGCCGACGGAGATCAGCATGTCCAGCTCGCGCGGCTCGGGACGATCAGAGACGCGGCGGGCGAGGTCGAGGAGATCGTCTGTCGTGCTGCCCATCGCCGACAGCACCGCGACGACGCGCGATCCGGACTCGCGTGCGGCAACCAGTCGCCGCGCGACGCTCTTGAGCTTGTCGGGATCGGCGACCGACGTGCCGCCGAACTTCATCACGACGGTGTCGAGGTGCGGCGCGGCGGCATCGGCCTCGACCGCCGGGACGGCTTCGTAATCGGTCGTCGTCACACCATCTCCCGTCGTCCCGTCAGCGCACGGCCGAGCGTCACCTCGTCGGCGTACTCGAGGTCGCCGCCGACGGGGAGCCCGCTGGCGAGCCTCGTCACCCGGACGCGGCCGCGCAACCGATCGGCGAGATAGGCGGCCGTCGCTTCGCCCGTCATATTCGGGTTCGTGGCGAGGACGACCTCCTGGACACCGTTGCGGTCGACCCGTGCGAGCAGCTCGTCGATGCGCAGGTGCTCGGGCTCGACGCCGTCGAGCGGCGAGAGGGCGCCGCCGAGCACGTGGTAGAGGCCCCGGAACTCGCTCGTGCGTTCGACGGAGATCAGGTCGACCGGTTGCTCGACGACGCAGATCATGGTGTGGTCGCGCCGCGCATCGCGGCAGATCGCACAAACCTCTTCCTCGGTGAGGTTGCCGCAGTCGTTGCAGAAGCGAACCCGCTCCTTCACGTCCTCGATCGCCGCGGCCAGCGCGAGCGCCTCGTCCTTGGGGCGCTGCAGCAGATGAAATGCGAGCCGGTGCGCCGTGCGCGTCCCGACGCCGGGCAGACGCGACAGCTGGGCGACGAGGTTATCCACAGCCGGGCTGAGCACCGTCCTATTGTGCCGACCCGGGCCGGACTACCTCCGTGGGTTTCCTGTTCGGATAGGGGGGTGACGGAATGAGCGATATGCGGAAGACTTCCCGCGTGGCCCGTGGGCAGACGATGCCGCACGGCGATCTAGTTCGGATTCTGATCGCCGACGACGACGAGTTGTTCGCGCGCATGCTGCGCACCCGGCTGAACGCCCACGCGCATCTCGAGATCGTCGGAATGGCCGCCAACGGGCGCGAGGCGGTTGCTCTCGCCCAGGAGCTCGAGCCCGACCTCGTCCTGATGGACGTGGGCATGCCGGTCCTCGATGGCATCGAGGCGACGCGCGAGCTGCGCGCACTGGCCCATTCTCCGAAGGTCGTGCTGATCAGCGGTCAGGACGACGACTTCGGCACGGCGTCATATGACGTCGGCGCCGACGCCTACCTGCGCAAGTCGGTCGACCTCGTGTCGCTGATCGACGTGATCGCCACCGTCTCACCCGTCGTCGGCGTGCGCCGCTGAGGTCGGGCGGGCGCGGACACGCATCTGCGTGTGCCGCGCCGGTTCGCCCGAGAAGTGCACCCCCGCGACAGTGCGGCCACTCTCGCGAGGCACCGAACGTACGACTGTCGAGGGCGAACTGCAAATGCAACAGCCTGGAAATTGCGGCAACTTCGTGCGCTCGTCCACAGTTCGGGCCGCGCTGCCCACAGGGATGTTGAAAGCTCTGGGGACGATGCGCTAGCCGGAGAGGCTGCGGAGCCGCTCGCCGACGGCGGGCGTCTCCGCGATCACGCGATCGAGCTCCGTCCGCGCGATCGCGAGGCAGCGAACGGCGGTGTGCGCCCGGACACGCGCGGTGCGTGTCTCGTCCTCCCCGACCAGAGAGCGTTCACCGAAGACGTCGCCGGGGCCCAGCTCTCGCATGCCTTCCGGTGCCTCGACGATCGCGGTGCCCTCCTCGAGCACGAAGAGCCCGGCTCCGGGCCGGCCGCGCTCGATCAGCGCCTGGCCGGGCGGCGCCTCGAACTCGCTGGTGCACGACGCGAGGCGGTCGAGCTGCTCGTCGTCGAGGTCCGAGAAGAGCGGGAGCGACCCGAGCCGGTCGCGCACCCTACTGGCCGAGCCCGGGGAGACCGAGGCCGCCGAGCGCGCCGCCGGCGAGACCGCCCAGCTTCGACTCTTGCAGGCTGCGCGCCGACCGAATCGCCTCGTTGACGGCGGCGAGCACCATGTCTGCGAGCAGCTCCGGGTCATCCGGATCGATCGCTTTCGGGTCGATCTTGATCTGCTTGATCTCGCCGGTGCCGTTGGCGGTGACGCTCACCATGCCGCCGCCGGCGCTCGACTCGACCGTCTGCTGTTCGAGCTCGTCCTGCGCCTGCTGCATCTGCTCCTGCATCTGTCCGACCTGCTGGAGGAGCTTGTCCATGTCCATGCCCATCGTCAGTCCTCCCGTTCGCGCGCGTCCAGGGTTTCCTTGACCAGCTCGAGAATCTTCTCTTCGCCGGGCGGCTCCTCGTCGTCACCGGCGTCGTGCCCGCGCGCTTCGCCTTCTGCGAATGCGAGGCCGAGCTTGCGGCCCGTCACCTCGTAGAGCGCGTCGGCGAGCAGCGTCGCGTTCTTCGGCTCCTCTGCGAGCTGCCGGTGGAACGAGGCGCTCGAAGGGAACTCCACCGTCAGCGTGTCGTCGGCGAGACCCGCCGGGTGCGCCTCGCGCAACACCGACGCGGCGGGGATCGACCGCTCCTCCACGGCCGGAACGATCGTGCGCTGCCAGGCCTCCTGTAGCTGCTCGAGCTCCAGCGACGGCCGCGACGGCGGGGCTGCGGGCGCGGCAGGAGGCGGCGCCTCCTGCAGCCGCGCCTCGGGCGCGGGCCCCGGGTGATGTCCGCGCGACTCGAGTTGCTCGAGCCGGTACGCGAGCGACTCGCGTGAGAGATCCGCGCCGGGACGCGTCACCTTGACGAGTGCGAGCTCCAGCGGCAGGCGCGGGTCGCCGCCCTGGCGCATGTCCTCGACGGCGACGGCGAGCAGGTCGACGAGCCGGATGACGGCCGCCTCGCCGAGCTGGTTCGCCTGCGCGTGCAGCCGCTCGCGCGTCTCTGCCGTCACGGGTAGGGAATCCGGGACCTCGCCCATGTGCTGCACGAGCATCAGGTGGCGGAGGTGCTCGAGCAGATCGACAACGAGGCGGCCGAGATCCTGTCCCTGCTCGGCCAGCTCTTCGAGGAACGTCAGCGCTCCGGCGGTGTCGCGATCGACGACGAGGTCGCAGAGGCGGAAGAGCGCCTCCTCCTCGACGGCCCCGAGCAGCTGCAGCACGGCCTGCACGGTGATGTCGTTCTCCGTCGCCGACGCGAGCTGGTCCAGCGTGGAGACGGCGTCGCGAAACGACCCGCGCGCACCGCGGGCGACGAGGGCCAGCGCCTGGTCGGGTACCTGGATCTGCTCGCCGTCGGCCACGCGACGGAGGTAGCGCACGAGCTCGGGCAGGCGCGGCCGTGCGAAGACGAATGTCTGACAGCGCGAGCGCACGGTCGGCAGGACCTTCGAGAGGTCGGTCGTGCAGAACACGAAGACGAGGTGGGGTGGCGGCTCTTCGATCAGCTTGAGCAGGGCGTTCCAGGCAGCGTCCGTGAGCTGGTGCGCCTCGTCCAGGATGTAGACCTTGTAGCGGCCCTCGGCCGGCTGGAGGACGACCCGCTCGCGGATCTCGCGGATGTCGTCGATCCCGCGCTGCGACGCCGCATCCATCTCCACGACGTCGAGCGAGGTGCCGTTTGCGATCGTTACGCACGCGTTGCACACCTTGTCCGGCGTCGGCGTCGGCCCCTGCTCGCAGTTCAGGCCTTTGGCGAGGATGCGAGCCAGCGACGTCTTGCCCGTTCCGCGCGGCCCGGCGAAGAGATAGGCCTGCCGGACCTGGTCGGAGGTGATCGCGTTCTTGAGCGTGCGGACGATCGCTTCCTGGCCGACGACCTCGTCGAAGTCCTGTGGACGGTACTTCCGATAGAGCGCGGCCACTGCCGCCGATCCTAGCCTCTAACCGCCCCGGAGCCTCGCCGGTCGGCTAGGTCGATTTCGTGTGGGACCGACTACGCTGCGCCCCATGACCGAGTCAACGCTCGAGCGCGCAGTAGCGGTCCCGTTCCTCGACCTGGGGGCCATCCACGCCGACCTCAAGTCCGGGCTGCTCGACGACTTCGCGCAGTTGATCGATTCGAGCGCCTTCGTCAACGGCCCTGCCGTCGCCGAGTTCGAGGAGGCTTTCGCCGAGTACTGCAGCGGCGTTCATTGCGTGGGTCTCGCGAGCGGTCTCGACGCGCTCAGGCTCGCGCTGATCGCGGCCGGCATCGAGCGCGGCGACCACGTGATCGTCCCGGCGAACACGTTCATCGCCACCTTCGAGGCGGTCACGCAGGCGGGCGGCATTCCGGTCCCGGTCGATGTCACCGAGAGCGATTACAACCTCGACCCGGACGCGGTCGCCGCGGCGATCGACGAGCGGACGCGCTTCATCGTCCCCGTGCACCTCTACGGCCAGCTGGCCGACATGACGGCGCTCGAGGAGGTGGCCCGGCGGCACGACATCGCGATCATCGAGGACGCCGCTCAGGCGCACGGCGCGCGCAGGGACGGCCGCGGGCCGGGGGCCGGCCTCGCCGCTGCGTACAGCTTCTATCCAGGCAAGAACCTCGGCGCGATGGGCGACGCCGGCGCGCTGGTGACCGACAGCGCCGACCTCGCGCGAACCGTCCGCGCCCTGCGCGAGCACGGCCAGGTTGCGAAGTACCACCACGAGCGAGAAGGCTGGACGGCACGCCTCGACACGCTGCAGGCGAGTGTCCTGCTCCGGAAGCTGCCGCTGCTCGACGGCTGGAACGACGAGCGGCGCGCGGTTGCCGAGCGTTACACCACCGCTCTCGCGGATGTCGCGGAGCTCCGAACGCCGCCGGTTGCGCCCGACAGCGATCCCGTCTGGCACCTCTACGTCGTGCGCACGTCACGACGGACCGAGCTGGCCGACTTTCTCCGCGGTCGTGCGATCGCCACCGGTGTGCACTATCCGGATCCGCCGCACCTCACCGACGCCTACGCGTACCTGGGCTACCCGGCCGGCAGCTTCCCGGTCTCGGAGGCGTTGGCCAACGAGGTGCTCTCGCTGCCGATCTTCCCCGGGATGCAGGACGCGCAGGTCGCGGCAGTCGTGGAGGGCATCGGCGCCTTCTTCCGGCTTGGCTGACGGCCCCGCCAACGAAGCCCCCTTCCGACTGATCGACGGCGTCGAGTTCGGCGAGAACGTCATCGTCCGGTCGTTCACGAACCTCTACGGCTGCAAGATCGGCGACAACACGCAGATCGGCACGTTCGTCGAGATCCAGCGCGGTGCGGTGATCGGCGCAAACTGCAAGATCCAGAGCCACACGTTCGTCTGTGACGGCGTGTCGATCGAGGACGAGGTTTTCGTCAGCCACGCGGTCAGCTTCGTCAACGACAAGTTCCCGCGCGCGGTTTCGAGCAGCGGTCAGTTCCAGACGGACTCGGATTGGACGCTCTTGCCGACGAAGGTCGAACGCGGCGCCGCGATCGGGACCGGCGCGGTCATCCTCGGCGGCGTCACGATCGGCGCGCGGGCGTTGATCGGCGCCGGCGCGGTCGTCACGCGTGACGTGCCGCCCGGCGAGACCGTTGTCGGCAATCCCGCGCGGGCTCTCGACAGCAAGCAGTAGACGTCAGCCGGCGCGGTAGGCCGCGACGACGGTGACGTTCGCCGACGACCCGCCGCTCGCGCGCGTCCACGTCCCGTTGACGGTCTTCGAGCCCGAGGTCGTGTCGATCCGGTACACGGCGGATCCCCACTCGTACAGGTTGGCATCGCCGAAGTCGTAGAGCTCGACGTTCGGGGCGGCCGGTGTGCTCGTTCCGTTGGCGTCGACCCCCGTCCACCCGAGCACGAGGTCGTTCGCATTCGTCGCGGTCACCGCGGCCGACCATGCGTTCGCGCCGGCCTGGGTGCTGCTTCCGACGGCGTCGACCGGTGAGGCGCCCGCGATCCCGGTGAACGACACGGCGGCGATGAGGCCGTGGCCGACCGATCCCGAGAACGTGGCCGTGAGGACGGTCCCCGACGGAAGCCCTGCCGGCGCGCTCGCCGAGACGATCGCACCGTGATTGTTGCCCGCGTCCTTGGCCTGCACGTCGATTCCCCACGTAAGCCCGCCGCCGGTGACGGATGTGAGTGTGCGGGTCGCGTTGTTCCAGTTGACGAAGAGGAAAACGCGGGAGCCCGAAGCTGCGGTCGCGCTCGTCGTGAGTTTCATCGTCGAGCTTCCGATGTTCTCGCTGAACTTCCCGAGCGTCTTGTCGAGCGCGATCGCCGCGCCGTTGCTGCCGGTGCCGCTGAGCGCGACGGCCTGCGGGCTGTCGGCTGCGTCATCCGTCAGCGCCAGCGTTGCGCTTCTCGCTCCCAGCGCAGTCGGGCTGAACGTCACCGAGACGGTGCACGTTGCGTTCGGAGCGACGCTTGCCGGGCTGATCGGACAGTTGCTCGTCGCGGCGAAGTCCGACGCATTTGCTCCGGTCACGCCGAGCCCGCTGATCGACAGCGGCGCGGTCCCGCTGTTTCTCACTGTGACGGTCTGAGGCGAGCTGGTCGTTCCGATCAGTTGAGCGCCGAACGGCACGGTCGTCGGCGTCAGTGTCACAGCCGGTGCCGTAGCGGTGCCGGTGAGTGAGATCGCCTGCGGGCTCCCCGCAGCGTCGTCGGTGATGTCGACACGCGCCGTGCGCGTGCCGGTCGTGCCGGGTCGAAAGGCGACGGACACGGTGCAGCTGCCGCCGGCGCCGAGCGTCGCAGGGCTCACGGGACAATCGTTGTACTCGCTGTAGTCGCCCGGGGCGGCGCCCGCCAGAGCGATCTGCCGGATCGTGAGCGATGCATTGCCTGTGTTCGTCAACGTGCTCGTCAGCGTCGAGCTGGTGGTTCCGACGCGCTGCGGCCCGAAGGAAAGGCCGGCGGGGCTCAAGGTCACGAGCGGCGCCGGTGTCGTGCCGGTCCCGCTCAGCGGCAGCGTGTGCGGGCTGCCGCCGGCGTTGTCGGAGATCGTCACCGCTGCCGTTCGGCCGCCGCTCGCCGACGGCGCGAACGCGACGGAGATGGTGCACGTCGCGTTCGGTGCGAGCGCCGCGGGGCTGTGCGGGCAATCGTTCGAAGATGGGAAGTCCGTCGCGTTCGCGCCTGTCATGTCGATGCTCATGATCACGAGGGCGGCGTTTCCCGTGTTCTTGAGGACCGACGTCTGCGCGGCGCTCTGGCTGCCGACGAGCTGGGACGAAAACGACAGGCTCGCGGGCGCCAGCGAGACCGCGGGCTGCGGGGACGTGCCGCTCCCGCTCAGGCTGACGGACTGAGGGCTTCCCGGCGCGTCGTCGACGATGGCGATCGAGCCCGTGCTCGGCCCTGCCGCGTGCGGCGAGAAGGACACGGCGATGCTGCATGTTGCGTTGACCGCGAGCGTCGCCGGAGCCGTCGGGCAGTTGTGCGTCGCGGAGTAGTCCGAAGCGTTTGCTCCGGATGGCGTCACGCTGCTGATCGTCAGCGGAGCGGTGCCCGTGTTTCTGACGGTGGTCGTCTGGGAGGCGCTCGTCGTCCCGATGGGCTGCGCGGCGAACGTGAGGCTGGCGGGCGTGAGGCTGATTGCGGGCGCCGTACCGGTTCCGGCGAGGGCGACGCTTTGCGGGCTGTCAGAGGCGTTGTCGCTGATCTGGACGGTGGCTGTGCGCGTGCCGGTGGTCGTCGGCGAGAAGCGGACCGAGATGGAACAGGTGGCGTTCGGCCCAAGCGTCGAAGGGCTCGCCGGGCAGTCGCTCGTCCAGCTGAAGTCGGAAGCATTCGCACCGGTCAGCCCGATTCCGCTGATCGTGAGCGGAGCAGCTCCGGTATTCCTGACGACGGTCGACTGCGCCGTGCTCGGCGTCCCGACGCGTTGGGAGCCGAACGCGAGGCTTCCGGGTGTGGTGCTGACCGAGGGTCCCGCCGGTGCGGCGTTGTAGACGTTGGCGACGGCCGCGTTCGTCCATTGCTGGCGGTACGCGCCGTACCCCGCGGTGCTCGGATGGAGATTGTCGCTGCCGATCAGCGTCGGGTTGTTCTTGAAGAACGTCCACAGGTCGGGGCCCTTCACGATCTGTGGATACGCGGCGTACAGCGCCTGGATCTGCGCGTTCAGTCCGGGCCCGCAGTTCTGGATGTTCGACGTCCGGGCCCACGGGATCGTCGGGACGACCGGAACCTTCCCGGCGGCGATGACGGCCTGCACCATCGCGGCCTCGTTGTTGTAGTACGTCGTCGGGCTCAGGCACGCGTTTGCGTCGTTCGTCCCGAAGCTGATGCCGACGAACCTGCCCGGGAACACGCTCAGCCACTTGGCGATGTTCTGGGCACCGTCCTGGCTGATCAGGCCGTACGTCCCGCCGTCCTCGTAGGCGGGGTAGTAGCCGGGCTTCGCGGCGTTGACAGTTTGGCCGAAGTTGCCCACGCCGTTGATCGGGTCGTGGTGGGTTCCGTCTTCGGTGATGGAGTCGCCCAGGAAGATCCAGTCGTCTTGCGCTCCCTGGCTCGCGTCGTGGATGTCGATGTTCACCGACGCGTCGCTGTTGCCCGACGAGCCGTCACCGGCGGTGATGCTCAGGCGAATCCAGTTGTAGCCGGTCATGTCGACGGCGTGCTGGCGCGAGTGGTAGCGGTTGCCGGTGACCGTGGCGAGCGTGGCCCAGCCGGTCGTCGGTGTCGCCCCGCCCGGCGCAGCGTTGGCCTGAACCGTGTAGTCGCGCAGGCTGTTGTACGCAACCTCGCCGACCATCGTGTGGTCGTACGGCGAGGTCGACGGATCGTTGTACCAGGCGATGATCACCTGCGCGCGCCGCCCCGCCGGCACGCCCGAGAGGTCGAAAGCGATCCAGCCCGGTATCGCACCGCGCCACTTCGTCGAGTAGTCGGCGTCGTTCGCCCACGTGACGGGGTAGATCTGCGACGACGTCGAAACCGGTACGCCACGGCTGATCAGCGGCATCGCCGCGGGCGGCGACACCGCAGACGCAGCCGACACGCCGGCCGTCATGCCGCTGCTCGACGCGACGCCCACTACCAGCACGGTCGCTGCCGCTGCGAAGAATGCGATCAGACGGACCGGGGAGGAGGTCGGTCGCCGGCCGCGCCGAGCGGGCCGAACGGACTCCTCGCGACGCGCGGTGTCACCCACAAGCTGCCCCTTCCTTGTCAGTGGAAGCGCGCGACTATGACAGGCGCGTCGGCGGTGACTCGGGGGAGGTGTTAGATCGAGCCTGCGAAGGTGTTGCACTCGGCTGGCTTGCCGGTCTCGTAGCCGCGCGAAAACCAGCGCCGTCGCTGTTCGGACGACCCGTGCGTCCATGTCTCCGGGTTGACCTGTCCCTGCGTTTCTTCCTGGATCCGGTCGTCGCCGATCGCCGCGGCCGCGGCGAGGCCGCTGTTGATGTCGGCCTGCGTCAGCTGCTCGATCAGACCTGTGTCGACGGCGTGCGCAGCCCAGACGCCGGCGTAGCAATCGGCCTGTAGCTCTGCGCGCACGGACTTGCTCTCCGGCCCTTGCGCGTCACCGCGAATCTGGTCGAGCACGCCGAGCAGGTCCTGCACGTGGTGGCCGTACTCGTGCGCGATCACGTACGCCTCGACAAACGGCGTGACGTTCACGCCGAAGCGCGACTTGAGGTCCTCGAAGAAGCCCAGGTCGATGTAGACGAGCCTGTCCTCGGGGCAGTAGAACGGGCCGACCTGTGACGTCGCAGTCCCGCAGCCGGTCGATGTCTGGTCGCTGAAGAGGACGGTGTCGACCTGCGTGTACGGCTTGTTGCTTCGCTCGAACACGCCTCCCCAGAACTTCTGGACGCTGTTGACGACGCCGACGATGCGGCAGTCGTCGCGTGCATTGGCGTCTGCGCCCGTGCGGCACGACGAAAGATCGGACGGCGAGGTGATCGGCCCGGACTGTCCGCCCTGGCCGACCGTCTGCTGGTCGAGCGGCGCGAGCTGGCCGAGCCCGTTGCCACCGCCGGAGAGCAGCGAGATCAGCAGCCAGACGACGAGGCCGACCAGTCCCAGCCCGCCGCCGCCGATAGCGACACCGCCCGGCCCGCCCATGCGGCTGCCCCGGAGGTCGGTGACCTGTCCGGTGTCCAGCGGGGCGTCTCGTCGGAAGCGCATTCGCCTTTGTTGCCGCGCGCGGGAGGCCTGCAAACGCGCTGGTACCATCGGCGGGCCGCGGCGGTGGGAGTGTGTGAACCGCGTCAGGGCCGGGAGGCAGCAGCGCTAAGCATTCCTTCCATGCGCCGCGGTTAGCTCCCGGGCGCATAGCTCAGCGGGAGAGCGCCCGCTTCACACGCGGGAGGTCCCTGGTTCGATCCCAGGTGCGCCCACCTCTCAACCAGGCCGTTCACACCGTCACGAAAGAGCTCGAGCGGCCAGGTTGGAAACGATTTGGGAAACGACCCCGGGGCGTAGAAAGTCCGCGCGGGAGGGGGTGCCCAGGGGCGGCGCCGCTGGCGAGCGCCGCAAGCTCAGTGCGCTGCCCTAGGAGAAGGAGGAGGGCGCGAGTCGAGCCTGACCCTGGGCACGGGGTTGCCGCCGAGGATAGGCCCTCTCCGTGCTGGGGACTGTTGCGGCTGCGTTAAGACACCGCACGGTTTCGCCGCGGTGTGGAAGTCGCGCGTATTGTTTGAGCATGTTGCAACTTGGCCGCCCGCCCCGCTCGCTACTCGTCTTTTTGGCCGTGCTGGTGGGGATCGGTGCTGTCTGCGGGCACGCGATCGACATGGCCGGTGTGGCGCTGTTCTTGCTGTTCGTGTCATCGATCAGCGCAAAGCCGGCGTGGAAGTTCTTATTCGATCCTCCCGCTAAAGCGGAGACCGGCCGCAGGAGCTCCGTCCTCAACATTGGCAAGCGTGTCGGAGCGACGTCGCCGAAGGAGATCCGGCAGCTTCGCGACATCGGTGGTGACTACCGGGGCCGCTCGGATCCCGCGCGCCGACGCTGACGGTTAGTAGAACGTCGCGGAGCTGCGGCTCGAGCCCAACCGCTGTCCCATCTGTGCGAGGGCGGCGATCAGCGGTCCGGTGACTGGTACGGGCCGCCGGCGTATCCGCCGCCCGCGTAGACCTTCGTTCCGGGCACGGGCACACCACGACTCTTCATAAGGCAAGGCAGGAAGCGCGCAGAGTCGGCTGCCAGTCCCCTGACCACCGCTTAGACCCCACGCACTTCCTAACGGCACAGCCCCCAGCGGCCCCCAAGACGCCAGGGTTAGCCGAAGCAGACTTTGCCTGGTAAGCGTTCACTGGGCAATGGGCCGTTTGGCCCATCAATTACTCGGTCAAATGTCTAGGTCGCCGGCGACCTGAAAACAAGGCTGGCACCTACCGGCGTCTGGGATCGCGACGCACCCCGGTCGCCTCGCCCAGTCCGGCACCAGCCAAAGCTCCTCATACCCGCGACCGACACGCCTGCAACGCGCTGGTCCTGTCGTGTTATCATCGTGCGCCTCTCTTTGGAAGGTCACCATCAGCGTCCCCGCGCGGGCCCGGCGATCAGTACAGAAGCCTGGGCCCGCTGCGGCGGGAGCACGCCGGGTGGCCGATATTCCCGACGCGATCGCGGCGGCTGGGAGTGGACGTCGCGAACCTGGGCGTAGACGGAGCACCGTGGGCGGGCGCCATGCAGCGATCCCGCCCACGTGGGGAAGAGGACAGGAACCAGGGGTTATGATTCCCGTCTTTCAGTTCCACTCTCATCCTCCGAGTGCGTCCGTGCATCGGCGGAACTACTGATGGAGTGGCGGCCGCGAATCCTGGGGCGCAGACAGCCCGCCTCTTCGGACCCGCTACCCGATGTCGGTTGGGTGGGCTGCCGCACCTCAAGCTTCATGGGAGCAGACACGCCCAGCGAATACG
>Ga0136846_1236824_pt1 | contig 22605 bp, 17 predicted proteins | sample HopSoiMetagenom2_FD_96841 | JGI IMG/M metagenome (GOLD analysis project Ga0136846, IMG submission 96841) | Grasslands soil microbial communities from Hopland, California, USA - 2 Assembly 2016 (version 4) | ecosystem: Environmental > Terrestrial > Soil > Grasslands | place: USA: Hopland... | reverse complement strand
TCGCTTCATCGAGGCGGATGAAATCGGCGCGATGGTGGCCTTTCTTGCCAGCCCCCTTGCAGCAGCAACCAACGGAGCCGCGGTCCGCGCCGAGGGCGGCATCGTCCCCACTATCGCCTAGCCCCATGCCCTGGGTCAGTTCGAGCGGCCGCTTTTGGGTTGATCCAGGCGCCGCTCGAACGGCCATTAATGGGGCGCAATCGTTGCGGAACCCGTCCATCGCGCTGATGCCGATCAATGTCGAAGGACGAGCAAGTGGGCGGGGAACGTCGAACCGGGAGGCGGGGTAGCGGGAACGAGGCAATCGCGCCCGTCATTCGCCGCTCCTGACGATCTGTGCGGTTGCTCTGGCAGGGCCGGACGATACCGGACGCGACACTCGGACTGAAAAAGCAGAAGCGGGTAACGCGGCTATGACCGCGTTACCCGGCCGCCCCCTTTAGAATTTGGCGTTCACCCCGACAAAGAAGCGGCGTTGGAGCGTGTCGTAAAGACCGGGATCCGACAGAGAACCCTGCGTCCATTCCGGTGGCGCCTTGTCGAGCAGGTTGAGGACGCCGAAACGAAACTCGAACTTGTTCGTAATGCCGATCCTCGCGTTCATGTCGAAATATATGCGACTATCGACGCCGGGCAAGGTGGAGTTGGCGACCCCCACCGCCGCATAATTGCTCATCGCGTCATACCATCGGCCGCGCAGCGTGATGCTGGCCTTGTCGAGCGAATAGCTGAGCGAGCCGGTGATTTTCCATTTCGGATAGGACAGGGTGAACGGGTCGACCTGAGTATTGCCGATCGTTCCGGCATAGTCGATGAAAGGCGCACCGGGCGTGTTCTGGATTGCGAACTTGTCGAGGTAACTCGCAACGAAGTTAAGCCCGATCGAACCGGCGTCACCCTTCACGCCCAAGTCTGTCAGATCGATCTGCCAATCGAGTTGGGTGTCGATGCCCGACAGCCTGAACCCCCCGAGATTGCGGGTCGTTTGCGAGAATAAATCGACCTGTCCGCTCGTCGGATCGCGGTGAAACAACTGGCAATAGGCATTGTTCGGGTCGTAATTGGGATTGCCGCCGCCGACATTGAAACACTGGTTGATGGCGACACCTGGCGAGACCAGGCCGATCGAGTCCTTCACCCGGATTTTGTAATAGTCGACCGAGATCGACAGCCGGCGGAACACGCCGGAAGACGCGAGCTTGTCGATCGTCAAACCACCGGTGATCGTGTCTGCTGTTTCCTGGGTGAGGCCGAGATTGCCCTGCGATACCGTCGGGAATGCGCTTCCAGTGAAGCGGAACTGATCGATCACGCTCGCCGGCACGCCCTGGGCGAGACACAATGCCCGCACGTTGGCGGCGTTCGCGCCGGTCCGCCGAGCGCTCGTCACGTCACAGAAGTCGCCTTGGCCTTGCGCGACCGACCCGACATTGGGCAGCGACTTTTCCGGCGGGGCGTAGAGCTCCGACAGGTTCGGCGCTCGCACCGCGCGTTGATATCCGCCTCGCAGGCGGAATCCGCCAACGACGTTCCAGTCGCCCGTTGCCTTGTAGGTGCTGACACCGCCAACCGTGCTATAGTCCGAATAGCGGTAGGCGATGTCGAGCGAAAGTTCCTTGAACGCGAACACGTCCTTCAGCACGGGGACGAGAAGCTCGCCGAACACTTCCTTCACATTGATCGAACCCCTGGCCGGGCCGGTTGCTTGATCGGGATAAACCGTGCGGTTCACGCGGGCGATATCGGGATTGAAACTATAGCCATTGCGTCGGTAACTGGCACCCACCGCGAAGCGCAGATCGCCGCCGGGCAGCTTCACGATGCCGCCTTCGACAGTGCCCTCGACGACTTCTTGCGAAAAGCTGGTATGTTCGGTCAGCTTGCGATCGAGGAAGTCGAAGCAGCCTTTCTTGGCCGGGTTGAGGACCAGCGGATCGGGAGAGAAGGGATTGTACCCGCCCGAGCAGACGCTTGCGCCGCCATCCGGCGCGTTGACCAATGTGGACCAGGCGGCGCGGTCGATATAGCCGTCTTGTGTCTCGCGCAGCGTAGTCTTTCCCTTGCTGCCGTACAGGTCGAAATTGATGTCGGGCGCGATCTTGCCGCGGATGCCGACGACCGCCTGGTAAACCTTGTAGCGCTGCTCATCGAGCGTCGGCCCGACCCCCCCAGTGTTGAACGAGAAGTTGATCGGCGCATTCGGATTCGGTCGGGAGTTCAGAATTGTTCGAAGATCGGGCGAGATGAACGGATTGGTCGCGGGAATAAGAGCGACCGCGGTAGCCGATGTGGCGGTATTGCCGTTGCGGGTCCAACTCGACGAGTAGGTCGTGTAAAGGCCCTGCGCGTAGACGGTTATCGACGGCGTGACGTCGAACGACGCGGTGCCGAAACCCGAAATGCGTTTGAGCGGTGCCGACAGATAGAAGGTTTCGCCCAAGGGGTAGCCGACACGCGAGGTGCCGTCGACAATATAGGGGTCATGATCCGCGTAGCGAAGGTTGAGGATCGGCGAGGTGGAGGTGAACAGCGTGCCGTCACGATTGAGCCCAATCGACTGATTGCGGATCGGCGTGGTCGTCGCGCCATATTGCCCGACGAACACGGAGTTAAGCGCCGCCTGGCTTGGCAAGTTGCTGGCGACGGCGGACACCACGCCCCCGCGCAACACGCCGGCAATGCCTTTGCCACGGAAGAAGTCACGCGCGCCGCCGAAAACACCTTCGCGGTCGAAATAGGATAGCGCGCCCATCACGCGCCCGCGGCCATCGGCGAATTTGGTTCCCGCGGACAGGCTGGCGTCGAGCGTGCGGCCGTCACCGCGCTCGGTGATGCCCGACTGCACATCGGCGTCGATGCCGCTGAAATCTGTCTTCAGCTTGAAATTGACGACGCCCGCGATCGCGTCCGATCCATATGTCGCCGATGCGCCGCCGGTGATGACTTCGGTCGCTGAAATCAACGAGGTCGGGATGATATTGAGATCGATGGTTCCTTGCGAATCCGACGGCTGCAACCGGCGGCCGTCGAGCAGGACCAGCGTCCGGGTGTCGCCGAGCCCCCGCAAATTGGCGCTCGTCCGGCCTTGCTTGGCGCCGCTTGCGGTAGGGGCGGCGTCGTTGGCGGCGAATTGCGGCAGCTGGTTCAGCGATTGCGCGATCGTCGCCGGGCCCTGCGCCTCGATGGCCTGGGACGAGAAGGTCGAGATCGGCGTATCGGAAACATAGTCCCGACGCGTGATGCGCGATCCCGTGACGACGATCTCGCCCCCGGTTTTGCCGCCATCGTCCTGTGGCTCGACGCCACTCGCCGGCGCGGCGACCGGCGTCCCCGGCGCAGTCTGCCCGCACGCGGTGCCACCAAGGAACAACGCCGTCAGCGACGTTCCGACGAGAAGAGCCTTCCGCATCATCATCTCCCAAAAGTCGGTTCTATTATTCAGAACTCTATTCTGGAATAGATACGAAGTGTGAAAGCTCTTATCCAGCGTTTTTGAAAAGATCGGGCGGAATGGTTGCCGCGCGGCTCGCCGCTCGGGTCTATCCACGCCGCTCTGCTAGTTTTTCTCCGTTCAGCGGCGCCGCTAGAGAAGCGGGGCGTTCTCCGCGATCCGAGCCGATGTGGTCAGCAGCGCCTCGATAATGGTCGCTCGCGCTTCTTCGCTCTGGCGCTCGACAGGGCCGGAAACGCCGATTGCAGCACCCGCGGTCCCATTATGCCGCAGGATCGGTGCGGCGATGCTGAACAGGCCCGGCGTCCAGGCGTTGGTCGCCTCTGCATAGCCCCGCTGCCGAATATCGGGCAGCAGGGCAATGATGTCCTCTGCATCGACCTCGATACCCTGTGGGACCAGTGGCTGCGACAATTCGATGATCCGCCTGGGGTCGGGTTCATAGGCGAGCATCGCGCGGCCTGCTGCCGTCGTGCTGGCGGGAATGCGCGACCCTGGCTGGGTCGAAAAGCGCAGCGGGCGCGGCGACAGCAATTTATCTATCACCAGCACGGTTCCCTGGTCGAGAACGTAGAGATTGACGGTTTCGCCCAATGTCTTGTGCAATTCCTGCATATAGGGCGCGGCCGCGCGCTTGGCAGGATGTTCGGCGACGACCTTCGATCCGAGTTCGAACAAGCGCAGGGTGGGGCGATAGCGCCCGGTCTCGTCATCCTGCAGGACATAGCCCTGCGCGATCAACGTCGCGAGTGTGCGGTGCACGTTGCTTTTTTGAAGATTGAGTTCCTGGGCGATCGCCGACAGCCGGACCGGCCCCGGAGCGCGTACCAGCATTTCGAGCACCGTCAGCGCCTTGGTAACCGTCGTGTCCATCCGAGCCCTATTTTGTCCGCCTGTTGGTTTGACATGATGCGCCGACGCGACCATCAAGTCGAGAGTTCTATAATATGTAACATCTTTTCAAATCAGAGGTAATGATGGGAGAGCATATCATCAGCCCCGTCCGGCCGGGCGGCCATGCCGTGGACGGGACGATCGACAAGCTGATCGGCCACGCCGATGGCGCAATCGGCTGGTTGATTTTCAACAATCCTGCTCGGCGCAACGCCGTATCGCTCGACATGTGGGCAGCAGTCCCGACGATCATGTCCGCGTTTCACGAAGATCCCGCGATCAAGGTCATCATCCTCACCGGCGCTGGCGGAAAGGCGTTCGTTTCCGGGGCGGATATCTCCGAGTTCGAGAAGACGCGCAGTTCGGCCGAAAGCAACGACGAATATCGCCAGATCAGCGGCAGGGCAGGGGCCGCGATCGCGCAAAGCGCCAAGCCGACCATCGCGATGATTCGCGGCGCCTGTATCGGCGGGGGCCTGGCGACGGCTATGAATTGCGACTTGAGGATTGCGAGCGAGGGGTCACGTTTCGGGGTTCCGGCGGCGCGCCTTGGCATTGGCTATCCCTTTGCCGGTATCCTGCGGCTGGTCTCGCTGGTGGGGCCAGCGCACGCCAAGGCGATCATGTTCACCGCGCGCCATTACTCGGCGTTTGAAGCGCAATCGATCGGATTGATCAACGAGATGGTGAGCGAGGAGTCGCTGGAGCAGCGTATCTTGGAGCTCGCCGGCATGATTGCCGCCAATGCGCCGCTCAGTATCGCGGCGTCCAAGCTTGCGATCGATGAGGCGGTGAAGGACCCCGGCGATCGTAATGTCGCTGCCGTCGGCGAAGCGGTATCGCGCGCGATGGGCAGCAATGACTTCAAAGAGGGCCGCCGCGCCTTCATGGAGAAGCGCCCCCCGCTTTTCTCAGGTAGCTAGGTCGTGAACCCATAAACGACCGCTATCGGTAAAAGGACTGAATGGCCGACTATGGGTGGAAAGCGGCCTGTCTGCTTTCGAGCGCTCGCACGCTATAACCGACCTGAAAGCGGAGTATTCGGCAAGCATGAGCATCATACGGCGCATCTTGGGGATGTCAGTTTCTGACGCGGGGTCCAAAACGTTCGCGATTGATCCGAGCACACTCGCAGCGGCCCAGCGTGTCGCGAGAGTGGGGCACTGCGCCTGCTTGGCTTCTCGCACGAAGAAGGGAACTCCAAGCGTTCCAAACCTCCATACCGATGCGCAGGATGTTACAGCGTCGGGGTGGCACCTTCTTCTGGAATTAATCCGTTCGGCTCGCGCTGCATCGTCAAGCGCGTTTGAGCCTTTAGCCACGATCCCCGCCGACCAATGGCCGGCAGTGATAACGTTGCCGCCGAGTATATCGGATCTGAAGACCGTGACGACGCTTCGACTTTACGGAAGTCACTTGCGGCGACTTCCTCCCGAGGTGGGTCGGATGAGGGCCTTGTCAAACCTCGATGTTTACACGTCCTACTCGTTGCACTGGTTTCCCTACGAGATCACTCGGTGCAGCGCCTTGAATGACAGTAGGGTGAGCACGCGAGCATTATACGGCAACATCAAAACTCGGCTGCCATTTCCAAGACTGACGAACCCGGTAGATACGCTCATGCCGCAGACGTGCAGCGTGTGCGATCAACCATTCCGCGACAGCGGAGTGCAAGTGCTATGGACGACACAGAGAGTCGCAACGGACGTGGTGCCGTTGCTAATCCATAGCTGTTCGTCTGAATGCACCTCGCTTATTCCGGACGCGCCAGGAGGCTACTATCCCCGGCCCCATCGCGGAGGCGGTGGCGTGGGGATGCCTGATCCTGATTTTGATTGAGCGCTGCTCGGCAATGGCTGCTCTCAGGCTTCGGCAACGCCCTCTCGAACGGCAACGATTGGGTCGGAAGCCGACAGGCCGCTTTTTTATGAGTCTACGGCCTAACCGCCCAGCAATATCGTCGGGATATCGAGATGTTTCGCGCGGACATACTCGCTGAACCCCTTCGCCTGATTATCGACGCGCATTGATTCGGTCGCACCGCCCCCAAGCAGGCCCTTCACGACAAAATTGAGCGCGTGCAGATTCGGGAGCTCGTAGCGCAGAATTTCGTGACCCCTGGTTTCAGGCAGCAAGGCTCGCAACTGCTCGACGGTCAGCGTGTCGCGCAGCCAGGCGAATCCGTCCTGGCTTCGTGCCCATAAGCCGACATTCGCGTTGCCGCCCTTGTCGCCGGACCGCGCATCGAACGCCGCGCCGATCGGCGCACGAGACGTCTTTCCCCAATCGCGCCGGCTTGCCGACGATGCGGGCCGTGCCGGCTCGGGCGCTCGGAACGCTGGCGGCGGCGCGATATCGATGGCGCTTCCATCCGGCAAAATCGCGCGGTGGCGCAGCAGGTCCTGCGGCACGACCGCCGGCCAATAGGTCCCGAACGACTTCGCGGTCCGCGAATCCCCCTTGATCGTGTGGAGACCCGGGTAATTGGCGAGCGCCAGCTCGACGATCGCGTCGAAAAAGGCGCGGCCGACGACGCGCTCCTCGCCACGGATCGCGACTTGCAACAGGCAGGTCGCCTCGAGCTGATCGCGCGGATCGTCCGCCGGACGGCCGATCAGCGAAAAGCGCAATTCATCCACGCCCGGCAAGGTCCCCAATTGCCGACGCAGTACACGCTCGACCAGCGCCGCCTTGGGTGTGAAGTCCAGGCCGGTCAGTACGAACGTCGCCATATTCTGGAAGCCGCCAAGCGCGGTCAGCGCGACCTTGGTTGTCGCCGGCGGTGGATAGCCCCGTACATCGTGAAGCCTGACGCGGGATGGTCCCACCTGGTCGAGCTGGATCGAATCCAGCCGCGTCGTGACGTCGGGATTGAGGTAATCGACTCCCTGGACTTCGTAGAGCAACTGCGCGGTAATCGTGCCCAGCGTGACCTCGCCGCCCGTGTCGGGATGCTTGGTAATGATGCTCGACCCGTCGGCGGCGATCTCGGCCAGCGGAAAACCCGGTCGATCAAGATCGGCGATTGCCTGGAACCCCGAATAATTGCCCCCAGTCGCTTGCGTCCCGCATTCGATGACATGGCCGGCGGCGACGGCGCCTGCCAGGGCATCCCAATCATCTCGCCTCCAGCGGTGCCACCATGCCGCGGCGCCGACCACAACCGACGCATCGGTGACGCGCGGGCAGATCACGATATCGGCGCCAGCATCCAGCGCAGCGACAATGCCCCATGCCCCAAGATATGCATTGGCGGTGAGCGGCTCGCTGCCCCAGGCAGATAGCGGCTCGCCGGTATCGAGGTTCTCCAGCCGATGGCCTGCGGTTTGCAGATCGGCGAGGCGATCGATGAGGTCATCGCCCTCGACATGCGCTACCTTGAGATCAACCCCAGCTTCGGCGCACATCGCGCGCACGGCATCGGCCATGCCGCCGGGGTTGAGCCCGCCGGCATTGACGACCACGCGAATGCCTTTGGCCGCAATCTCGCCGAGTACCGGTTTCAGCTGGCGCAGGAACAGCGCGGCATATCCACTCGACGGATCCTTGATCCGGGTCTTGGCGAGCACCAGCATCGTCACTTCGGCGAGATAGTCGCCAGTGACGAAATCGATGGGGCCGCCGCGAACCACTTCCGCCAGGGCTGTCGAACGATCGCCGAAAAAGCCCGAGCAATTTGCGATGACGACCGGGCGATCCTCACGCGCCCGGCTCATGCGCCGTTCCGACGCACAAGAGTCGCGGTGCCTTCGAGGCACGCAGCCCCGCCCGGATCTTGCTCGCGCAAGGCAAAGTCTACCGTCCGTCCCTCGTCCCGGATCGCGGTAACCTCGGCGGTCGCAGTCAGCGGTGTGCCGACCGCGGCCGGGCGCACGATGCGATAGGCGACTTTCGTAATCCGCCAGTCGGTGCCTAGCCCCTGGGTCAATGCCCGCAGCGCATTGGCGGCATGAAGGTGGGAATGGACCAGCAGGCCGGCATGGCCCTCATGCGCGGCCCAGTCGCGATCGAAATGAATGCGATGCGAATTCCACGTGACCGCACTATACCGAAAAAGCTGGATCGGCGTGGGCGTCATGACGATCTCGGGCAGCCGGTCGCCCACCCGCAACGCCACCGCGCTCATGGACGCACCATGACGGTTCGGCGGTTGCGGCTATAGGGGGCACCCGAGCCATCGATGAAATCATGAACACTGGTCACGAACAGCAGCGGTCCACTCTTGCCCTGCTTCAGTTCGATCGTGTCGATCCCGACTTCTTCATAGACATCGGCGCCGGCCGTGACGGGGCGGAACACCTCCATCTCCTCACCCGCGCCCATGACCCGAAGGGCGCCGGCGCTGCCCTGACGCGAGGTACCGTCCGGTCCCAACTCGCTTTCCGGCTTGCCCGCGCCCCAGTCGACCACCGCAGCCAGCAGATTTGGTGGTGCGACCAGCGCGTCATAGCCTGCCGCTCGAGCGGCATCGGCGTCGTGATAGATCGGATCCATGTCTCCGATCGCCATGGCGTAGCGCCGGATCAGGCGCTCATCGATGACGCCGATATGATGCCGCGTGCGCTCGCCAATCTGAGCTGAGGCGGTCCGGTAATAATCGGCCAGCGCACCCGGCATGTCGGGCGACAAATTCGCCATGAACCCTCCTGTGTCTCGATTGACTCAATGTTGTTGTGTTCCATAAAATAGAATAGAGTTCTGCGTCAACCGCTGTGACGGCGGGGCAAGAGGGGAATTGCGGTGATCGGACGGCGCGAAGTGATGACCGGTGGGGCGGCGGCGGGCGTGCTCCTCCTCGCATCAGGCGCACGCGGTGCGGACGTCTCGACACCCGTCGGCGCTGCGCTGGCCGACTACATTGTCGATGGTCGAACGGCACCGCTGCCCGACGCGGTCCGCGAACTGGCGCGGCTCCATATCCTCGATACGATTGTCTCGGCGATGGCCTGTCGCGACCTTGAACCGTCGCGCCTCGCGCGATCGTTTGCGCGCACACAGGGGACCGGCGCGTCGACGATCCTGGGTAGCAGCGAACGCACCAGCTTGAGCGAGGCAGCGTTCGCCGGCGCGATGAGCGCCAACGCTGCCGAGATCAACGATTTCATCCCGTCCGCCTTCGTACATCCGGGGCCGGCCGTTCTCGCCGTGGCGCTCGCCGTCGCACAGCAGAACGGCGCCAGTGGTGAGCGCGTGCTCCGCGCGATCGTCACGGGATATGAGCTCGCAGGTCGCCTGCCCAAAGCGCTCGGCTTGGCCCAACTGGCCAGCGCCGGCATGTCGTCACACGCAATCGGCAGTTTGTTCGGCAGTGCAGCCGCCGCCGCGTCGCTGCTGGATCTCGTGCCCGACCAGATCGGCCACATGTTCGCTTACTGCGCGGAAGAAGCGGCGGGCTCGATGCAGTGGCTGCTCGATGTCGAGCATATCGAAAAGTCGTACGTTTTCGCCGGGCGCGGAGCTCGCGCCGGGCTGAATGCGGCATTGATGGCCAAGGCCGGCTGGCGCGGCACACGCGGCGCGTTGGACGCGCCGGGCGGCTGGATGCGGTCCGCACCATTCGATGCGGGAGATGCCGCGGGGCGCCGCGCAACCCTCGTCGCCGGTCTGGGCACGCGCTTCGAACTGAGCGGCGGGGCGTTCAAGCGTTACCCGGTCGGCGGTCCGACGCAACCTGCCATTGCGGGCATGCTGGCCTTGTTGCCGAAGATCGACCGCACCGCCGTGGCGTCGGTTCGGATCGAGATGCCCGGTCGCGCCGACGCATTTCGTGACGCCCAGATGCCGGCGCTCAACCTGCGCTATACCAGCGCCCTGGTGCTGCTCGATGGCCGGCTCGATTTCGTTCACGTCCAGTCGCGCGAGCGATTCCTGAATGATGTCGCGGTCCACACGCTCATGGACCGCATCGAGGTAATCCACGACCCCGCGCAAGAACCCAAAGTCGGCGAACCACGCGAGGAATCCGCGCGGGTGACGATTACCCAGACGAACGGCTCACGAAAGGAAATTTTCGTGCCGCGGGTGCTCGGCTATCCATCGCATCCAATGACGCGCCTCGACGTCGAACAGAAAGCGGTGGCCCTGTTGTCGCCTCGACCTCCGGCGCTTGTCGTCGAAATTGTCGATCGCGCCGGCCATCCGGACCGATTGACCCGGGCTGACCTGCTCCTGGCCATCGCATCGCACTAGAAGCGTTTTCTGCTCCGCTCAATCGGCGCCGGCCCGCTTCCATCGGGCGACCGGCTATTATGTGGAGGCCGGGCGGGGAGCAGGCCGAGGGTCCGGCGACGCGTAGCGTCGTTGGGAGGCCGCGGAGAGCGGCATCGCTTCCGTTTCAGCTCGGCTGAAACAAATTAAAGGTCGAACCCGCCCTGGTCGCGCAGCGCCTGGACCTCGTGAGGCTCGAAACCCGCCCAGCTCAGCACCTCGTCGGTGGCATCGCCGCTGGTTGCCGCGGGACGACGAATACGCTTTTGGGCGCCGTCGAAATTGAGCGGGTTGGCCAGCATCTTCGTCTCGCCCTTGGTCGGGTGTTCGTACGGGGTGGCAATGCCGAGATGCTGCACCTGGGGATCAGCGAACAATTGTCCGATATCATAGACCGGACCACACGGAATGCCGGCCTCGGACAATGTCTCGACCCAATGTGCCATGCTCTTGGTCACGGTGACCGAGTCGATTGCTGCGTGAAGAGCTTCCCGGTCAGCCGCGCGATCGGTCTGGGCCTTCCATTCGGGTCGCGCTGCCCATTCAGGATGGCCCAAGGTCCTGCAAAGACCAGCGAATTGGCGCGACGAGGAGGCGCCGATATTGACATAGCCATCCGAGGCCCTGAACGCGCCGGTCGGGACTGCCGTCGGGTGGTCGTTGCCCACTTGTTTGGGAACCACGCCAGTGGCCAGATATCGTGCCGCTTGAAAGTCGAGCATGAAGGCCATGCTTTCGATGAGCGAGGTGTAGACCCAGCTGCCCTTTCCGGTCCGCTCGCGCTGGTACAACGCCATCATTACCCCGAGCGCCAGCAGGTTACCCGCGGTCGAGTCGGCGATGGCGATCCCCGTGCGCATCGGCCCGTCGCCCGGCTTGCCCGTTATCGACATCAGCCCGCCCATCCCTTGCGCGATCTGATCGACGCCGGGGCGCTCCGCGATGGGTCCCGATTGACCAAAACCGGAAATGCTCCCGTATACCAGCCGGGGATTGATCGCCTTCAGGTCGTCATATGAAATCCGCAGCCGGTGTTTGACCGCGATTCGCATGTTCTCGATGACGACATCCGCCTTTTCGACCAGCCGCAGGAACGCGGCATGGCCCGCTTGCGTCTTCAGGTTGAGCGTCATCGCTCGCTTATTGCGGTGAAGGTTCTGGTAGTCCGAGCTCTCGCGCCGGCCAATCACTTCGTCATTGCCGTCGTCGGGCCGCTGGATCAGGATGACGTCGGCACCCCAATCGGCGAGGTGTCGGGCGCATGTCGGCCCCGCTCTCGCCAAAGTGAGATCGAGGACGACCAGCCCGGCGAGCGGCAGCGCAGCCTCCTCGCTGCCATGATCGATCGACGGTTCAACCGCGCGCAGTGTCATGAAGCGGTCCTTCGTTCGCGTCGGCAGCGGGAAATGCTGCGAGCAGGTGATTGTCGGTGCCGAGCGGGACGCTCGGTCGATAGGGAGGTCGCTCGAGACCGGCAAAGCGAATGGCCCCGCGCTGCACCATGAGCGCTCCGTGCTCCGGGTGATCGATGGCGATGAGGGCGCCGGTCGCGAGCAGGTGAGGGTCCCGGATTACTTCCTGCAGCCGCTGCACCGGGCCACACGGCACGCCGCCGCGCGCCAACAAGTCGAACAACGCCGACCGCGACATCGTCGACGTCACGGCGGAAATGGCGGCATCCACTTCGGCCATTCGGGCAATGCGCCCGGCCATCGTCGCCAAGCCGGCATCGGACGCGAGAGCGTGCAGGCCGAGCAACGACGCAAGCCGCTGCCAGTGCCGGTCACTGGTGCAGATGATCGCTACACGCCCGTCACTGGCCGGGTAGACATCGTACGGGCACACGCGCCCGGCGCCGTGATGGTTTCCCGTCCGCAGGACGTCATCAGGCCCCGCCATAGCCGCGGGTCCGAGCGACGATGCCATTGCCGGATAGGTCGCCGCCAGCATCGACGTCTCGACCGCGCGGGCTTCGCCGGTTCGCTCGCGGTGAAGGAGCGCGGTGACGACAGCGCCAAAGAGATGCGTGCCGCCGAGAATGTCGGCCAGCGCGGCGCCTGCCTTTACTGGCGGCGCGTCAGGGAACCCGGTTGTAGCAATCACCCCCACCAGCGCCTGGACGACGATGTCGAGCGCCGCATAGTCGCGATAGGGTCCCTCCGAGCCAAATCCCGACAAGGACGCGCGAATAAGGCGCGGGTTGATCCGCTCGAGCGAAGCATCGTCATAGCCAAGCCCCGCAAGCACGCCCGGACGAAAATTCTCGACCAGCACGTCGGCATCGGCCAGCAAGGTCCGCATGCCGCGCCCGCCTTCGGCCGATTTTAGGTCGAGCGACACGGACGCCTTGTTCGCGTTGAACATGGCATATGGCGTAGCGGCCGCACCGGTCATGCGCCGCAGCTTCTCTCCCTCCAAAGGCTCGACCTTGATCACGTCCGCGCCCGCCTCGGCGAGCAAAAACGTCGCATATGGGCCGCTATAAACCTGGGTCAGATCGATCACTTTGATCCCCGAAAGGGGAAGCGCCATCATCGTCGCTCCTAAAATGAGTTCTGAAATATAGAACCTAGTTCCCGCGTTGATGGAGCGACGGCGCATGATCGTCAAGTGGCGAAATCGGTCGACCAGTCCATCCGAGGGCATTGACATTTAGCGGCGACTAGCGCTGTTTGGTGAAACACTATTCCAAATTATAGAACATCAGGAGCGAAAAAGATGTTGCCGACGGGCGCGTGGGAGCTTCCAGAAGAATTGGAGATGTTGCGCGATACGGTGCGGCGATTCATGGAGTCCGAGGTCAAACCGGTCGAGGACATGCTTCCCCACGACGCGATCGGGCTTCCACCCGAGCAACGCCGCGCATTGCGGGAGAAAGCCAAGGCGCTGGGCCTGTGGTGCCTTCGCACGCCAGTTGAGCATGGCGGGGCAGGGCTGGGTCTGCTCGCCTCGTCGATTGTTGCCGAAGAAGCGTCGAAATGCCGCATGGGCGCCTATATCCCGGCGTGCGGTGCTTTCGGCGCCGACCCGCCCAACGTGATTTTCCTCGGCACGCCCGACCAGATCGAGCGCTACGCCAAGCCGATGATCGCGGGCGAGACGCGCGCCTTCATGGCGATCAGCGAAGCCACCGGTGGCTCGGATCCGGCGCGTGCGATCCGCTGCCGGGCCGAGCGGCGCGGCGACAAATATATCCTCAACGGGACCAAGATGTGGATCACGGGCGCGGGCAGCGCCGATTGGGGCGTCGTCTATGCCCGCACCGGCGAGCAAGGCCATCGCGGCGGGATCAGCAGCTTCATCGTCGATAGCAACACGCCCGGCCTCTCGATGAAGGCGATCGGAGTCATCCGATCGTACGAGCCCTACGAATTGACCTTCGAGGACGTTGAAATCCCCGCCGAGAATCTCCTGGGCGAGGAAGGGCAGGGCTTCCAGATTGCGGAGAAATGGTTGGTCGAAGGACGCGTGCCCTATGCTGCCGGGACGATCGGCGTCGCCCAGGCCGCGCTCGACCTCGCGGTGGAATGGGCACGGCAACGTGAAACCTTCGGCAAACCGCTTGCCGAGCGGCAGGCAATCCAATGGATGCTCGCCGACAGCGAGATCGAATTGAGAGCCGCCCGTCTGCTGGTTTATCAAGCAGCGTGGAAGGCCGACCTTGGCCAAGCGATGAAGGTCGATGCCTCGATCGCAAAGGTGTTCGCGACCGAAACCGCGTTCCGCGTGGTCGATCGCTGCGTCCAGATCTTCGGCGGCCTGGGGGTCGCCAAGGAAATGCCACTTGAGCGCTGGTTTCGGGAACTCAGGATCAAGCGCATCGGCGAGGGGCCAAGCGAAGTTCAACGCATGGTCGTCGCGCGGTCGATGATTTCAGGCCGGGCCTGAGGCCCGGGCAAAGAGGAGCGACGGATAATGCTCGCCAAGAAGGTAGAGGACACAGGGCCCGTGACCGTGCAGAGCGGCTCGGAGCCGGCCGGCAAGGCGGTCGGATACACGATGACGATCTTGTTCGTCATCTACGCGCTCAACATGCTTGATCGCCAGATCGTCAACATCCTGGCCGAGCCGATCAAACGCGACCTTGGGATTTCCGACGCCGAAATCGGCATCCTGACCGGGCTTGCTTTTGCTGTTTTCTATACCTTTCTCGGCATCCCCATCGCGCGCATCACCGATCGGCACGAGGTCAATCGCAGCCGATTGCTCGCGGTCTGCCTGACACTGTGGAGCGGGATGACCGCGCTATGCGGCCTGGCGGCGAACTATTGGCAGCTCTTGTTCCTGCGCGTGTTTGTCGGTGTCGGCGAAGCCAGCTGCGTTCCGGCGTCGCAGGCGATCGTCGCCGACTTGGTGCCGGTGCACCAACGCGCCACCTATATGGGGATATTGTCTGCGGGTATTCCGGTCGGCCGACTGGTTGGCCTGATCGTCGGCGGAGTGATCGCCCATGTCTACGGCTGGCGCGCCGCCTTCGTTGTCGTCGGGCTGCCGGGATTGCTCGTCGCGGCGCTGGCGTGGTGGACGGTCCCCGATCCGCGCCGCTCCAAAGCTCATAACATCGTCGAGGAAGCCAAGCTAACCGTCGGCCAGGCGTTCAGCGCACTACGCCCGATCCGCACCTATTGGCTCGCCAATCTCGGTGCCGCGTTCGTATCCTTCATCGCCTATGGGCAAGCCGCGTTCGTAAGCTCCTTCCTCATTCGCGTGCATCACCTGAACGTCGGCCAGACCGGCATCCTGCTCGGTCTCACATCGGGCGTGGCAGGTGTCATCGGATCTTATGCCGGGGGTAGGATCGCCGATCATCGTGGTGCTGCAAATGTCGCGTCCTATATGCTTGTTCCGGCGATCGCCACGCTCCTGGCGAGTGCCATATTTCCTTTTGCCATGCTCTCGCCGTCGCTGACCGTCGCCGTAGCCTTGTTGGCGATCAGCGCCGGCTTAAGCTCGATGTGGCTTGGTCCGACCTTCGCGACGCTGCAGCTCCTGGCTCCGCGTGGAGCGCGCGCGACCGCGGTGGCCATTCACATGCTCATCGTCAACGCGATCGGACTCGGCTTTGGTCCGATGCTGTTCGGCTCGCTCAGCGATCTGTTCAACAAGGGCGGCAGCCTTGCCGGCGTTGCGATTGCCGCTTCCGGTCCTGCCGAAGGTTTGCGCTACGCCCTGGCCTGGGGATCGGCTGTCGGCCTGATTTCGGTCGCGTTCTTCCTCACCGCGTCACGTATGATCAAGCGCGACGTCGCGACGATGTCGCAGAGTTTGTTTCAACAAAGCTGAACCTCCGATCCGCGATCGCCGTGAGTCTCGCCATGCAGCAGCTAAGCCGTGCCCAGGACGGTCACCACACCGCAGCACCTGCGTCACGGATCGAAGCTATTTCGATCTGACCGGCCGCGTGCGGATCACCAGGAATATCGAGATCCGCGGCGGCGTTCTGAACCTGACGGACCAACAGCCGCCCGAATGGACAGGCGAAGGTGCGACCGATTTCGCGATCTACGACGTGCTGGGGCGCCGCTACTTTATCGGTGCCAACGTCAGATTCTGAACAGCTTCGGGAAGCAGAAACCAATGGAGAGAATGATGGGCTGGACGGCGACGCGACGTAGCTTCATTCGCAATGGAGCGATTGGTCTTGGCACGGCGTATGGGCTGAACGTCATGACGGGCATGGCATGGGCTGCGGCCCCCGAAGATTTTCCGATCGCGACGACCGCCAGCGGCAAGCTTCAAGGAATGAACTTCGGCGGAATCCTACGCTTTCTCGGCATTCCTTATGGCGCATCCACCGCCGGTGCCAATCGCTTCAAGCCTGCCCGGCCGGTCAAGCCATGGACTGGCGTGCGCGAGGCGTTCGGTTTCGGTGAGATAGCGCCGCAACGTCCCGGCGATCTGCGCGGTGAATACACGCGGCTGATCGAATGGGACAAACAGAACGGTGGAATGGGCGAAGACTGTTTGATGCTCAACGTCTGGACTCCCGCGCTGGGCGACGGAAAAAAGCGGCCGGTCTTCGTGTCGTTCCACGGCGGGGGCTTCTCGTCCGGATCCGGCGCCGCGCCGGGCTTCAACGGCGACCCGCTCGCTCGCTATGGGGATGCGGTGGTGGTGACCGTCAATCACCGGCTGGCGGCGTTTGGCTTTCTGCATCTTGGGGATTTGATTGGTCCCGAATTCGCGCAATCGGGCAATGTGGGTATGCTCGACCTCGAGGCCGCGCTGAAATGGGTGCGCACCAACGCCGAGGCATTCGGCGGCGATCCCAATTGTGTGACGATCTTCGGCCAATCAGGCGGCGGTCGAAAGGTCAGCTCGATGCTCTCGCTGCCATCTTCCAAGGGCCTTTTCCATCGCGGCATCGTCGAGAGCGGATCGATCAGCCGCTTCCTGTCGCGCGACGAAGCCAACGCCAATGCCCGAGTGCTGCTCGCCGAGCTGGGCATCGCGCCGACCAACGCCCGCAAGATTCTCGACGTGCCGATGCTCGATCTGCTCAATGCGCAGACGCGCGCCGGTGCAAAGGTCGGCGGTTTGGGTTTCATGCCAATGGTCGATGGTCGCATCTACCCGGCCTATCCGGCGCTGCAGAACGCCGCGGACGTATCGGTCATCATCGGGACGACGCGCGACGAGTCCGCGCTCTACATGACCGACTACAACCTTGATCGCGCCGGCCTCGATTCCTGGGCGGCTAAACGGTTCGGGGCAAACAGCCAGCGCGTGGTCAGCGCCTTTCGTCAGGCGTATCCGGACATCAGCCCCTACATGATGAAGGTCCGCATCGACACGCAATGGGATCGCCGTGCCCGTGCGATCAAGCAGGCTGACCAGCGCGCCGCCTTGAAGGGCGCACCGACCTGGGTCTTTCGCTTCGATGCGCCGTCCCCGGCTGACGGTGGCAAGTTCGGTGCGATTCACGGGATCGAGGTGGCGCTCGCGTTCCACAATCCGCTCGAGACGATCACCGCAGAAGCTCCGCCATATATTCGCAAATTGAACGATCAGGTCGCCGATATTTGGCTGGCATTTGGCAGGACCGGCGATCCGAACAACCTGTCGATCCCGACATGGCAGCCTTATGACAGCGCGAGCCGCACATCACTGCTGTTGGACAAGCAGGTTCAGGCCGTCAGCGATCCGGACCGCGACCTGCGGTTGCTTCGCGATGAGATTGGGGATGCCGGCGCGCCGCGCGACTAAGGGTAGAATCGTCATGCAGATTAGTCGCCGTTCCATGATGTCTGCGAGCGCGGTTGCCGTCGGCAGCATCGTCACCGCAGGGCTTGCCCGCGCGATCGAACCGGACAGGCTCTTTCCAATCGTCGACACCGCCCAAGGTAAGGTCCGGGGTCAATCCGCGGGCGGTATCAACAAGTTCAAAGGTATTCGCTACGGGGCGAACACCACGGGGCGTAATCGCTTCATGCCCCCCGCGCCTCCGCCGACCTGGGCGGGTGTGCGTGAGGCGTTCGACTATGGGCAGGTCGCACCCCAGATGCCGGAAAGCAAGCTCAACGACTATAGCGCGTTGATCGACTTCGACATCCAGCCGGGCGGAATGGGTGAGGATTGTCTGGTCCTCAACCTCTGGTCGCCGTCGCTCGATCGCAATGCCAAGCTCCCGGTTCTTGTCCATCTTCATGGCGGCGGCTTTTATGGCGGATCGGGTAACTCCGCGGGCTATGACGGCGAGGCGCTCGCGCGGTTCGGCAATTGTGTCGTCATCACCATCAACCATCGGCTCGGCGCGTTCGGCTTCCTCAATTTGGTCGAAGCGGGCGCGCATTATGCCCATTCGGGGACCGTCGGGATGATGGATGTGGTCGCGGCACTCCGATGGGTGCGGGAAAATGTAGCCGGGTTCGGTGGAGATCCGTCGCGCGTGCTGGTGTTCGGCCAGTCCGGCGGTGGTGCCAAAACTTCGACGTTGATGTCGATGCCGTCGGCCAAGGGCCTGTTCCATCGTGCCGGCGTGATGAGCGGATCGCTGATCAAGCTGGCGACCGCCGAACAGGCTCAGGTCCAGACGCACGCCTTGCTCAAGCAACTCGGCCTCACGTGGCGGCAAATCGATCGGCTTCAGGCGCTCCCGTTCACGACCATCCTGGCAGCACAAGCCACACTGGAGGCAGGCGACCGCGCTAAGGGAGAGGCGCCGCGGTCGTTCTCACCGTCAATAGATGGTGAGATACTGCCGATCAATCCGTTCGACCCCGGTGCGCCGGAGACCTCGTCGGATATCCCGATGATCGTCTCCACGGCGTTGGACGAGCGCGCCTACCGCAAGGTGAATTTCGATCTCGACGAAGCCGGGTTGCGCACGTTCATCGCTGCCAGGGTGGGGGATGAACGCGCGGATGATGTGCTTGCGATGTACCGGAAGGACGATGCCAAGGCGACGCCCTTCGTGCTCCAGGCCCGTTTCGACAGCGATGAGAGTTTCCGCAAGGGCGCCTATCTCATGGCGGACCGGAAGGCCGTGCAGGGCGCGGCACCTATCTGGAGCTATCTCTATGCGATGCCTGCGCCGGCATTTGGTGGCCGCTACGGCGCGCCGCATGGCAGTGATGTCGGTCCCAGTCTCCACAACATAATAGGTGGCCTCACGGGCACTACGCCGACCTTTCAGCGGCTGGCGGATCAACTTGCTTCCGCCTGGGTCAGTTTGGCTGCGACCGGCGACCCGAACAATGCGCGACTGCCGGCTTGGTCGGCGTACAAAGTGCCCGAGCGTGATATTTTGGTCTTTGGCGAAAAGACGCGCCTGGAGCGCGATCCGCGGGGTCAGTTCCGTGAATTCTGGACCAATGAACCGCCGCGTACCGCCTCCGCCAAGCCAGGGGCCTGAGCGCGCTGCGGCGCGTCTACGTGCTGAACGCCTCTTCCGCTGCTTGGAGTGCGCCGCGCACGTCGGGGAAGCGCAGGACAGTTCGCCTTGTGACGCGCCGTATCTGGAGCGACGGCACCGGCTGATCACAACGAACAATCGTCAGCCCCGACGCCTGCCTCTCCTCTTCCTTGATGCTCTCGAACATGCAGGTGAAGCCGAGATTGCGGTGGAGGCTGCTGAGAATGAGGCCGTATTCGGAAGTCTCGACGACGTGCGTCACGTCCTCGATCCCGAGGCGACGCAGCGCCTCATCGACCGCTTTGCGCAAAGGCTTGTCGGCCGAGAGGCTGACGACTGGGGTGCGGCTCAATCCCTCGACCGGGACAATTCCCGCTGACGCCAGGGGATGACCGTCGCCGACATAGATTGCCAGCGCCTCCCGCCCGACCACCTGCCCGAACGCGTGCATACCGTCCAACGAGTAGAAATATGCCGCGTCGAGTTCGCCTGCGACCACACGTCGGTGTAGTTCCTCGGGTGCGGCGTCGTCGCTGACGAACTGCAGTCCGCGATCATGCGTTTCGTTGAACCGTGCGACGACCGCCGCGAGATTGCGCATCATGAATCCGTGCATCGCAATGCGGATCGGTCCCCGCTGTGTGCTGTCGCCGGCCACGAAGCTCGCGAAATCATAGACGTGGGTCAGCAGCTCCGGGACGGCTTCGAAGGCGCGGGAACCCGCTTCCGTCGGCGTGACGGCGCCCCCCTTGGAGCGCACGAAAAGTGCCACTCCAAGTTGTGCTTCGAGCGCACGTATATGCTCGCTGACCGACACCGGCGAGATGTTCAGCTTCTGGCCGCAGCGCCGGAAGCTGCCATGTTCGATGACTGCCGACAGGATTTCGAGCTGACGTACGGTGATCATCTATTCCGGTCCCTGGTGTAAGGGATTTCCTTACACCCATAAGCCTCCAGCCGTCTTCCCGGCAAGGCCGGCGCCCGTTTATCGCGTTCCCCCAGAGACCGGCTGAAGCGCCGGCAGCCAGCAGAAGAGGAGGGACCGACATGCGTGCATCGACCGTTTGTCGTCCTCAGGGCCTCTGATGGCCCATCCTGATATCATCGTCGTCGGTGCTGGGAGTGCAGGGTGTGCCTTGGCGGGGCGGCTTGCCGCTTCGGCACAATGTCGGGTCCTTCTTCTGGAAGCCGGGCGCGGCAATAGGCACCCTCTGATCACCGCGCCGATAGGCTGGCCGATCGCAGCGCTCAAGACGCGCTTCGGTTGGGGGTACAAGGCCGAGCCGGACGACCGTCTCGGCGGCCGCAGCCTGGACATGCCGCGGGGGCGGCTGATGGGTGGGACCGCGTCGATCAACGGCATGATGTACACGCGCGGCCAGCGCCAGGATTATGATGGTTGGGCCGCGAGCGGCCTGACCGGATGGGGCTATGACGAGGTCCTTCCCTACTTCCGTCGAAGCGAGAGCAACTGGCGAGGCGCCAGCATTTGGCACGGAGAGCACGGACCGGTCCGCGTGTCGTCCAATGGCCGCATTGCGCATGTCTATGATGCGCTCCTCGAGGCCGCGCGCGAGCTCGGCTACCCGGAAAACGACGATTTCAACGGCGAACGGCAAGCCGGCTTCGGCATGCCCGACTTCACCGTTCGGCGCGCGCGGCGCGAGAGTTCGGCGACCGGCTATCTCGCCTTGCCGCAGGTCGATCGCAATCTGACGGTGCGTCGCGGGGTCGAGGTCCTGCGGATCGTGATCGAGGGTGGCCGGGCGACGGGCGTGGAAATCCTCGATAACGGCAGGCGCGAGACGCTGCATGCGGCGGAGATCGTGCTTTCGGCAGGTGTCTTCAACTCGCCGCACCTGCTGATGCTTTCCGGCGTCGGTGAGCCCGCGGCACTCGCCCGGCATGGCATCGGCCAGGCGGCGGCTCTTCCCGCGGTCGGCGCCAATCTACAGGACCATCCGATGTTGCTCATGGCCTATTCGGCCGTCACATCGCTTGGCTTCGAGGAACGGCTCAGGCTGGACCGGCTGCTGGGCTCGACCCTGGCCTGGATCAGCGGACGGAGCGGACTGTTCGATGAGGCTCCTCTCGGCATCCAGGGATTCGTCAACCGCACCGACCCATCCGGCCGGCCCGACGCCCAGTTCCAGGTCGTGCGCGGCTCGCCGATGAGCCGGCCATGGGCGCCGGGCTGGCGCTCGCCGTCCAGCGAGACGATCGGCGCAGGCATGCTGCAGCTCGACCCGAGCGGGCGTGGCGACGTCACGCTGCGGTCGGCCGATCCACGCGAAAGGCCGTCGGTGCGGCTCAACTTCCTGTCGACAGACCATGATCGGCAGGCGGCGCGCGACATGTTCGGGTTCATGCGCCGCTTCTTTGCAACCAAGGCTCTGCGAGGGCTGGTCGGCAGCGAATTGGTGCCCGGCGTCGCCGTGACGGGCGCCGACCAGATCGACCAGTTCATCGCCAGCTCGATCGTCTCCGGGGCTCATCAGGTCGGCACCTGCGCGATGGGGACCGACCCCTCGTTGAGCGTCGTCGATGCGCAATTGCGAGTCCATGGCATAGCCGGTCTGCGGGTCGCCGACGCGTCGGTCATGCCGACGATCGTTCGCGGCAATACGAGCGCGCCGGCGATGATGATCGGCGAGAAAGCCGCGGATTTGATCCTCGGCGAGGAGCGAGCGACGCCGCGGCCGGCCACAGCGGAGCAGGATGAGATCGGCCTTCGCCAATTCGAGGCATATCCATGACCACCACAATCAACATCCGCCATCCTGATAAGGTGCTGATCGGTGGCGAGTGGGTGGGCGCCACCAGCGGGCGATCGATCGAGGTCGTCTCGGCGCATAGCGAGGCGGTGATCGCCACCGTCGCGGAAGCGGGCGTCGAGGATGTTGAGCGCGCCGCGCTCGCGGCGCGCCATGCGTTCGACGAGGGCCCCTGGCCGCGGCTCAGCCCGCGCGAACGGGGAGATTCGCTCCTCCGCCTGTCCGAGGCGCTGGCCCCCCGGATGCCGGAGATCGCCCGCGCCTGGGTCGATCAGATCGGCGCGCTGGCCAGCGCGGCGCCGTTCGTCACGGGAGGCGGCAAATTCTGGTTCGATTTCTATGGCAACATGGCCACGGACTTCGATTGGGAACGATCGCTTCCGCGCATCGACGGGCGTGGCCAGGCGACGATCGTGCGCGAACCG
>Ga0136846_1218932_pt1 | contig 22611 bp, 18 predicted proteins | sample HopSoiMetagenom2_FD_96841 | JGI IMG/M metagenome (GOLD analysis project Ga0136846, IMG submission 96841) | Grasslands soil microbial communities from Hopland, California, USA - 2 Assembly 2016 (version 4) | ecosystem: Environmental > Terrestrial > Soil > Grasslands | place: USA: Hopland... | reverse complement strand
TCTCGAGTCCAACGCGCACGGTATCGGGCGGGCAACTCGGACAGGGACGCGGATAGCTGACATCCTCGCCCACATAGATCAGCCGCGACGCGTCGAGCCAGGGTAAGTGTGAGACGCCCCAGGGCGTGCGACGGGACGCAGCGAGGTACGGAAGATCGCGCACGGAGCGTCCAGCGGCGGGATCGGAAAGAGGCGCGACGATGACTCCATGGAGTTCGGGCGACAGCGGTGGAATCGGGAGCCGATAGGAATCCTGGCGCACATACGCAATCTGACCGCCGCCCAGCGATGTCGCATTCGCATCCATGAATACATCGAGCGAATCGTTGGACGTCGGGGTGCGAAAGACGTAGCGCGAGATCGCGCCCCCGTTCGCCGGCATGACGGCGAGGCAGCGATCATGATCCGCGCGATCGATGCGCTGCGCCGTGTACATGATCTCGCCGCTGGGCAGCCAGGTGGGCATCACGTCATCGCCAGGGTTCAGCGTGAGGCGGATCAGCGGCGGCGTGTTGAACGGCTGTGTCGGGGCGTACTGGTCGGGACGGAAGGGGGTGCCGTGCTCGCATCCGGCGAGCACGGCGCCCAGAACAATGAAACAACTGGCGGTTCGCCGTCGCATTATGGCTCGCCAGAATCTACTAGGCTCTACCGCACGCTGACTTCTTGCAGGCGACCGCTGTAGAAGTTCGGTTTCCCGCGGGCCTGCAGAAACGCATGCACGACGAACTGCAGCGCCACAAAGAAGAATCCGCCCCAGATCAGCGAAGGGAGCGCGCTGGTATCGCGACCGTACGCCACCAATGCCCAGCGCGCCAGGACATAGCACCACAACCCGCCCGCAAACCAGCCGAGCATGCGCACGACTCTTCCGCCCGCGGTGTCGATACCGGGGATCTTGAGCAGCAACACTTCCACCCAATGTCCCACGTACGTGAAGCTGAACGCGATGGTGAACGCGTCGAGGAAGTCCCAGGCGGGGTTGCCCTGCCCCGGCAGCGCCGCGGAAATCACGAGCGCGAGCAGGACCGCCAGCAGCGTATTACGGGTGAGGTCTTTCATTCAGGTATCCCTCCAGCCAGTCGAGGACCGTGCCCCACCAGATCCGCCGATTGCGCGGCCGCAGAATCCAGTGTCCCTCGTCCGGGAAGTATAGAAATTTTGCCGCTACGCCCATGCGCTTCGCCGCCGTGAAGGCCTGATAGCCTTCCGAGAGGTCGACGCGATAGTCCAGCTGACTGTGCACGATGAGCATCGGCGTCTTCCAATCGCTCACGTGATTCAACGGTGACCACTTGTCGTACAGCTCGCGCTTCGAGTACAACGGACCACCAAACTCCCAATCCGTGAACCACAGTTCTTCGGTGCTGCCTGCCATGCTGACCGGATTGAAAACCCCGTCGTGGTCCACGAGCACCTTGAAGCGGTGCGTGTGTCCCGCGATCCAGTAGACCATGTACCCGCCGTATGAGGCGCCGGCGGCGCCCATGCGCGTTGAATCGACGTACGGCAACCGCGCGACGACGTCGAGGCCTTTCATCAAATCTTCGTAGGGATAGTCGCCCCAATGCTGCGAAATGGCGTCCGTGAATTTCTGGCCGTAGCCCGTCGAGCCATGGAAATTGACCTCGGCGACGACGAAGCCGCGCGCGGCGAACATCTGGTTGTTCCAGCGCGGGCCCCAGCTATCGGTCCAGGCGCCCTGCGGGCCGCCGTGAATCAGATAAATGATCGGATACTTCCGGGACTGATCGAAGGCCGGCGGCTTCTGCGTCCACCCGAACACGGAATCGCCGAGTGCGCCCACGAATGCGAATTCTTCGAGGGGCGGCAGGTCGAGCGTCGCAACCGCGGAATCCGTCTGATGGGACAGCGCCTTCGAGGCGCTGCCGGAGACCCAGACCTCGGGAGGTTGTGTGTTGCTTTGATGGAGGTAGGCGAGCGTCCGGTTGTCCGGAGCCACCTGGACACCCGTGTTCACGCCGCCGGAGACCGCTCGCGTGCGTTTGTATCCGGGAATGTCGATGCGATAGATGTTGTCGCGGCCCCGTTCTTCCACGACGGCATAGATGCATTTCGAGTTGGGACACCAGGTGTACGAGCCAACCGACAAATTCCAGCCCGCCGTCGTCTCGACCGGCCGGGCGCCCGCCTGCGCGCCTGCCCGCGCGACCAGCATCAGTCGCAGACGATCCGCTTCGAATCCCGGCCGCTCCATGGACAGATAGGCGAGCCACTTGCCGTCGGGTGAATAGCGCGGGGTATTGTCCGCTCCCGGGCTCGTAATGATCGGTCGCAGTTTCCCGGCGCTGTCGATTGCGAACAGATCGACGTTCGTGTTGTCGGCGACGGTGGTGTCTGCATGCGCTGCAACGAGAATCTCACGGCCGTCCGGCGAGACCGCGACATCACCGTCCCCACCCGTCGCAATCGTGGGCACGTCGTGATCGACGGGCGTCAGATCGGTGGCCCGGCCGCTCGCGACATCCACACGAAACAGGTGCTGCCGCTTACCCGCGCGAAAATCGTCCCAGTGGCGCCACATCATGCCGGTCCAGATCCGCGCCTCTGTGGGATACTCTCCGTTCCGCTGATCGATTTCCTGATTGGGCGGCCACTTGATGTCGCTGACGACCAGCAACCCCGACCCATCGGGTAGCCATACCGGGTCGGACGCGCCGTCCGCGAGACGCGAGACCTTGCGCGCATCGCCTCCCGCGATCGGAAGAACCCAGATCTGGGCGCCGCTGTCGCGTGTCGAAATGAACGCGAGCGTCTTGCCGTCGGGCGACCAGCGCGGCTGCCGGTCTGATCCCGGCCCGCCGGTGAGCGCGCGCGAGCGGCCCGTCGCGACTTCCGCGACCCACACGCGCGCCACGTTGCGGTTGTCCTGGAGCGACGGCGTCGAAACCGTGTAGGCCACCCACTTGCCGTCAGGGGACAGCTGCGGATCGCTCACGGACTTGAGGGCGATGTAGTCGTCGAACGCAATGGCCCGCTTTTGTGCGAACGCGGGACGCGGCACGAGGAACGCGAGGAGCAGGCACGCAGGCGGCAAGATCGATCGCATCAGTATTCCGGATGAGTGAGGATGGCGCGCACAAGATCGTCGAACAGCTGGGACGCCGGTGTGACGTTGCCCGCATCGTCCGTGTGCACGTTCCAGGCGGCGAGCTCGTTCAAGGCGGTGGCTTCCTCATAGGTGAGGTGCAGCACGTGGCCGTTGGCCGCTGTGCCGGCCTCGTCGAGAACCTTCTTGAGCACGTCCGGAAGGTGTTTGGCGGTGCGGATCGCCTCGAATTGTTGTCTGGTGACAGTCAGATCCATGAGCTAATCTTGGGACCTTCGGAATCACCCGCAACCTTGCTCGAGCGTCCACGCATGCCGCGCACCGCATTCCTGTCGACGGGTTTCCATGTGCCCGCGCGCGTCGTCACCAACGACGATCTCGCGAAAATGATGGACACGTCGGATGAGTGGATCCTCCAGCGCAGCGGAATCAAGACGCGGCACTGGGTCGATCAGGGCGACACCGGCGTGGGACTCGCGCGTGAAGCGTCGCGGAAAGCGCTCGACAAGGCGGGGCTCAAACCCCAGGACCTCGACTGCATCATCTATTGCACGTGCACACCGGATCATTTCGAGCCCGGCAACGGTGTCTTCCTGCAACGCGAGCTGGGGATCACCGACATTCCCGCCGTCGACGTGCGGAATCAATGCAGCGGGTTCATCTACGGCTTGTCGATTGCGGACGCCTGGATCCGCACCGGCCAGTACCGGCGCATCCTGCTGGTCGGTGCCGAAGTGCACTCCCGCGGACTGGACAAAACGACCCGCGGCCGCGACACCGCGGTGCTGTTTGGCGACGGTGCAGGTGCGGCCGTGCTGGGGCCGATCGACGACGACGGCCGCGGCGTGCTCTCGACCCACATCTTTGCCGACGGGCGGTACGCCGAGAAACTCTGGGTCGACGGCCCCGGGTTGGCGCACGATCCCTACGTCAGCGTGGAGATGCTCGAGCAGGGATTGCACCGCGCGGTCATGGAAGGTCGAGACGTCTTCAAGTTTGCGTCCGTGAAAATGCCCGAGTCGGTCGCTATTGCGCTCCAGGCCAACCGTCTCACGCCCGGCGACGTGAAGCTGCTCGTTCCCCATCAGGCGAACCTGCGGATCATCGAGATGGTGCAGAAGGCGGCCGGTCTGCGCGACGATCAGGTCTACAGCAACATTCAGAAGTACGGCAACACGACCGCGGCGTCGATTCCCATCGCCCTCGACGAAGCGCTGGATGCGGGCCGACTCAAGAAAGGCGATCTGCTCGTGCTGACGGCATTCGGGTCGGGGTTCACCTGGGGGAGCGCGGCGATCCGTTGGTGATGAAACGCTCCTTCCGCCCGTTCCGTAGAGCGCGTACCTACAGGAGAACATCATGCTGGGACTAATCGTGACGGCCGCCGCCCTCGTCGGCGGCTTCGCTGTTTCTCGGGATTTCGTGCGGCGCCGTCTGCGCTTCGTCGACGCCGTGAAGCGACCTTCGGCTCCCTTAATTGCCGGTATTGCAGCCGCGGCCGTGGCGTTGCCGGTCGCCCTCCTGCCTATCGTGACGGTGGGAACGGCCGTGGCGTTGGGGGTGGGTGTTGCCGGTGGAGTAGCGAGCGGGCGTAACGCGCCGCCGCCTAACCCACCTTAAGCGCTTTCGTCGGCGCGGCGACCTCGGGGCGGCCCGCCACAACTCGCAACGCGCGCACCGCCTCGCGCGCGAACGTCTTTCCCGCACCCTTTTCGACTTCTTCGAGCGCACTCCAGCGCGTGTATGCCGGGCGGACCGGCGTCGCCATCTGCAGGGTCTCGAATGCGTCGGCGACGGCCAGCACCTTCACCGGCGTCGCCATCGGCAGCGACTCGATGTCCCAGTCGTCGCCCACGATCTCGTAGTAGTGCGAGTACTCCGCGATGATCTCGGCGGCGCCCCGCAGCGCGCGCGCCACCGCGAGCGTTGCGTCCGTCACGGAACGGGAGAGCAGCCGCAACAGGCGTTGATCGGCTGTCCCCACCTCGTGGAGGAGCGCGGCGATCCGCAGGTTTTCGACCTCCCTGTCCGGCAGCTGGAGCTCAGTCCCCATGGCCGCGGCCAATTCCGCCACGCGGGTCGAGTGGCCTTCCTGGTGCCGTTCGGCCGATTCGATATGAAAGGTCAGAACCTCGAGCGTGGCCAGGTAGGCGTTCTTGAGATCGGCGAGCCGTTCGGCACGCTGTTCGGCAAGCCCGCCCACGACATAACCGGTGAGAATGAGGAAGCCGGCCCATGGCACCAGCGTCAGCATGGAGGCCTGCGTCAGCCCCGCGTCCATGCCAAACCCCTCAATGGCCTGAAAGAAGAATGCGAGCGAGGCGATGAACCCCGCGGAGCCGACTGCAAACCGGCGCCCGCCGTAAAAGCCGGCGAGGATCACCGGTAGATAGTAGAAGCTGAGAAAGGCGAATTTCTGCTCGATGAGGCGGTTGATTACGAGCAGGGAGACGACGAGCAGGAGGACGAGGATGCGCTCGAAATGCTTGAGAAAGAACCGCTGCACGAAGTCCCTTTCTGCTAAGGAGATAGGTGAGCGCCGGTTCAAAGTGAGGGAGTGTTGCGCGTTCTGCAAGTGAGGAAGGTCACAAATGTGCTTGAAGTGGCCCACTACAAGCACCCCTGATGATCGGCACAGAATTCGCCTAGTCACCGGGTGGGGAGGGCCTGCGCGTCCTAGAGGCCCCCCCGGCGGACGGCAGCTCCTCGTAACCGGGACAGCGCAGGACCGGTAACGGCGGATAGCGGAGAAACTTCGGATCTGTGTCGGCGCGGAGGCAGCGGTAGAACACCGACCCGCGCCGGTTCGTTACGGTCCGGACCCATCGGCAGGTCGCGCAGAGCCCAATTCCGTGCTCGATCATTAGGTCGAAACTGAAGCTAGTTATATCTTGGTGCCCGTGAACCACGGAGAAGTCGATGATTTCGGGCTTCCTCCAGGGGTACGGGACCAATACCTACAGGGAGCCCGCGATCAGCTAGGGACGATCGCCGAATTAGCCGAACGGCTCGTCACCGGAGGCGATGACACGGACGCAATCGAAGCGCTGCGCCGTGACGCCCATCGGCTGCGCGGGTCGGCCGGCTCCTTTGGGTTCCCCCAGGCCAGCATCGTGGCCGCGGAGCTCGAGATGGCCGCCAAGCGGTGGCTCGAGCGGCCCTCGAATGGGGGCGTAGAAAACCGGGGACAAGAAACCCGCGCGTTCGTGCGTCGTCTGGCGGCGGCGCTGTTCACCAAACAAAGTGCGCAGCCTTCCGCCGCCCCCGAGCCGCCCGAAGTTGCCACCGATGTCCCGGAAATCATCGTCGTCGAGGACGATGACACGCTGGCGGAGCTTCTGACTTTCGGTCTGGAAGCGCGCGGTTATCGATTTGTGCTTTATCGCAACGGCCGCGAAGCACTCGATGCGCTGCGACAGCTCGAGACGCGGGGTCACGCTCCGCTGCTGCTGCTGGACGTCGATCTGCCGGCGCTCGACGGCTACTCGATTTTCGAAGCTCTGCAGCAGGAGTGTCCGGGGAAATACCGCGTCGTCTTCACGACCGTTCACGGTAGCGAGACTGAGCAGCTGCGCGGTCTCGAAGCGGGTGCCCTCGACTACATGGTCAAGCCGATGAGCCTTCGCGTCGCGCTCGAGAAAATCCGACGCTGGGTCGGTCGATGACCGCCCGCCAGTTCCTGATCGTGGTCGCGATCGTGCAAGGGGCGCTGCTCGGCGCGCTCATCGTGTTGATCATTCTGAACCGCTGGTTCCGCGTGCGGCGCAGTACCCGGCTCAACCCGCGCCGCGAGGCCGTCGACGCGTCCCTGCGGCGCTGGGCTGCAGGTACAGCGCCGCTCGCCGGCGTTCTCGTAGGTTTGTCGCGCCTCCCGGTTCCGCTCGCTATCGACGCGCTCGTCAAATGGTCCGCCCGCGTTCCAGGCGAGCGCTGGCGGCAGCTCGCACTCGCGCTCGAGCACAATTGGTGGGCCCGGCTGGTCCGCGCGAACAGCAATTCGGCGCGGTGGTGGAAGCGCCTCGAGTGCGCCCGGTTTTTGAGCGTCGCCGCAATGCCGCAGGATACCGCCCGGCTCCAGCGCCTCATCGACGATCGCCATCCCGCCGTTCGCGTCGCGGCGGTCGCGAGCCTGGAGCGAATGGAGAACACGCCGCTCGCGCTGGCAGTACTGGATCGCCTGCCCCACCTGGCTCCCACAGTGCAGGCCTACTATGCGGCCATGCTGCTGCATTCCCGGCCGGTTGTGGTCGAGCATCTCCAGAAGCGATTGCAGCGCACCACCGATCCCGCCCTCGCCCGGCTGGCCGAGTTCGCGGCGCGGCTCGCCGAACCTGCCCTGCGGGAACGGCTGACGGCCCTCGCCGATCACTCCGATCCCGAGGTCCGGGTACAGGCGGCGCGCGCGCTTGGCAGCTTCCCCCATCGCGAGTCGGTCGCCACGCTCAAACGCCTGATCGGCGATACGTCATGGCCGGTGCGGGCTCAGGCGGCGCGTTCGCTCGGCATGATCGCAGACGCCAGTACGCTGCCACTCGTGAAAGCGGCGCTGCGCGACGAGGTCTGGTGGGTGCGGCTGCGCGCGGCACTCGCGCTGATGCGCTTTGCCGCAGGGGGCCGCAACGCGCTGCTCGAAGCCGAGGTGGGCGCCGACCCGTATGCCGGCGCTACTGCCAGGATGGTGCTCGGCCTGCCAGCGCAAGCGCTGGCGGAGTTTGCCGCGTGAGCGCGCTGTCCACCATTGTAGGAACTACAGACCTCACGATCCTCGTGTATTTCCTGGTCCTCAATTCCTTCTACGCGGTGCTGCTGATTCTCTCGATCCCGGAGATCTGGGAACAGACGCGCCTCGCCGAAGACGAGGATTTCCAGCGCCTGATGCAGAGCGACGCGCTGCCACCGATTACGATTCTCGTCCCCGCATACAACGAGAGCGCCACAATCGAGGCGAGCGTCACCGCGATTCTCACACTCGAGTACCGCAACTACGAAGTCGTCGTGGTAAACGATGGGTCGAAGGACGACACGATGGAGCAGCTACGTCATGCCTTCGATCTGTACGAGATCCCCCGCATTTATCCCGAGACGATTCCCACGAAACCGCTGCGCGGTTTGTATCGCTCCCGCTCCCGGTCCCGCCTGCTCGTGCTCGACAAGGAGAACGGCGGGAAAGCCGATTCGCTGAACGCCGCGATCAACGCCAGCCGCTTTCCGCTCGTGATCGCCATCGACGCCGATACGCTCATCGAGCCGGGCGCTTTGCTGCGGCTCACGCGCCCGTTCCTGCTCGGCCGGGAAATCGCCGCGGTGGGAGGAACCGTCCGCGTGGCGAACAACTGCACGGTCAAGGACGGCCGGGTGACCGACGCCAAGGTGCCGGGCAGACTGCTGCCCGGCATTCAGGTGGTCGAATACCTGCGCGCTTTCCTGTTCGGCCGACTGGGATGGAACCGCCTCGGCGGCAACCTCATCATCTCCGGCGCGTTCGGGTTGTTCCGCAAGGATTACATCATGGCGGTAGGCGGCTATCGGACCACGAGCGTTGTCGAGGACCTCGATCTCGTGGTGCGCATGCACCGCTATTTGCGCCAGAACAAGATCAAATACGAAATGCCGTTCATTCCCGATCCGGTGGCGTGGACCGAGGTGCCCGAGTCGGCCAAGGTTCTGGCTCGCCAGCGCGAGCGCTGGCAGCGCGGCCTGATCGCGGCGATGTGGGAGTACAAGACGATGCTGTTTAACCCGCGCTACGGTCGCATTGGATTCCTCGCAATGCCGTTTTTCGCGTTCGGCGAAATGCTGGCTCCGCTCATCGAGCTGCTCGGCTACGTGATCACCGTCGTCGGACTGATGACCGGCATGGTCAGCATCTCATTCGCCCTGCTCTTCATTCTGGTCGCGTGGGGCTACGGCATGCTGCTCTCGATCTGGGCCGTCGTGCTCGAGGAAGTGAGTTTCCGCCGCTATCGCCGCTTCGGTGATCTGTTTCGCCTGCTCCTGTTCGCCACCCTGGAAAACTTCGGCTTCCGGCAGTGCACGGTGTGGTGGCGTCTCAAGGCCTTCGCCACCGTGTGGCGACGCAGGCAGGTGTGGGGCGATATGACCCGCAAAGGCTTTGGAAAAGCGGGCGTCGCCATGCTGCTTGCCCTGTGTCTCGCGACGCCGTGCCGAGGACAGAATGTGCGTCTCAACGGCTGGAGCTCATACGAGAAAGTGAGCGACAGTCCGGACTGGTCCGCGATCGGCGGGCAGCTCACCTGGCTGACGTCCAAGGGACACGGCGCCTGGGGCGCGGTGGAAGCCGTCGGCCGGTTTGATAAGACCGACGTTACCGAGCGCATCGGCGGCGTGCTCCATCCGACCGCGCGATTGTGGATCACCGCCGAGGCGGGAACCGCGCAGCAGCCGGTGTTTCTGCCGTCCAATACGTGGGAGGGCGACGTCGCCGGTCTGGTCGCCGCCCATACATCGCTCGGGCTTGGCTACCGGCACTGGAATTACCCGGTCGGGCCCGTCGATATGCTCATGCCGCACACGACGATCGAAACGGGAGGCGGCCGCATGTCGTGGAGCGCGCGCGGTTTCATCTCACGCAATCCGACTGATCGCACCGATCTGGCCATTTCACTCCAGGTAATACGCGCCGTGAGCAAGCGGGCGAGTGTTTCGGTGTTGGGCGCTGGCGGACATGAGAGTTTCTACAATGGCTCGACGATTCAGTCGCTCGAGACGGTGAGCGGGGGCCTCGGGTTTCGCTACAATGCGCCCGGCGGCATGAGCGTGCGGATCGATGCCACGTACACCCACTCGCAGCCAATCCTGACGCGCGGCGGGCTCGCGCTGGGACTGGAGCGCCTGTTCTGACACGGCTACCGAAGTGACGAGCGTCACACGGTGAGCGAGGCCATTGCATTTACCAGGTCTGACTGACGCATATAGGGTATGCGCAACTACATCGCCGTGTTCGCCGGAATGCTCCTGCTGTTGCCTCTGTCCTGCACTGACTCGACCGGACCGGGGAATCAGGAGAACGGCCGCATTTCGATCACGAACAACACGGGCACCCTGGCAGCGCGTGTCACGTATTTCGATGACGCAATCGATCTGGATAGTGTCGGGATCGGCTATCCATCCGCTCCGGCTTCGTTCGCGAGCGCGCCGCTCGGTCGCGGCAGCGCCGCGAGCCAGGCGGGCTGGGTTCTCAAGCTCAAGGCCGAGGTCGCCCCACCGTCCATCAATGGCCAGCAGCTGCAGGCGACGGCCGTGTCGATCGTCGGCAATCTCGCCGTCGTCAGCTACGGCATGGCCGGCAGCGCGTATCTTGGCGCGGTCGACGTCATCGATGTGTCGAACAAGAACCAGCCGGCGCTGGTCTCCGAGGCTCTGTTCCAGAACGCAGACATGTTCGCGGTCACGACGTCGGGACAAAACGTCTATGTCGCGGAGGCGACGGGGGACACGGGCTTCGCGTCCCCGGCGGTGTTCGAGATCATGCAGCTGCAAGGCAACCAGCTCGTGCTGTCCGGCAACCGGCGCCGCGGACTCAGCAGCTTCGTGGCGACCAGCGTCGCCGCGTCCTCCACTCGCGCGTATGCCACCTCGGGCGACGCCGGCGCCCTGTTCGGCCTCAACCCCGCGACGCTCGCAGTCACCGATTCTATTCCGTTGCACGATGCCCGCTGGGTCGCGGTGGCCGGCGGCAAGATTGTCGTGATTCAGGGCACGCCCGGGAAGCTGACCGTCTATAACGAGTCGAACATGGGACTCGTCGGTTCCTGGTCGTTCGCCGGTGCCGACATCGCCGAGTCGAAATCGCAGGCGGACATCGCGGGCGGGAAGGCGTTCATCGCGGCGGGAGACAGCGGCGTGCAAGTGCACAGCATCGCGACGGGCCTGAAGGTCGGCGCCGTGCCCCGTCCCAATCCCGACTCGCTTGGCCTCAGTCCCTCAGTGGTCGTGACGAACGCGGTCGCGATCGATCAAGACCTGATGTTCATTTCGAACGGCGAAGCCGGCGTCTACCTCGCGCAAGGCAGCCAGGCGTTCTCGACGACCGGTTCGGAGGTGCAGCAGACCATCACGGTGCGCGGCAAGCTGCGCTTCGGCAATCTGCAATCGGTGAACCACGTCGCCCTGGCGAACGGAATCCTGATCATCGCTGCCGGGCTGGGCGGCCTGAAGATCGTTCAGGTCACGAACAACTAGCGCGCGCCGGCCGCGACGCGCTCCGCGTCCCGCATCACTCGCAGGATGTTCAATCCAGCTACCTTTTTGACGTCGGGCTCCGTCCACCCGCGTCGCAGCAGCTCGGCGATCAGATCGGGAAACTTCGAAACGTCCTCGAGCCGCTCCGGGACTTCGGTGATACCGTCAAAGTCTGAGCCAAGACCGACATGATCGACACCGGCCACGCGCCGGATATAGTCGATGTGGTCGGCGACTTGCTCCAGCGTCGCGCGCGGCGCGCGCGACTCCCAAACACGCAGGGAATCAGCCCGCGTTGCTGAATCGACGTTCGCGCCGGATAGCGCGCGCGACCACGCGCTCATGCTGTCTTCGTAGGTCCGCACCGCTTCTGATACGAAACCGGGATTGAAATTCACCATCACGATCCCGCCATTCGCGGGTACGAGCCTGAGAATCGAGTCGGGCACGTCGCGCATGTGATGAGTCAGCGCCCGCGCCGAGGAGTGCGAGAAGATCACCGGGGCGCGCGAGGTGTGGATCGCATCGGACATCGTCTGGTCGTTGACGTGCGACAAATCGACCAGCATGCCGACGTGGTTCATCTCGAGGACGACCTGCTTGCCGAAGTCGGACAGCCCGCGATGCGCCGTATCGGTGGACGCCACCGCCCAGTCGAGCGTTTTCCAGTGGGTGAGGGTCATGTAGCGCACGCCGAGGCGCGCAAACATGCGCAGCGCGCTCAGTGAGTTTTCGATGGCGTGTCCGCCCTCGATCCCGATGAGACACGAAACCTTCCCAGCCGCGAAGTTGCGCTCGACCTGTGCGGCGGTCGTGGCCAGCGCCATCGCTGCAGCATTCTTCCCGCAGAACTGGTGAACCAAGTCGATCTGTTCGAGCGCGTATACGGCGGGATGTACCGCCGCACCGGAATCCATGGTCGTCACCGGCACGTACGCTGCCCAAAACTGCCCGCCGACGTGGCCGCTGCGCAGGCGTGGGATGTCGGTCATTAGCCTGGGCTGGCTCACGGCGAGATTGACCGAGTCGACGCCGCCGCGCTCGCGGATGGCATCCGGAAGATCGTTGTGGCCGTCGATCAATGGCACAGTGCGCAGAATGCGAATGGCCTGGGCGCGGTAATCCTGACCGGCTAGGCGGTTTGGCGGCTGGGCGGTCAGAAAAGCTATCACGCCGCACATACGAACCACCCACCCGCTTAACCGCCAAACCGTCGCATGCATCGTCGTCACCGCGTTCAAGGAGTCCAAAAGCTAGATTACCCCGTGCCCATGAGCAACGAATCGAAGGTCAAGATCGCGCTCGCAGTAAACGGCGAGAGCACCGAGGTCGCGTTCGCGCCGCACAAGACACTGCTCGAGGTGCTGCGCGAAGATCTCGGATTGACGGGAACGAAACACGGTTGTGAGCTGGGCGAGTGCGGCACCTGCACGGTCTTGCTCGATGCAACGCCGGTCCTGTCCTGCCTCGTGCTCGGTCTCGCGTGCGCCGGACGGAACGTCCGCACGGTCGAAGCCATGGCCACGGGCGGCAAGCTCCATCCGCTGCAGGAAACATTCGCGGACCTCGGCGCCGCGCAGTGCGGCTACTGTACACCCGCGTTTTTGCTCACCGCTGAAGCCCTGCTCGCCGCGAATCCCACACCCACGCGCGACGAAATCAAAAATGCGCTGGCCGGCAACCTCTGCCGTTGTACCGGCTACATCAAGATCTACGAGGCAGTCGAATTGGCCGCCGCGCGAATGCGCGGCGAAAAGGCTGAAGCATCGCGGGAATCCCTGTATGGCCGATAAGAAACGTCGCGTCATCGGCCGGGCCCTTCGGAAGGTCGATGCAACCGCAAAAGTCACCGGGGCTACCAAATTCGCCGACGACCTGGCCTTTCCTCGCATGCTCTACTGCAAGCTGCTCCGCAGCACGCAGCCGCACGCGCGCATCGTATCCATCGATCCCTCGGCAGCCAGAGCGTTTCCGGGTGTTCAGGCTGTCTTGACCGGACGCGACCTGCCAATTCCGTTCGGCATTCTCCCGGTGTCGCAGGACGAGCACGCGTTGTGTGTGGACAAGGTGCGATTCATCGGTGATCCCGTCGCTGCAGTCGCGGCAACCACCGAAGAAGCGGCGACCGCCGCCTGCGATCTCGTTCGCGTCGAGTACGAGCCGCTGAAATCGTTCGCATCAGCCGAAGAGTCCGTCGAGAATCCCGAGCCGCGCATTCATGACTATGGCGACAGCGGCAATCTCCACAAGCTCATCGATCTCGAGTTCGGGGACGCCGAGGCGGGAATCGCCGAAGGCGATATCGTCCGGGAAGATCTCTTCTTTTTCGAAGGCAACACGCATCTGCCCATGGAGCAGCACGCGGCCGTCGCCGTGTGGTCACCAGACGGCAAGCTGACCCTTTGGACCTCGACCCAGACGCCGCACTATGTCCATCGCGCGCTCGCGAAAGTGCTCGAGATGCCGGCTGCGCGAATTCGCGTGATCGCGACCCCCAACGGCGGCGGCTTTGGCGGGAAGAGTGACCCATTCAGCCATGAGATCGCAGTCGCCAAGCTCGCAATGATTACTGGACGGCCCGTCAAGATCACGCTGACGCGGGAAGAAGTGTTTTACTGCCATCGCGGGCGCCATCCGACGTTGATGTCGGTGCGGACCGGCGTCAAGAAAGACGGAGCGATTACGGGAATGCATTTCCGCTCGCTGCTCGACGGAGGAGCATACGGCTCCTACGGCGTGGCGAGCACCTACTATACCGGCGCGCTGCAGACCGTCACCTATCACATCCCGCGCTATCATTTCCAGGGCGCGCGCGCGTTCACGAATAAGGCACCCTGCGGCCCCAAGCGCGGCCACGGCACACCCCAGCCGCGCTTCGCGCTCGAAGTGCACATCGACAAGATCGCCGAGCAGCTCGGAATCGATCCCGCCGAGCTGCGTCTCAAAACACTCGTGCCGCCGAACTCCCTCACCGCCAATTATCTGCGGGTTGGCTCGATGGGACTCGGCCAATGCATCGCGAAAGTCGTCGAAGGCTCCGGCTGGAAGAAGAAGTTCCGCACGCTGCCGCTGGGACGCGGTGTGGGGCTCGCCTGCTCGAGCTACATCTCGGGTGCCGGCCTGCCGATCTACTGGAACAACATGCCGCACTCGGGCGTGCAGCTGAAATGCGATCGCGGCGGTGGGGTCACGGTCTTCTGCGGCTCGACCGAGATCGGTCAGGGATCCGATTCCATTCTCGCCTACATCGTCGCCGAGGTGCTGGGCGTCGACCCGTTCGATATCGCCGTCGTCACGGCCGATACCGACCTGACGCCGGTCGACCTCGGCAGCTACTCGAGTCGCGTAACGCTGATGAGCGGCAATGCGGCCCTGCAGGCCGCCGAACGCGCCCGCGAGATTCTTGCGCTGCACGCCGCGAAGCAGCTCAACGTGCCGATTACGCAGATCACGTTCGCCGAAGGCCGCGTCTTCGACGCCAACGACCAGAAGCGCGGCATGACCTTCGCCGAAGCGGTGCAGTGGGCCGAAGCGGCGGAAGGGACCGTCGGTACGGTAGGCTCGTACACGCCCCCGATGAGCGCGGGGACATACCGCGGCGCCGGCGTCGGGCCGTCGCCTGCTTATTCATACAGCGCCTGCGTCGTCGAAGTGGACGTCGATCCCGAGACCGGCATCGTCCGCGTTCCCACGATCTGGATCGCGCACGACGTGGGCCGCGCGATCAACTCCGCTGCGGTCATCGGACAGGTCGAAGGCTCGATTTACATGGGTCTGGGCGAAGCGCTCATGGAGGAGATGGCGTACCGCGGCAATCGTAACGTCGTGCACAAGATTCCCAGCCTGCTCGAGTACAAGAGTCCCACGACCCTCGAGATGTGCGACGTGATCACCTATCTGATCGAAGACCCCGATCCCAACGGCCCGTTCGGCGCGAAGGAGGTCGGCCAGGGACCACTGCTGCCGGTGATGCCCGCGGTCGCGAATGCGGTCTACGACGCGGTGGGCGTCCGGATCGACGAGGTGCCGATCACGCCGGAGAAGGTGCTGAAAGCCATGCGGGCCAAGGGCAAAGGGGAAGCGGGACGGGTGGGACCGACGTCCTTCCCCGAGATTCCCTGGCCCGAGCCCACTCGCGTTCCGACGCCGTGGGAAGGCGGCGATGGGAAAGCCCTGAGGAGCGTGCATGCTTAGGCTCCCAACGTTCCGCTATCTGCAGCCCGGGTCACTCGCCGAAGCGTTGCGCATGAAAGCCGACGCCGGCCCTGATGGCATGTTCGTCGCCGGCGGCACCGATCTGTATCCGAACATGAAGCGCCGCCATCAGGAACCACGAACCGTCATCTCGCTTATGGGAATTCCCGAGCTACAAAGGTTGGACGGTTGGAATGTTGGAACGTGTGTTACCCTGACTTCACTGTCCAACCTTCCAACCTTCCAACATTCCGCCGTTTCCACCGCCGCCCGCCTCGTCTCGACGCCGCTGCTCCGCAACATGGGCACCCTCGGCGGCAACCTCTGCCTCGACACCCGCTGCAATTATTACAATCAGTCCTACGAGTGGCGGAAATCGATCGATTTTTGCATGAAGAAAGAGGGCCACATCTGCTGGGTGGCGCCCTCCTCGCCGCGCTGCTGGGCCGTCAGCTCATCAGACGTGGCGCCGGTCATGGTCGCGATCGGCGCGGAGTACCGGCTCGCGGGACCAAAAGGTGAGCGCATCGTGCCCGCCGGGCGGTTCTATCACAACGACGGGATCAACTACCTCACCAAGCAGCCCGACGAGATCCTCGTGGATGTGCGCCTCCCGGCTCCGGAGGGCTGGGATGCGGTCTACCACAAGCTGCGGCGCCGTGGTTCATTCGATTTCCCCGTGCTGGGGGTCGCGGCCTGGATCCGATGGGACGGGACCAAGGTCGGAGATGCCCGCATCGTGTTAGGCGGGGTCGCGAGCTACCCGCAGGAGATTCCCGAAGCGGGCGCGGCGCTCAGGGGCGTGGCGCTCTCGGATGATTCCATCAGAGCCGCGGCCGAGGCCGCCTATCGGCCGGCGAAGCCGATGGACAACACCGATTTCGATCTCTCCTGGCGCAAGCAGATGACACGCGTGTACGTGACGCGCGCCTTGCAGGAGCTGAACGCCCGACCGCACACTGCGAGAATTGCGGAGTAGCACTCATGAAAACCCACATCGCAACGCTATTGCTCGCGGCCGCCGCCGCCACCACGAGTCCGACCGGCCTGGAGGCGCAACGGCCGACCTCGGCCGCTGTGCCATCCCTGCCCCGCGATTTCGACGCCTATGTCGGCCGTGTGATGCGCCAATTCGAAGTACCCGGGATTACGATCGCTGTCGTGCAGGACGGCCGAGTGGTGCTGGCGAAAGGATACGGCGTCAAGAAGCTCGGGGACCCGGCGCCGGTGGATGAGCACACGCTCTTTGGCATTGCGTCTAACACGAAAGCGTTCACCGCGACGGCCATCGGCATACTGGTAGAGGAAGGCAAGCTGCGCTGGGACGCCCCGGTCATCAATTACCTGCCCTGGTTCCAGATGTACGACCCCTTCGTGACGCGGGAGCTGACGGTCCGTGATCTCCTGGTGCACCGGAGCGGCCTGGGACTCGGTGCAGGAGACCTGTTGTGGTGGCCGCCATCCACATACGATCGGAAAGAGATCGTGCGCCGCCTGCGCTACATCAAGCCCGCGACCAGTTTCCGCACCGCCTACGCCTACGACAACGTGCTCTACTCGGTCGCCGGTGAAGTCATCGAAGCCGTCTCGGGTCAACCCTGGGAAGACTTCGTGCGCTCCCGGATTCTCGCTCGCGTCGGCATGAACGAAAGCAGCGTAATGCACTCGGCCGCCGCGAGCGCGACCGGCGGCACCAACGTCGCAACGCCACACGCGCCGGTCGATGGCCACGTACGCCCGGTCGCGCCATTTGCGCGCGACAACGTCAATCCCGCGGGCGGCATCAACGCGAGCGCCACCGACATCGCGAAATGGCTCATGGTACAGCTCGACTCCGGCAAGCTCGCGGATGGCACGCGCCTCTTTTCTCCACGCACAACCTTCGAGCTGTGGTCCATCGTGACTCCCTATCGCGTCGGCCGGTTGCCGCCGGAGCTCGCGGCGCTGCAGGCCTCGTTCGCGGGCTATGGTCTGGGGTTCGAGATGCGCGATTACCGCGGTCGCAAAATCGTCTCACATACCGGCGGGCTGCCCGGCTACGTGTCCCGCATCACGCTCGTCCCCCAGCAGCGGATAGGAATTGCTGTATTCACCAATCAGGAATCCAGCGAGGCGTTCCAGACCATCACCTACCGCCTGCTCGATCATTATCTCGGCGCCCCCGTCACCGACTGGATTCCGGTGTTCGCGCGTCTCAAAGCGCAAGGCGACTCGGCGACGGCGGAGGAGGAACGCAGCGCGGCCGCGAAACGCGATAGCGCTTCGCGGCCGTCGTTACCGCTCGAGAAGTATGCGGGGACCTACGGTGATGCCTGGTACGGCGATGTCACCATCGGGCTCGAGGCCGGCAAGCTGGTAATGCGGTTCTCGCATTCGCCGTCGCTTACCGGCGACCTCGAGCACTTCCAGTACGACACCTTCATCGCGCGTTGGCGCGATCGCGAGCTCCGGGCCGACGCCTATGTGACCTTCGCCCTCAAGCCCGACGGATCCATTGATCAGGTGAAAATGGCGGCCGTGTCACCGGCCACCGATTTCAGCTATGACTTCCAGGACTTGCTGCTAACGCCTCAATCTCGGCCGTAGCCTTCGCGAGCGACTCGGCGACGCGTTTGCGCGCGTCATCGCCGGCCTTCCAGCCGGTGCGGTATACCGTCTTCACGAGCTGTCCCAGCGCGCGGTTCACGTCCACCATGGAGCCGCCGACCGTACGCTCGACGGTCTCGCGGATGCGGTCGAAGATGTCTTCGACAGTGTCTTTGTTCTCGTCCAAGAATGCCTTCCCTGTATCGGTGATCTCGTAGACCTTCTTCCCCTCAACATCCCGCGCCACGACCAACCCTTCATCCTCGAGCCACTGCAGCGTGGGGTAGACGGTGCCGGGGGAGGGGGAATAGCACCCGTGCATCCGCTCTTCCAGCTCTTTCATGACTTCATAGCCATGTCGTGGCTTGTCGCGCAGCAGCTTGAGGATCACGTACTTCATGTCGCCGGCCCCAAACCACTGCCGCCGGCGGTGTCCGCCACGGCCAGCGCGGAACCCCCAGGACCGGGGTCCGAACGCAAAGCCGAATCCCTCCCAGCCAAACTTCCCGCCCATCTCTGCCTCTGGTTAGATGTTACGCCACGATATTCGGACAAGATATATCTTGTCAAGCCGTCGTCCGCGCCGCTGTGTGCCAAGTCACGATAAGGCTTAAGCTTGCATGTTCGAGCCGTACTCCTACATTGCACCCCACACTGGAACCGCTGTTTGTCCGACGCCGCCCCCCCGCGCCCTTGGGAGAGGAGCAGCAATGGCCGTACAAGTGACCCCGCACCCGACATGGGTGGCGGAGCTGGATGCGACCCTCGAGCCCAGTCGTCAGGCGATTCTCGATACGCCCGTTATCATCGATGCGTCCGAAAATCAGCTGATCGACGGGCAAATCCAGAATTTCCTCGTCTCCTTTTACCCGATCATTCGTGACTTCCCCCAGTGGCTACAGGTGCTGCTCGATCGCTCACCGGAGCTGGGGAAGGAATTCTTCCGCGACAACATCCGGGTGGAGCGCCGGCACGACGCGATGTGGCGCGCCATGGGCGACGGCTTCAACGTTCACAAGAAGCGGTTTCAGGAGCCCGAGCCGATGTTGCCGGAGGTGAAGAAGTTCCACGGCTATCTGACCGACATGTGCCGCAACGCCGAGTTCGGCCAGGCGGTCTCGGCGACGAACTACGCGGTCGAAGGCGTGGCCCAGAAGATCTCCGAGAAAGCCTTGCGCGGCCTCGCCAAGAACGAAAAGATCGGTCCCCGCGGCCGCTGGTGGCTCGAGGAGCATGCCAAGTACGACGATGAGCATCCCATCCATGCGCTGGAGATCATCAAGGACTGCGTCAAACGCGGGACCGATACACCGGATCAGGTCAGCCAGGCAGCACTCGAGAGTCTCCAGCTGATGAAGCTGTCGATGGAGGCGTCTTATCACGCGTGACTAAGACTCGCCGCCGCCCGACCACTGCTGCGCCCAAGCGGCCGCGATTGGATTTGCTCCAAGCGGCTGCCGATGTCGTGGCTGCCCTGCCAGACGCCGTAGTCGTGACGGGTACGGACCGGCGCATTCTCGCGGCAAATGAGGCGGGCGCGGTCCTGTTGGGTTGGAGCAGCAGCGAGATCGTCGGTCAGGCTATCGCAGAGCAAGTCGCTCCCAACGAACGATCGCACGTCGCTTCGCGCGAGGACAAAGTCCTCGCCGGCGAGCCCCAGCGCTACGAAACCCGCGTGATCAATCATCACACGGGGGAGGAGCGCGATGTCGCGGTCTCGAGCGGGCCCTTCCGCGTCAATGACGAACTGATCGGCACGGTCGCCACCCTGCGAGACATTACCGATCCCAAACGCGCCCAGGACACTCTGGCGCGATCCGAGGCGCGCTATCGCCACCTGGTGGAGTCGGCGTCCGACGCGATCGTGACGCTCGACGCGAACGGGCGATTCACGACGGTGAACCACGCGGCGGAGATCATCTCGGGCTACCGGCGTGAAGAGCTGGTGGGGCAGTGGTTCGCCCCGATGCTCCCCGACGACGACCTCCCCAAGGCGCTCGGTCACTTCCAGCAGGCGCTGGCCGGCGAAACCGGACTGTTCGACTCGCAGTTCTACCGCAAGGACGGAGAAGTGCGCACGATCTCGATCACGTACTCGACGCCGCAGAAGGACGAGGAAGTTCTCTGCCTCATTCGCGACGTGACCGACCAGAAAATGCTGCAGGAGCAGCTGATTCAGTCGGAGAAGATGTCGGCGATCGGGCAGCTCGTCTCCGGCGTGGCGCACGAGCTCAACAACCCGCTGGCCGGTATTTCGGCGTTCGCCCAGCTGCTCCTGGCCGAGAAGAAGTTCCCCCCCGATCAGCGCACCGCGGCGGAGACGATCTACAGCGAAGCCCGCCGCGCGAGCCGCATCGTGCAGAACCTCCTGACGTTCGCCCGCCAGCATAAAGCCGAGAAAGTCCCCACGACGATCAACCAGGTGCTCGACGACACGCTCGAGCTTCGGGGCTACGAGCTACGCGTGCGCGGCATCGACGTGCGGCGGGAATACGACGAAACGCTCGAAGACACGATGGCGGATGCGCACCAGCTCCAGCAGGTGTTCCTGAACCTCATCACCAATGCCGAGCAGGCGATGGAGCAGCGGGACGGTCACCACCACCGCCTGACCGTACGCACGCGCCGCAGCGGCGAGGCGATCCGCATCGAGATAGAAGACACGGGCGGCGGCATCCCGCCGAATCTCATCGAGCGGATCTTCAATCCCTTCTTCACGACCAAGCCCACAGGCTCCGGTACGGGACTCGGCCTCTCGATTTCGCTCGGCATCGTGCGCGAGCACGAGGGGCGGATCTGGGCGGAAAACGTGGCGTCGACCGGCGCCCGCTTCATCGTCGAGCTCCCGATCATGAGGACTCGGACGTCGGGAGAGGCGCACGCGGTGGCGCACGTCCAGCACTCGAACGAAAACGACAGCCTCCGCGTCCTGGTCGTGGACGATGAGGCCTCCGTGCGCGTGTCGCTGCAACGCTATCTGGCCGGGCGCGGCCATCATGTCGAGACCACCGCGAGCGGCGTCGATGCGCTCACCCGGCTCAAGGATGCGAAGTACGATGCCGTCATCGTCGACATGCGCATGCCCGATCTCTCCGGTGAGCAGCTGTTCGAGCGACTGCGCAGCAACGATCCGGGGCATGCCGAGCGCGTCATATTCACGACTGGCGACCTCGTGAATGAGCAGATGCGCCGGTTCCTCGACGGCACCGGCCGGCCTTGCGTATCGAAGCCCTTCGAGTTCGCTTCTTTCGATCAGGCACTGCCGGCCGCCCGCCGGCGGTAATCGACCCAGCACGCCGTCCCGTTCTCCCACTCTGACAGGTGGGCTCGGCAAACATCGTCCTTAAGGACTGTCATGCGCCCGGCTCTACTCCTCGCGTTCGTCCTCGTGGGCTCCCTTCGTCTAGCCGCCCAGGAACCGTTCGACTTCTACTCGCGCGGCCCTTATCGCCCCGCGGTGCCCCGGCCCGAAGCGATCACGGGCTACAACGCGGGCGACCAGCAGACGATGTACGCCGTGATGCAGCACTACCTCGATACCCTCGTCGCCACGGCGAGCGATCGCGTGCGCATCGAGACGTGGGGTCGAACGAGCGAGTACCGGCCCATCCGGGCGCTGATCATCTCCGATCCCGCGAACCTAGGCAAACTCGATCAAATCAGGACCGGGATCGCGGAGCTCGTGGACCCGCGGAAGACCACGCCGGCGCGAGCCGCCGCCATTGCGGGGCAGTCGCCGGCAATCGCGCTCTTTCAGTACTCGGTGCATGGCGACGAGCCTGCGGGATTCGAAGCCGCCATGCAGGTCGCGTATCAGCTGGCCGCCTCCGACGAGCCGCAAACGCTCGAGATGCTGAAGTCGCTGGTGATCGTCCTCAATCCGTCCGCCAACCCCGATGGCCACGAGCGGTTTTCCGCCTGGTATAACTCCGTCGGCGTGGGGGCCGATCATCCCTGGGCCTTCGAACAGAGCGAGCCGTGGAGCATTACCGGCCGATACAATCATTACCGCTTCGACATGAACCGCGACCTGCTCGCGCAAAGCCAGCCGGAAGTGCGCGCGATGATCGATGGGATCCTGCGCTGGCACCCGCAGGTGTTTGTAGACCATCACTCGACGACGTCGTCCTTTTTCTTCCCGCCGGTGGCGCAGGCGGTGAACATGAACCTGCCGCCGCAGACGACGAAGTGGTTCGCGACGTACGGCCGCGGCAACGCGGCGGCGTTCGACCGCTACGGCTGGCAGTATTACGTGGGCGGGGTATTCGACTTCTTCTACGTCGGCTATTGGGACGAATGGACCACGTTCCAGGGCGCCACCGGCATGACGTACGAGACGGACGGCGGCCGGCAATTTCGTAAACGCCGTGACGATGGCACTATCACGACGCTGCGCGACGGCATCGCCCACCACTTCGTCGCATCGCTCGCCACGCTGGAAACGACCGCCAAGAACCGTCAGACCCGCCTGCTCGACTACTACGATTTCCGCCGCTCCGCGATGGCCGAGGCGGCAAGCGATCGCATGAAACGCGTCGTCATTGTCCCGGGCAACGACC
>Ga0136846_1224202_pt1 | contig 22619 bp, 21 predicted proteins | sample HopSoiMetagenom2_FD_96841 | JGI IMG/M metagenome (GOLD analysis project Ga0136846, IMG submission 96841) | Grasslands soil microbial communities from Hopland, California, USA - 2 Assembly 2016 (version 4) | ecosystem: Environmental > Terrestrial > Soil > Grasslands | place: USA: Hopland... | reverse complement strand
GCGCGCGCGCTTCCGCCGACGACGAGCGCGGCGCCGGGGAGGGGAGGGGCCGTTCCGGCGAACGCCTCCGCAACCGCGACGCGCGCGGCGTCGACCTGATCGGCATCCGGTTGTCCCGCCTGCAGGAACCGCGCCGTCAGACGCAGCGCACCGAGATCGATCGAACGGAGCCACGCCGGCCCGGTCTCCGGCCTGCCGACGGCAAGCTCGGTCGAGGCGCCGCCCAGATCCGCGACCGCGACGAGACTCGCGCTCGGCTCGGCACCGGCGACTGCCCCCGCGAACGCCAGACGCGCCTCTTCCTCGGCCGAGAGGACGCGCACACGCTGCCCGGACTCCCGTTGGATCGCCTCGACGAGCTCGGCGCCGTTCTGTGCCTGCCGCCCGGGCGCCGTCACGAGGACCTCGACCGATTCCGCGCCACATCCCCGGGCACGGGCGCAAAGGTCGCGAACCGCTTCGGCCGCCGCCGCGATGTTCGCGTCGCCGATCGCCTCGTCTTCTTCGATCTCATGGGCGAGGCCCAGGCGGACCCGTTCCGTGTGGGTGGGCAGGAGCGACGACGCGCTACAGCGCGCGACCAGGAGACGGACGGTGTTCGATCCCACGTCGATGACGGCTGCTGTTCGTGCCATGTCGTGATCGCCTTCCCCGATCGCACCGGCAAGCAACATCGGGCGAGCCGCCTTTTATGCGTTCCAGCGCTGCGATCACGGCGACGCGGCCGTCGGGCGCGCCGCTCGTAGCTGCCGGCGGAGCCGCTTCCATGCTTTGCCGTCCACTTTCGCGAATGCCGCGGGGACGTGCCGACGCCGCGCGTCCATTTCGGCTCTGTACCGCTCGGCGACCTCGCCCATTGCGAAGACCGCCTCTGGCCCGAGCTCGGCGCCGCGCGCGGCGGCGACATCTCGAAGACGCACGATCGCGACGTTCGCGTCTTGATACGCGCCCAGCAGGTCCTGCAGCTCGACAGTCCTGCGGACGACCCGCGTCGTCTCGCCGGGATACACGTCCGCGAAGAACTCGAGCGCATAGCGGAAGCGCTTGCCGGCGATTCGCAAACGGTGGTACGCGTCGGGGTCGTCGCCGCGGCCGATGCGGCGATGCGCCTTTCGCACCGCACTGTGTCGACGCTCGATGAGCGCCGGCGCGGCAGCGCGCGCCGAGGTCGTTCGCGCGCCGGACCGGGTGCGCAGCATCGCTGCGCACCTGCGCACCAGGCGGTCGTAGCGGGGCGAGTCGAGTGCCTGCAGAAGCTCGGCACGCGCGTCGTTCCGATCCGTCGTGAGCAGCGCACGCAGACGGGCGAGCGGCTCGCCGTCGTGCGACGGGAGGATTGCCGCCCAGTCGTCGAGCTGGACGATCTGCACGTCGAGGTCGCGGACGCCCCCGATCATCCGCCCGATCCACGCGAGCTCGGGGCTCAGCCTCGTCGCCTCGATCGGAAGGACGTCGCCGAACAGCGAGATCGCGGCCCGAAGCCTTCGGCTTGCGACGCGCATCGCGTGGAGGTCCTCGATGTCGTCGCCCAGCCGCGCGCCCGGTTCGTTCGCGAGCAGCGAAGCGAACTGCCGGCGCAGCACTGCGAGCCCGAGCTGGCCGACCGTGTCATCAGGTTCGACCGATGTGCGCCCGAACGTCTCGGGCTCGGTGCGGCCGCTGCCGCTCGCGACGAGCGCGCTTTCGTACTTGCTGAGGACGGCCGGCTGGAGCCCACAGGCGTGCTGCAAGCTCTCGACGAACGGGCCGACGGTCGCAAGGGCAGGCTCCGGCACTTCGACTTCGACGCGCCGTAGGCGGCTCAGGAGCGCGCCGCCCGGTTCTCGGATCACCGTTTCGTCGAGCAAGAGCTCGCCGCTCGGAATCTCGCCGATCGCGAGCGGAAACGCGCGTCTCCGTGTCTGCAGGTCGAAGAGCGGGACGAGCTTCCGCGCACCGACGAGCGCACGCACACGCGTGCCTACGGCCCCTTGCGCGCCGGCAACCGCGGCCGGGTCGTCGACCTCGAGCTCTTCGGCAAGCTCGCGGCGGATCCGCAGTGCGTCGGGACGGCCGCCGTTGAGCGACTTGAGCGTCGCCTCGGCCGGTCCACGCCTCGATCGGCGTAGCCGAACCGAGTACCCGGCGCGGTCGAGGCGCCGGTCCGCCGTGTCCACGTACGTGTCGACGTGGTTCTCGGTGTGTGGCGGGCCGATCGTCGCGCTCTCGGCGACGCGAGCTGCGGCGTTCTCGAGCCAACGCAGGACGAGGCGCAGATCCTGCGCCTCGAACTGCCATTCGATCTCGGCGTCCGCGCCGTGCTGGATTGCGATCGACTCCTACGGTGTCGTCGGACCGAGCGCGACCGCGCCGACGACGTCTTCTTCTTCCCGTTCGCGGGGCGCCGTTGCGCGGCGGCGACGGATCGCCTTCTGGATCTCAGAGGCGACGACGATGCTGAACGCGGCGAGGATGCACACGATCCATTGCTTCCCGCTCAGGCTCACCGTGTTGAGGATCCGCTGCAGGATGCCGAGCGACGTCGCGAGCACGATCGCCACAACGGACATGCCGGTCGCCTTGAGCAGGCGCCTGTCGGCGAATGTCTCGACGCTGAAGAACGACCTGAGCTCGTCCTTGACCGTGAAGGACAGGAAGACGTTGCCGATCGCAAACGTCGTCATTCCCATCGTTCGGGCAAGCACGCTCCCGTGCTTGTCGTCCGCCCACCAGATCACGGCGAGCGTCGTTCCGCCGAGCACGAGCCCGGCGAACGCCAGCCAGCTGAGGAGGCTCCGGCTGAGGATCGGCTCCTTCTCCGGTCGCGGCTTCCGCTTCATCAGCCCAGGTGAGGGCTCGCCGTAGCCGAGGCCGATCGCCTGGAAGACCTGCGTAGTGAAGTTGACCCACAGCGTCTGGAGCGGCACGAGCGGCACGCCGCCGATGACGTTGAAGATGCTCGCACCGAGGAACATGACGATGAACCCGATCAGTGCGCCCATCTGGAACTCGATGTACTTCTTCAAGTTGTCGTAGAGGCCGCGGCCGATGCGCACGGCGCGGACGATGGTCGAGAAGTCGTCGTCGGTCAGAATCATCACGGCCGCCTCCTTCGAGACCTCCGTGCCCGTGATCCCCATCGCGATCCCGATATCCGCGCGCTTGAGCGCCGGCGCGTCGTTGACGCCGTCGCCCGTCATCGCGACGACGTCGCCGCGCCGCTTGAGCGTGTCGACGAGCCGCACCTTGTCCTCCGGCGTGACGCGGGCGATCACGCCGATGCTGTCGATTGCTGCGAGCGCCTCGTCGTCGCTCATTGCGGCCCACTCTGCGCCAGTGATCGCGCGGCCCTCGATCCCGAGCTGCCGAGCGATCGCTTCTGCCGTGACGGCATGGTCGCCCGTGATCATCCGGACCTTGATCCCGGCCGATTTCGCTTCGGCGATCGCGGCCTTCGCCTGCGGGCGCGGTGGGTCGACGATGCCGATGAGCGCGAGCATAGTCAGCCCGTTCACGAGTGGGAGCAGGTCCGCGTCGGGATCGAACGTGGCCGGATCGAAGTCTTTCCGAGCCGTTGCGAGCACACGGAGCCCCTGCTCACCGAGTCGCGCGTTCTCTGCGAGATACCGGTCGCGGAACGCGGCGTCGGCGTCGACCGGGCGCAGATCAGCGTCGAGCGCTTCGGTGCTGCGAGCGAGGAGCTGATCGGGAGCACCCTTGACGAAGCAACGGACGACGTCGTTCCCCGCTGCGTCCTTCATCAGATGGAACGTCGCCATCAGCTTGTACGCGGCATCGAATGGAAGGTCCGCCAGGCGGGGGTACCTGGCGCGCGTTTCCTTCGGGTCGAGGCCGCCCTTCTCGGCAAGGACGACGAGCGCGCCCTCGGTTGGGTCGCCGATCATCTCGCCGTCGTGGACGACCGCGTCGGAGGCGAGCATCATCGGCAGCAGGAACTGCTCGAGCGGCACTTCCGGCTGGCCCGCGACGTGCTTGATCTTCCCCTCCGTCGAGTAGCCGTTGCCCGAGATCGAGTAGCGACGGCCGGGAATCGTCAGCTCGACCGCCGTCATCTGGTTGAGCGTTAGCGTTCCCGTCTTGTCGGAGTTGATCGCCGACGTCGACCCGAGTGTCTCGGTCGAGCGCAGCCGCTTCACGATCGCGTTCGCCCGCGCCAGACTCTGCGTGCCGAGCGACAGGATCGTCGTCACGACTGCAGGGAGACCCGTAGGGATTGCGGAGATCGCGAACGCGATCGCCGCCGTGAAGACCGTCTCGAACGTCTGGCCGCGTGAAAGGTTCAGGATCATCGAAAGCGCGACTGCAGCGCCGGCGATCAGGAGGATCTGGTTCGTCAGCGCCGCGAGCTGCCGCGTGAGCGGCGTCATCGTCTCGCCTTCCCTTCCGAGCAGGCCGGAGATGTGGCCGACCTCGGTCGTCATACCGGTGGCCGTGACGACGAACTGACCGGTACCGCGCGTCGCGTTCGTGTTCATGAAGACCATGTCGGTGCGGTCGCCGAGCGGGACGTTCTCGCCGTCGACGGGGTCGACGCCCTTCGACACGGGGATGCTCTCGCCGGTGAGCGCGGATTCGGCCACCTCGAGCGTCGCCGCCTGGAGGAGCCTGCCGTCGGCGGGCACGATGTCTCCTGCCTCGATCGAAACGATGTCGCCGGGCACGAGCTGGTCGGCCGGGATCTGCGCAAGCTTGTCGTCGCGCCTCACCTTTGCCTTGATGATCATCATCTTCTGGAGCGCGGCGACCGCTGCTGCGGCCTTGCCCTCCTGGTGCAGCCCGAGCACGGCATTGAAGATGGTCAAAAGGAGCAACACGAAGCCGGTGCCGTACTGGCCGAGCGGGACGATGCTGCCGATGCCGGCGACGAGCAGCACGATCTGCATCGGGTCGTAGTACTGGCGCACGAATGCGTGCCAGCGCGGCTCGGTCTTCGCCTCTGCGAACTTGTTCGGCCCGTACGTCGCGCGCCGTGACGCAGCCTCGTCCGAACTGAGGCCCCGCGCGGGATCCACGTTCAACGAGGCCGCGACCTTCTCCCCCGGAAGCTCGTACCACGGGCTGTCCGGCGCCTCGACCTGACCGTCGGGTACAGCCGTCAGTTGTGCCATCGCTGCGTTACTCCTTTCGCCCTGCTGCAACCGCGAGCGGCGCGTCGTCCGGTTCGCTCTCGAGCTCTGCCTTCGCCACGATCAGCTCGCGTTGTGCTTTGGCGCTGACCGTCGGGAACTGAGGGTCGAGCTCGGCGAGCGTGTTCACGAGCACGGCAGCCACTCCGACACGCAGGAACCACTTGTGATCCGCGGGGATCACGTACCACGGCGCGTGCTCCGTACTCGTCGCGGAGAGCATCCGGGAGAACGCGCTCTGGTATGCGTCCCAATGCGCGCGCTCCCTGACGTCGTTTGCGTTGAACTTCCAGTTCTTGTCGGGATGGTTGATCCGGCTCAGGAACCGATGACGCTGCTCTTCTTTCGAGAGGTTGAGGAACACCTTGACGACCGGAAAGCCGTTCTCGACCAGGAAGCGCTCCCAGTCGTTGATCTGCCGATAGCGGCGCTCCCAGACGTCGCCTTCGGCCGCTTCCGGCGGGAGCTTCTGCTTCGCGAGGATCTGCGGATGAACCTGGACGACGACCACCTCTTCGTAATGCGAGCGGTTGAAGATCCCGATCTGCCCGCGCGCCGGCAGCTTCTGTGCGTAGCGCCAGAGGAAGTCGTGGTCGAGCTCATCGGCCGAGGGCGTGCGGAAGCCGTGAACGACCACGCCCTGGGGATTGACCCCGCTCATCACGTGCCGGATCGTGCTGTCCTTGCCGCCCGCGTCGAGGGCCTGCAGCACGAGCAGGACGCCGTACGTGTCCTGCGCCGCGAGGCGCGACTGATAGTGATCGAGGAGCTCGACGCCCTGCTCGAGCAGCCCTTTGCTGTCAGCTTCGGTGAAGAAGTCGCCGGTGTCGGCCGGATCGAAGTCCCGTTCGAGGACGACGTCAGAGCCGGGTTTCACCCGGAGCGGCTCGATGAAGTCGCGAATCCGTTGAATGCGGGCGTCTTCCATCACCCTCCAATCGATGCGTGGCCACGTTCCTCGGCAACCCTCGTTCTGCCGCGACCCTGATCCATCGTCCCAACCGGATGAATTCACGGCGCATGCGCCGCGCGGCGAGCGTCAGCGCCGTTTCTTCGCCCGTGCGAGCGCCTGCTGCATCAGCAGCTCTTGCGCCGACACCGGCTTTTCTTTCGGCGGCGGCGTGACGCGACTCCACGTACCCTCGGCGCCGAGCTGCCACGCGAAGCGCGTGTCCGCGAGCAACGCGTCGAACACGCCGGCGATTCGCGCGCGCAACCTTGCATCCTCGATCGGTGCGAGCACCTCGACACGCCGGTCCAGGTTGCGCGGCATCAGGTCTGCACTGCCGATCCACGTCGAGACGCGATCGCCGGCCTGGAAGGACAGGATCCTGCTGTGCTCGAGGAACGGGCCGAGCACGCTCCGGACGGTGATGCCCGTGCTGAGGCCGGGGACGCCCGGCCTGAGGACGCAGATCCCGCGCGTCACCGCCTCGACGCTCGCGCCAGCATTGGAGGCGACGTACAGCGCCTCGACGATCTCCGGATCGGCGAGGGCATTGACCTTGATGCGGATCCGCGCGAGCTCGCCCGCAGTGGCAGCCTGCACGACGCGCTCGATCTCGTGGAGGACGCCTTCGCGGAGTGACCACGGCCCGACGAGCAGCTTGCGGAACACCGGCGGCGGCGAGTGGCCCGTGACGGCGTTGAAGACGTCGGCGACGTCGGCGGCAATGTCCTCGTCCGCCGTGAACAGGCTCAGATCCTCGTACGCGGACGCGTTCGAGGCGTGATAGTTGCCGCTGCCGACGTGCACGTAGCGTCGTAGGCCGGCACGCTCGCGTCGGACGAGGAGACAGAGCTTGGCGTGGACCTTCTGGTCGGCCGCGCCGTACACAACGTGGACGCCGGCCCGGTCGAGCGCGCGCGACCACTCGATGTTCCGCCGTTCGTCGAACCGCGCGCGTAGCTCGACGAGGCACACCGCGTGCTTCCCGTCGTCTGCGGCGTCGACGAGAGACGCGACGGTCGACGACGGATTGCCGGTCCGGTACACGGTCGCCTTCAGCGCTGCGACCTTGGGATCGTGTGACGCCTCGACGAAGCTCTCGACGCTCGTGTCATAGGCGTCATACGGGTGGTGAGCAAGCAGGTCGCGCCGGCGAATCCGCGCGAGAAGCGTCGCGCCGCCGCCTTCTGCAAATTGATGTGCCGTGATCGGCCGCCACGCCCGTCGCTTCAGGTCGGGTCGATCGAGCGCTGCGAGCTCTTGAACCGCGGCGAGACCGACCGGCGCGGCTGTCTCGTACACCGCGTCCCGTCCGACCGGGAGCGCGCGCATGAGGATGTCGCTGATCTCCGCCGGCGTGTCGGCGCCCACCTCGAGCCGGACGACGTCGCCGAACCTGCGCTCGCGCAGCTCCGCTTCGAGCGCCTCGAGCAGGTCGTCTCCGTCCCTGGCTGCCGACAAGTCGGCGTCCCGCGTGACGCGGAAGACCGCGCACAGCTCGGCCTCGCGGCCGCCGGTCAGAGCCGGGAGGAAGTGGATCAGCGTCTCCTCGATCGGTACGCGCACTCCCCGCGTCCCGACCTCGAGGAAGCGCGGCAAGTCCTGGGGGACGCTGATGCAGACGAACCGCGTCTCGTCGCCGCCCCTGATGACGGCGCCGACATTGAGAGCGAGCGACTGGACGTGCGGAAACGGAACGCCCGGCCCGAGAGCAAACGGCGTAAGAAGCGGAAGCACCTCGCGCTCGAACAGCTTTGCGAGTGACCGAAGCTCGCCGGGACGGCATGCGTCGGGTGACGTGATCCGGATCCCGGCAGCGCTGAGCGCAGGTCGGAGCTCCTCGCACCAGACCCGCTCCTGTGCCGCCTGCAGCGCAACGATCGCGCTGCGTGCGTCGACCAGTGTCTCGGCAGGCGTTCGGCCGTCAGGCGCGCTCCGCGTGATCCCCGCCGCCGCCTGCTCTTCGAGCTCCGCGATCCGCACCGCGAAGAACTCGTCGAGGTTCGACGAGACGATCGCGCAAAAGGCGGTGCGTTCGAGCAGTGGCAACGTCGCGTCGCCGGCGAGCTCGAGAACACGCCGGTCGAAGTCGATCCACGACAGCTCACGGTTGAGAAAGTGGGCCGCGCGCGGGGTCGCCATGGGTCGCCCGCGCACCGTCGGGCCACCGTCGGGCCGTCGGCTCGGGAGCTGGAGTGGCGCTTGGTAGGTCACGGAGTGCCTCGCCAGTCTCCAACGGCCGGTCGCTCGCGGTGTCATCCCTACCGGGTGAACAGGTGGTGACCCCGCCGGGCTCCTGGCTGACTTCGTGCGATCCGGGTGACGCCCCGGTCGACCCGAGGAGGTTCGATTCCGTATGTCTCCGGAGGTGAGGACGCAGCGTGGACGGCGATGACGACGCGACACTACGACTCGGCACGCTGCGAGCCTCGTGGCTTGGCCACAGCGCCGTCCTGCTGGAGCTCGACGGCGTGCGGTTGCTCACGGATCCCGTCCTCCGACGTCGCGTGGCGCATCTCCGGCGCGTCGCCCCGGAAGCAGACGCCGCCGCGCTCCGGGACCTCGACGCGGTGCTCGTGTCGCATCTCCATTACGACCACCTCGACCTGCCGTCGCTCGAACGCCTCGGCCGCTCGCTGCGCGTCATCGTTCCGCGCGGCGCTGCGCGTCTCCTCCGGCGGCGCGGATTGTCCACCGTCACCGAGGTCGAGATCGGAGACGAGGTGCGGATCGGGCCGGTCGTTGTTCGCGCAACGCACGCTGAGCATGACGGACGCCGGCGGCCGTTCGGTGCGAGCGCCGCTGCCGTCGGCTACCTCGTCACCGGATCGTTCACCGCATACTTCGCCGGCGACACGGACGAGTTCGCCGCGATGAGCGATCTTGCGCCGGGCCTCGACGTCGCCCTGCTCCCGGTTGCCGGCTGGGGGCCGCGCGTGCCTGCCGGTCACCTCGATCCGCTGCGCGCTGCCCAGGCGCTCGTTCGCCTCCAGCCGCGCGCCGCCGTGCCGATTCACTGGGGGACGTATCGTCGAGTCGGGCTCGATCGCGACGCTGCGCTGTTGCGCACGCCGGCCGAATCGTTCGCGGCATTCGCCCGCGACCTTGCACCGGAGGTCGACGTGCGCATTCTCGATGTCGGCGGAACGCTCGTGTTTCCCGTCGCGCGCGACGGCGAGGTGGCCGCGCGCGCCGGAGCTGGGTCATGACCGCGATTCCGTCGGTCGGCGAGCCGACGGTCGTACCTGCATATGAGCCCGAGCGCCCGCGGATCCGGCCCCTCCGCCTGATCCTCGCGTGGCTGCTGTCGGGTGCCGCGCTGCTCTTCGCGGCCTGGGTGGTGCCGGGGGTGGCGATCCACTCCGCCGCGGGCGCCCTGCTTGCCGCCGCGGTGCTTGCCGTGCTGAACGCGGTTCTGCCGCCGCTGCTCGCAGCACTCCGACTTCCGTACACGCTCCTGCTCGGCTTCGCACTCGTGCTCGCGCTCGACGCGTTCATGTTCGTGCTTGCGTCCCGGATCACCGACACGATCTCGGTCGATTCGTTCTGGTCGGCGTTGCTCGCGGCGTTCGTCGCTTCCGCAGCATCCGTCGCGCTCGATCCGCTCTTCCGGACGAACGACGACGAGACGTACACCCTGCGAGTAACGCAGCGGATCGCGCGCCGCACGGGCGGACAGGTCCGGACCGACGAGCCTGGGATCGTCTTTCTCGAAATCGACGGGCTTGCTCTGCCGGTGCTGCGCAGAGCGCTGCGCGACGGGAACGCGCCCGAGTTGGCACGGTGGCTTGCCGACGGCTCACACGGCCTGACCGAATGGGAGACGGATCTCTCGTCGCAGACGGGCGCGAGCCAGGCCGGCATCCTGCTCGGATCGAACGACGACATACCCGCCTTCCGCTGGGTGGAGAAGGAGACGGGGCGGACGATGACGTGCTCCAAGCCCGACGACTGCGCCGAGATCGAGCGGCGGCGCTCGACCGGGGCCGGCCTGCTTCGGGACGGAGGTGCGAGCCGCGGGAACCTCCTCTCGGGCGAAGCCGAGCACCTGATCCTCACCGTCAGCCGCATCGGCGACGAGAAGCGCGCGAATCCCGGCTATCGCGTCTTCTTCGCCAACGGCTTCAACGTCACGCGGCTACTGGTCCTGTTCTTCTGGGAGGTCCTGCTCGAGTGGTCAGCGGCGCTGCGGAGCGCGCGCCGTGACGTTCGCCCGCGCGGGCATCGCGGCGGCGCGTACCCGTTCATGCGCGCGGCGATGTGTGTGGTCGTGCGCGACCTGATCGTCTACGGCGTCCTCTCGGACATGATGCGTGGCCGTCCCGTCGTCTACGCCACGTTCTCGAGCTACGACGAAGTCGCGCATCATTCCGGTCTCGAGCGAGCCGACACCCTCGAAGCGCTGCGCAAGCTCGACCAGCAGTTCGGTCGGATCGCACGCGCCCGGCCGTATGCGCCGCGCCCGTACGAGCTCGTCGTCCTCTCCGACCATGGGCAGACACAGGGTGCGACATTTCGGCAGAGGAACGGCTACGGGCTTGCCGATCTCGTGACGCGCTCGCTCTCGACCGGCGGCGTCACCGACCTGTCGGGTGGAGACGAGAACGACGCGGCGGTCGGGCACGGGCTCAGAGAGGCGACGGGCGCGTCGCCCGCCGACGGCGAGCAGCCGACGCGTGTTCAGAACGAGGAAGCCGTCGTTCTTGCCTCGGGCAATCTCGGCCTCATCTACCTGATGGAGCGATCGGCGCGCTTGACGCTGGAAGAGATCGAGGAGCGGCATCCGCTGCTGCTGTCTGCGCTCCGCGAGCACCCGCACGTCGGCTTCGTGCTCGTTCGTTCCGCTCGATCAGGGCCGATCGTCCTCAGTGCACGGGGCTCTCACTCGCTGTCCGACGGGAGGATCGAGGGCGAGGATCCCCTTGCACGCTTCTCGCCGAACGCGCCGCGGCATCTCCTGCGAACCGATGCCTTCGAGCACGTTCCGGACATCCTCGTCAACAGCTTCTACGACCCGGATCTCGAAGAAGGCTGTGCGTTCGAGGAGCTGATCTCGTTCCACGGCGGTCTCGGCGGCCCGCAGACGCGGCCGTTCATCCTCCATCCGGTTCGCCTCCCCGTTCCCGACACGCCGATCGTCGGCGCGGAGGCCGTCCACCACCTGCTGACGAGCTGGCGTGAGCACCTGCAGAGGACGGCGCCCCATCCGGCGGCGACGCTCGAGACGAGCGCGGTCGAAGAGCCGGCGGACGACGACGCAGCAGATGCGCTCGTCGACGCGCGTCGCTGACGCTGCGCTGTTCATCCCGAGAGGGTGAGACAGAGGGGATGCGACGGCGCGACGATGGCGTCGTTCCCGACTGAAGGAGACGCACGATGGTGGCGACAACCTTCTGGGAGAGCTTCTTCCTCTTCCTGATCTTCATTCCCCTTGCGATGGTCTGGGGATTCGCCGTGCTCGACATCTTCCGACGCGACGACATCGGCGGCTTCTCGAAGGCGATGTGGGTTCTGTGCGTGATCGTGCTCCCGTTGTTCGGATCGCTGATCTACCTCATCGCGCGCCCGGTGGGAGCGACGCTCGAAGAACGCGAGGTGCTCGAGAGCGCGGATCGCGGTTTCTCGCCTGCTTACGGCCCGTCGAACGGACTTGCGGACCTCTCGGCGCTCGCCGATCTCCACGATCGCGGAAAGGTCACCGATGCGGAGTTCGCCGCGGAGAAGGCGCGGTTGCTCGGCACGGGATCCCCGATGCCGGCGTAGCAAGTCGCGGAGACGAGTGCCGGCTCCACTTGATGTGCGACGACGAAGGAGGGCATGACGATGGGTGGGAAATTCTGGCTCGGCCTGATCGGCGCGTGCGTAGGTGCCGTCGTGGCCGGTTCCATTCTGTTCCTCGTCCTGGGCTGGGCCTGGGCGACGTGGGGGTTCTTCGCGACGTTTCTCGTCCTCGGCGCGGTGCTGATGCTCTCGGCGTACATCTACGACCGCCGCCGCCGAAGCATCGCTGCGTAACCGCGACCGGCGAGAGCGAGGCCATCGCGTCGGCCGCGGTGGCGGTACGGCGCAAATAGACGCGTTCGAGTCAGGCCGACAGGCCGCGTGCCAGCGATCCTGTCGTCGTGGCCCGCGACGCGATCCTGGACGAGATCGTTCTGTTCGAACTGCCCACGCAGCGTGCGGCCGAGCACCTGCTCGCGCATCTCGTCGGAGGACGTATCGCGTGGCTGGGCGGCGACAGGATCTCTATCGTCGGGGCACTGCTCCATCCCGACGCGGACGACTTCGCCGAGTTGCTCCGTAGCGTCCAGCTATGGCTCGCGCGGGCGGGCGTGCCTGCGATCCGGTTCGAGGCGGACGGGCGCACGTACGTGCTCGAGCCCGAGCCGGCTCGAGCGCCGGCACCCCTCGCCGCAGCCTGACCGCGCGCGAGGGCGCTGCGCGCGCTCATCCGATCCGGGCGATGTACGCCGCGGAGGGCGGCATAACGATGGAGCGTGGAGGAGAGAGCCACTATTCAGCACAGGAAGAATCTCGCGCGCGAGCTCGACGCCCTCGGCGGCGACATCCACGGCTCGCTCGAGGAGCTCGCGGTGCCGATGTATCTCCTCGACCGCAGCGGGAGAATCCGCTGGCTGAACCAGTCGGGCGAGGCGCTCATTCCAGGCGGGACGGGCAAGAACTTCACGGCGGTTCTCGCAGCGGATCAGGTGCACCCGACACGCCGGCACTTCGCGCTGCGGATGCTCGGGCGCGAGTCCTTCGAGGACCACGAGACGGTCCTGCGGACAGAGGACGGCGGGCGGCACCCGATCGAGATCAGCTCGGTTCCACTTCGAAGAGGCCGTCGGATCGTCGGGGTCTTCGGCGTCGTTCGGCCGGCCGATCCTCCGGACGCTCGTCCCGTCGAAGTGGAGCCTCCGCCCGAGCTGACACCGCGGCAACACGAGGTCCTTAGCCTCCTCGGACGCGGTCTGAACACGCAGCAGATGGCCGACGAGATGGGGCTCTCGGTCGAGACGATCCGGAACCACGTGCGCTCGGTGCTCGCCCAGCTCCGCGTCCAGTCACGCCTCGAAGCGGTCGTCGCCGGTCACCGTCTCGGTCTTCTGGATCACGTCAACAACGGCGATTGACGCCCGCGCCGGCGGGCGGGCTCGCTACGTCACCGTGCGCGAACGACGGCCGGAGTGGATGATCAGGCCGTAGATGATCACGACGTCGAGCACGACGATCGTAATCGACCAGATCGGCATCGTCCGTGCGTCCGCGAGCTGCGCGACTGCGTTGGCGAACGCCGTGATGACGGCCGCCCAGATCCCCCAGCTTGCGCCTTTGTACACCGCGAATGCGGCGATGATCTGGATCGCTCCCCAGATGAGGAAGAACCAGCCCCATGCGTGGATGCTCGAGAACAACGCGGAGTGACTGAGCGCGCGCGAGTCGCGGACCGCTGCGATACCGGCGATCACGTTCATGGTCCCGACGAAGAACAGCAGGATCGCGGCGAAGTCGTACCACGTCGTTCGCTCGATCTCGTCCTGCACCATCGCCGATTCGCCATGTCGCGACGGAGTGATGGTGGAGCGAGTTAGCGCGGAAGGCGGGACGGACATTGCCTGGGCTCCTTTACGGTCAGGGTGCACGCTTCGAGGCTCCAGCGTCTGCTACGCCGAGGCGGCGGGCATCATCCCGAGCGGGTGAACATCGGCGAGCGCCGCAGAGGGCGGATCGCCAGCGGGCGTCTGCTCACGCCCGAGCTGCGCCCAGCTGCCGGCGAAGGCCTTTCGGTGCGTCGACGTCGACACGGCCGCGGCCGAAGGCGTCGATCCGCCCCCACCGTCCGGGGATGTCGAGCACCTCGAGGTGCCCGATCCCGGCCGGGAGCACCGGATCGACGATCAGATGCTCGCCGAGCGGCTCGAGCCCCAGCATCGTCCGGAGGAGCAGGAGCGGCGCACCCGTCGACCATGCCTGCGGGCTGCAGGCGGTCGGGTACTGGACGGGGTACCGCGTCACCGACCGTTCGTAGCCGCCGAACGCCTCCGGCAGCCGTCCCTCGAAGAACTCGGCTGCGTCGAGCAGACCCGATGCGACCTGCGCCGCCTCGTCCTTGAAGCCGTAGCGGCGAAGGCCCCATGCGACGAACGAGCTGTCGAACGGCCAAACCGTTCCGACGTGGTAGCCGATCGGGTTGTACCGGCCCTCTCCCTCGGCGAGCGTGCGGATTCCCCAGCCCGAGAACAGGCGCGGGCCCATCAGGTGACGCGCCACGGATTTCGCCTTCGATGCGTCGACGATTCCGCTCCAGAGCAGGTGGCCGTTGTTCGACGACAGCGCGTCCACCTGGTTTCCGTCCGCGTCGAGCGCGAGTGCGAAATAGCCCTCGTCCGCGACCCAGAAGTCGCGGTTGAAACGGCGCTTGAGGTCGGCGGCCTCCCTTTCCAGGCGCTTTGCGAGCGCGTCGTCCTTCCAGACCGAGCGTGCGAGCCGCGCACCGCGCACCTTCGCGTCGTAGGCATATCCCTGCAGCTCGCACGTCGCGCGCGGGAAGCCTGGCAGCCGGCCGTCACGGTAGGAGATCGAATCCCAGGAGTCCTTCCAGCACTGGTTCTCGAGGCCCGTTTCCTCGTTGCGCCGCTTGTACGAGATGTAACCGTTGTCGCACAGGTCCGCGTACCCGTCGATCCAGTCCAGCGCCGCACGCGCCTCGCGCTCTCGCTCGCGGACGAGTTTGGTGTCGCCGGTCCAGCGTTCGTACTCGTCGAGCAGCACGACATACAGCGGTGTCGCGTCGGCGCTGCCGTAGTACGGCGAATGCGGGCGCTGCTCGAACGCAGGCAGCTCGCCGTACCGCAGCTCGTGGAGGATCCGACCCGGGTCTTCGTCGCGGAAGTCGTCGACCCGTGAGCCCTGCCAATCGCCCAGCACCTCCAGTGTCGTCCGTGCGAGCTCGGGCGTGAAAGGCAACGCCTGCAGGCTCGTGAAGATGCTGTCTCGGCCGAACATCGTCATGAACCACGGCAGGCCGGCGGCCGGCAGGCTGCGCCCTCCTCCGACCGGCGGTGAGAAGCGAAGAGCCGCGAGGTCGACGAGGCTGCGCCGATACGTCGACTTCAACGAGTCCCAGTCGCACTCGACGCGTGGCGCCGCGGCAAGCCAGCGCTCGAGGTTCGTCATCATGCTCGACGCGCCGCGACGACCGTTCTTCGCGTGCTTCGTGCGGTTGTGCGTCACCCCGGACACGACCTGGGCCGTGACGACGTCGAGGCTGGTCTTCCACTCGCCGTGCGGCTCGATCCGCAGCTTGAACGTGATCCCGGCCTTGTCGATCCGCCCGGTCGCCGAAGAGCCGATCCGGGTCGCCCGCGCGAACGTCTCGCGCTCGTAGCCGAGCACGAGCTCGTTGTTTTCGATTCGCGTCTTGTACGTCCCCTTCTTCTCCAATGCGTCCTTGACCTCGAACAGATCGGCGAAGTCGGATGCGGCATCGATGCGGACCGTCATGTCCACCGGCTGGTCGTCGTGGTTCAGAATCGTCAGCTCCTCGTGGAAACCGTTGCCGACCGCGCGCTGACGGATCACGAACACCTTCGAGTCGACGTACACGGTTCCCGTCCCCGGCACGAGGAAGAATCGCGTCTCGAAGTAGTGCAGGTCGTCGGTGGAGAGCGCGTTCAGCCTCTCCCCGTCGATCGTCAGCACCCACTTCGAGAGGAAGCGCGTATCGAACGAGAAAAGTCCGGTTGGATCCGTCAGCGACGCTTCGATGTCGCCGCGATCGTCGCTGACGACGAACGTGTTGCCGTCGAGGATCTGGACGAGCCCGCCGCTCATCGCGCGGTGGCTCCGTTCGCGACCGGCGGCCCCGGGAAGAGTCGCTGGAAAAGCACGATCAGCTCCCAGTCGCCCTCGACCGCCAGCGCACCGCGGAGGACCGCCGCCATCGCGTTGACCTCACCGCGGGCGATTCCGTCGAACAGGTCTCTACGCGTTCGCAGCGTCGAATCGGCCGTGTCGTTGCGATGGGAGACCGCGACGTCGCCGTCGTCGACGGACACGAGCCAACGCTCGGTCTTCTTCCCGTTCGTCAGCTCGATCCGGAGTGTGCCGTTGGCTCCCTCGAGGTGAGCCTCGTGGCCGCGACTGCCGAGGCCCTCGAAAAACTGCGTGCTCGCATCGGCCATCGTCGTGCCTCCTGTCTCGCGGCGAAGTGGCTCGCCTGAATGCAGATGACGCTAGGGCGGGTGTCTGGTTCCCGGGTCACCCGAAGCGGGTGATTGCGGCCGCGAAAAGCACGTCACGATGAGCGCGTGATCCTCCTGGTCGCGATCGTGCTCGTCGTCTTCGTACCCATCGCCCTGCCGTGGAGCATCGTCGTGATCATCGTCGCCTGCATTCTCGAGATCGGTGAGGTCACGGTTCTCCGCCGCTGGGCCAAGCGACTTGACCGCAAAACCGCACGCACGACTGGAACCGAAGCGATGGTGGGTGAACGCGGCGAGGTGGTCGAGCCGTGCCACCCGATCGGGATGGTGCACCTCCGAGGTGAGCTCTGGCGGGCGCGGTGTGAAGGCGGCGCCGACACCGGGCAGACAGTCGAAGTCGAATCGGTCGACGGGCTTACGCTGATCGTTGCGCGTGATCCTGCTATGAGCCCCCGAACCGTGCCGGCGGCGCGATGACGATCGCGGCGCCTGTAGCGACCGCTCCCGCGAAGCGGCGGTTCCGCTGGCGACGGCTCCTCGTCGGCGCGCTGGTGCTCGTCGTGATCGGCGCCGTGGCGAACCTGCTCGGTTGGGACATCAGGGGATGGTTCTCGGAGCTCTGGGACACCATGAGCGAGATCTCGGTCGGGTACCTGATCGGCGCGGTCGCGCTCAAGACGATTCAGACGGCCGCGACCGCGCTCGCGTGGTACTCGATCCTGCGCTTCGCGTATCCGCAACACGTGCGCTGGCTCGACATCCTCGCGTGTTATGCCGCCTCCGTCGCGCTCAACGGGATTCTGCCGGCGAACATCGGGACACTCGTGATGCTGCTGATGTTCACGACGATCATCGCCGGCGCGACGTTCGCTGCGATCCTCGGTGCATACGCGGTGCAAAAGATCTTCTTCACGCTCGTCGGCATCTTCGTCTATCTCTATCTCTTCCTCAGCGTCGGCGGCTCGTTCGACATCAAGTTCGAATTCGTGCACACGCACCCGTGGGCGACGGGTGTCGCGGTCGTGGGTGGCGGCTTGCTCGTCTACCTGTTTATCCGCCGGATCTGGGGCCGAGTCGTCGCCTGGTGGGACGACGCGAAGGAAGGCGGCGGCATCCTGACGCGTCCTCGCGCGTACTTCCTTCGGGTGTTTCTCCCGTCCTTCGTCGGGTGGATCGCGAGTCTCGGCGTCATGGCGGTGTTCCTCGCGGCGTACTCGATCCCGGTCAGCTTCCACACGCTGATGCGGATCAGCGGCGGTAACTCGATCGCGAACGTCACGTCGGTCACTCCGGGCGGAGCAGGCGTCACGCAGGCGTTCAACGTCGCCTCGCTCAACGGGATCGCGACGCCGGCCGAAGCGACTGCGTACTCGGTCTCGCAGCAGCTCGTGACGACGACATGGAACATCATCCTCGCGATCGTCCTCGTCGTCTGGGCGTTCGGCTGGAGCGGCGGGAAGTCCCTCGTCGGCGATTCCTATGCGCAGGCGAAGGAAAAGGCAGCGGAGCAGAAGGCGGCGCGGAGCGCACGCAAGCAGGCGAAGAAGGACGCGGAGGCGGCCGGTCAGGTCGGATGAGCTGGATCTACGCCGAGCTCGTGCTGGTGACGATCGCGGCGATGCTGTCTCCGACGACGTTGACATTCTCGACGCTCGCGCTCGTCCTGAGCGACCGTCCGGTGCGGACGGGCTGGTGGTTCTACGTCGGCGCGCTGGTCTCCACGCTTGCGATCGGCGTCATCGCGGCGTTCGTGCTCCGCGACGCTGCAGCCTCGGCGCAGCCGTCGAGCCCGAAGACATGGGTCGCGGTCGTCGATGTCGTAGCGGCGGCGCTGCTGCTCCTCTGGATCGCCAGGGCCTTGCGTCGCCCACGCGACCCCGAGCGCTCGTCGGCGATGATGGAGAAGATGGGCAAGATCGCGAGCTCGCCCGCGATCGCGGTTGTCGGCGCCGGCGCGATGCTCGCGAACCCCGGCGGCTTCATCCCGCTCGCGCTGAAGGAGATCTCCGAGCTCGACCCGACGAGAGCCGAGTACGCGGTCGACTGGCTGTTCTTCTCGTTGGCCTCCCTTTTGCCGCTCGCCGCTGCGCTCGTGCTGCTCGTTGCCGTCCCCGCATGGACACGGCGCGTGCTCGAAGCCGCGCGCGGCTGGCTGGATTTGCACGCGCGGACGATTGCGGCCGTGATCCTGACGGCGCTCGCCGTGACGCTGGCGCGAAACGGCATCGCCGGCCTGTCCTCCTAGTCGTCTCCGCGCCGTAGGCGAGACACGAGCAGTGCGATCACGGTCACGAGGTAGAGCTGGCCGATCAGCGCCTCGACGACTGCGAGCAGGTGTCCGAGCTCGCCCGCCGGCGTGTAGTCGCCGTACCCGAGCGTCGCGAGGGTGACGTAGCTGAAGTAGACGCGCAGGGCGCGCGTCCCGTCGGTTCCCTGCGCGAAGAACGTCCCCGAATCGAGGACGGCAATTGCGCCGTAGAAAAACAGGAACACGAGCCCGAACAGCAAGTAGATGCAAATCGCGCCGGTGACCGACTGCGCATTGACCTCGTCCTGGTCGACGACGCCCGTCGCAATCGCGACGACCGTGCCGATGAGGAGCACGCCGGAGACGATGCCCGCCGCGCCGACAAGCGCGTCGCTCCCGTCCACGAGCACTGCGAAGGCTAGCGCCATCGCCGCCACGAGCACGAGGAGGAGCCCGTTCGAGTCCGTGCGGATGATGCCGGACGTCCACACCGCGGCCGCGAGGGTCGCCGCTTGGATCGTGAGCAACGTGCTGACCGTCCACGTTGCGTCGCCGGCCAGCGACGCAAACGCGAATGCGACCAGGATCAGCACGAGCACGATGCGGTAGCTGTGCGCCGCGCGCAAGCGGCTCATGTGCGAGCGGATTACGCGGCGACGACCCTCGACGACCGCGCCTGTCATACGACGCGACCGTCAGGCGGGGGATTCGGCGCCGTCCGGCGCAGAAGCGGCTCCGATGGCGATCAGGTCGGCGGGGTGGATCCATTCGTCCGCAAGTGCGACCCCTCCCGCTTCGACGATCTTGTCGCGCAGCGGGATCGCCCAGCGATGCTCGATCAGGACCACCGCCGCACTGCTCCCTTCCGGGATCGCGTCGGCGAGGTACCAGACCTCGGTGTCGCTGAGGAAATGGCCGTCCGCCATCTCTTGCGCTCCGGCTTCCGCCGCGCGGATGGTCTCCTCCTCGCTCCCCGTCCCGAGGCCGACGAGCGCACCCGCAATCGCGCCGAGCTGCTTCGCCTCGTCCGTATCGAGGTCGGTCTGCTGGACGACTTCGAGCTCGCCGCCCTTCGGCTTTGCCACGAACAGCAGGTCGACGATGCGGATCGTTCCTTCGTCCTTCAACCGCTCCAGCTCCGGCATGATCTCGCCCCCGAAGCGCGTCCGGTCGAACTCGAGGACGAGCATCTGGACCGGGCCGAAGGTTGTCGCGACGGCGCTCATGACGCCTGCAGAAGCTTCTGCTTCTGCTGGTCGAACTCGGCGTCCGTGAGGATGCCCTGATCCTTCAGCTGACCGAGCTGCTTGAGCTGCTCCATCGTCTCGGCCGACATGCCTCCGGCGGGCGCCGCCGGCGCCGCTTGCTGCGCTTCGAGCTGCTGCAGGCGCGCTTCGGTCATCTCGTCCTCCTGGCGTCCTTCCTGATTCCTCCGGCCGGCGTGATACGCAACGCCTCCGACTACCGCGGCTCGCATCAGCGGGCGCCGCCGTCTCATGAACATGATCGACTCCTTTCGTTTCTCACTTATGCCAACTGCCCGACGGCCGTTCCGTGCAGCTCTTCCTGAAGCTCCGCCTCCGCTTCGCGTGTCAGCGACGACTTGAGGACGGTTCCGCCGTATTTGCCGAGGGCCTCGATCGCCTCGTCGGGCGTGACCTTCTCGACGACGAGGAACAGGGCGGATGTCCCGGGCTGGACCAGGTCACGCACCTGTTCCTGGAACTCGCGATCGATCCCGGACGTCTCGAGCTTGCCCATCAACGCACCGAGCCCGGCTCCGACGGCCATGCCGAACACGGGAACGAAGAAGAGCATTCCGAACAGCAATCCCCAGAGCATCCCGTAGCTCGCGCCGCCGCCCACCATGTGGTGGTTGGTCGTGACCTTGTACTTCCCGTCCTTGCCACGAGCGATTGCCGCGATCGCGTCCGGCTGAATGATCAGCTCTCGCGCGAGCCGCTGTGCTTCCTTCTCGGCCTTGAGCGCTGTCGTCTCGTCGGGATACCCGATCGCAATGAGTTCCGCCATCGCTCGCTCCTTTCAACTTCACCGGGTCGTAGGCCGACACGGCCCGTGGAGGTCTCGCGTGTCGAGCGTCTCGCACGCCGCGACGGCGGGCATCGTCCGGTTGGGATGAACGCCTGGCGCGAGCGCGGTGATCCCGCCGGTCACCCCATCGGGACGATGAACGCGGGCGCGCGTTTCTCTTAGGTCTTGTCGTCCGGCCGAAAGCCAAGGCCGGCAGCACGAGCTTTCGAGAGCGGGCGACGCGGATCGTTCGGGAAGGAAGGAGGGACGGCGCAATGAGAACGACGCAGGACTACGAGCTCCAGAGCAGCTACGCGTCCTCGGCGATTGACGGTGACGGCCCGGCAGGAGCCGGTTGGGTCATGTTCTCCGCAGTGCTGCTCGGTCTGGCAGGGACCTGGAACTTCATCGACGGGATCCTGGCTATCTCGACGTCGCGCGTGTACGTCGGGCACGAGACGTTCGTCTTCAGCGACCTCAACACCTGGGGCTGGATCGTGATGATCCTCGGGATCATCCAGGGGATCGCTGCGCTGACGCTGTTCACCGGTAGCGAGCTCGCACGCTGGTTCGGAATTTCCGCGGCCGGCCTGAACGCGATCGGCCAACTGATGTTCGTCCCGGCATACCCGTTCTGGGCGATCGCGATGTTCGCGGTTGACCTGCTGATCATCTACGGGCTTGCCGTATACGGGGGCAAGCGCTTGCGGCAAGCGTTGTAGGCCGCTCACGGGCGAACGCGGGCGCGACGAAATGCGAGCGGTCATGGGGATGCTGCTTGCAGTCGGGCCTGGCGGCCCCGCCGTCGCGAGGCGTCTAGCGCGGCGGCGGGGCAGCAGTTCGAAGTCGATCGAGCGCGGGTCCGAAGACGGAGCTCAACGAGGGTGGGCTGGATGGGCGTGATTCACCACACACCGCAGCGAACCGAGCCGATCGTGCACGGCGACGGACGGGAGGGCGCCGACATCGACGCGGCTGCGCTGCGCGATCTCGATTCGACGTTCGCGGCTCCGCGCTGGCTGAAGGACCTCGGGCGCTCGGCGTGGCTGCTCGTCGGCGTCTTCGCTCTCGTCGCCGGCGTCGTCTGGTTGCTCGGTGCGACGGAAACGATCGTCGGGCCGGTCGTCGGCGCGCTGATCGTTGCGACCGTGGTCATGCCGCTGGTGAGCAGGCTTGCGCGGCACATCCCGCGTGCGGCGGCGGCGGCGGTCGCGCTTGTGAGCCTGGTCGTGGTCGCGCTCGTCATCGTCGTCCTCGTGATCGCGGGAATCAGCGGGCAGCACGACGACCTCGCGAGACACTCCACGAGTGCGGCCGACAAGGCGCAGGGCTGGCTCGGGAGCCTCGGCGTCGACTCGTCCGGCGCGCAGTCGGCGAAGACGACGGTCGAGGCGGACGTGCCGAAGATCATCTCGACGCTCACGACCGGGATCGTCCACGGGATCCGAGGGCTCGCGTCGCTCGTGTTCGGCCTCTCGCTCGCTGCGCTCAGCCTGTTCTTCCTGCTCAAGGACGGTCAGAAGATGCGCACCGCGGTCGAGCACCATCTCGGGGTGCCGCCCGTCGTCGCGCGCACGATCACCGGTGGCGTGATCACGTCGCTGCGCGGCTACTTCCGCGGAGTGACGCTTGTCGCCGCGTTCAACGGCGTCGTCGTCGGGATCGGCGCAGTGATCCTCGGCGTTCCGCTGGCGGGGACGATCGGCGTCGTGACGTTCGTGACCGCTTACATCCCGTTCATCGGCGCGTTCGTGGCCGGTGGATTCGCCGTCGTCATCGCGCTCGGCGCGAGCGGAACCACGACGGCGCTGATCATGCTCGTGATCGTGCTGCTCGCGAACGGCCTGCTGCAAAACATCGTGCAGCCTTTCGCGATGGGGGCAGCGCTCGACCTGAACCCGCTCGTCGTCCTCATCGCGACGATCGGGGCAGGCTGCATCTTCGGAACCCTCGGCTTGATCCTTGCGGCGCCGCTGCTGTCCGCGGCGGTGCACATCACGAAAGATCTCGGCCGCGCGCGGTCCGCAGCAGCCCTCGCGCTGGACCCGAGCCCCTCG
>Ga0136846_1216826_pt1 | contig 22631 bp, 22 predicted proteins | sample HopSoiMetagenom2_FD_96841 | JGI IMG/M metagenome (GOLD analysis project Ga0136846, IMG submission 96841) | Grasslands soil microbial communities from Hopland, California, USA - 2 Assembly 2016 (version 4) | ecosystem: Environmental > Terrestrial > Soil > Grasslands | place: USA: Hopland... | reverse complement strand
TGACTCGCCCCGCCGGGAAACTGGCGGGGTTTTTTGTAAAATGCTCGGTGCTTAAGCCGCTTGGGCTAGCGCCGGGGCTAGAGACGGCTCGTCAGCTCCGATACCATAGCGGGCGACGATAACGACCTGCGGCGGTTCACCTTCCGTCTTGAAGACGACCGCGCCTGGAGTAGTCGCCACCATCGCGGCGGCGAGACACCTCGCTCCAATCTCAGACGAGACCAGTCGCGCCTTCCCGAAGACGAATTTGCCTTCGGCATCGAAGCGGAATGGCATCGCACCGAATTTGGTCATGTCCGATTTCCTTTCCTCGCAATTTGTGTTCCTCAGCCAAGGCTGGGACCGTAATCCGGCGGCAGGATGGAATGGGGGCTTCGGGTTCGAGCGGAAGCCTGACCTTGCCGACGGCGCCCGCGTGCGCCAGAATGCAAGTCGACGGCAGCCTCCTACCTGCCGTCCCGCCCTAAACCCCGCCGGGACACGCGCCCGGCGGGGTTTTTCTTTGGGGCGCTGTCGGCTTAACCACCAGGACTGCTCTCGCTTGCCCCGCGCGCATCGGCGCGGGAAGAATGGCTGCGTGGACGGCTTTGGAGCCCTGCTCCAACCGTCTGCAAGAGGCCCGACCGACTTCGAGCTGTTGCCGGCGGGCTCTTTTGACCGCTTGCCCCGCGCCTTCAGCGGGCGCAGGATGCAGGCGGCGGCGAATTTCGTCGCCCTTCTCCTATGTTTGTAAAACTCGCCCCGTCGTCCGCAGCGGCGGGGTTTTTTGCGGACACATTGCGGACACGCAAAATCGCCGTTTTGCCAGCCCTGCTATCCCACCGATAAGTTTTTGAATCCATTCCATCTTTTGGTGAGCGCGATGGGACTCGAACCCATGACCCTCTGATTAAAAGTCAGATGCTCTACCAGCTGAGCTACGCGCTCCTTAGAGGGAGGGGTGTGACGTAGCCGCAAGCCCCCGAGGGGTCAACCCGAGGCTGCTCACGCCATCGCGCTGATCAACCACATCAGCGCGACAAAGGCGACGAGCGAAAGACCTGTGGTCCAAAGCGCCTTGGCTGCGAGGCGCGGCGCAACCGGCGCGCCGGGATCGCTGCCGGGCACGACGTCGGCGGTCTCGTGCTGGGACTCCACGCCGAAGGGCAGCACGGCGAAAAGCAAAATCCACCAGATCGTGACGAAGATCGCGACGGCCATCGGCCAGGGAACCGGCAAGGTGGCGGGCAAGGTAAACCAGCGCGACATCGAAGCTCAGACTTGCTCCAACTCCACAAGCGTGCCACCGAAATCCTTGGGATGCAGGAACAGCACCGGCTTGCCATGCGCGCCGATCTTCGGCTCGCCCTCGCCGAGCACGCGCGCACCTTTTTCCTTCAGCCGGTCGCGCGCGGCGCGAATGTCCTGCACTTCGTAGCAGACATGATGCATCCCGCCGTCGCTATTCTTTTCCAAGAATTTGGCAATCGGCGAGTTGTCGCCGAGCGGCTCCAAAAGCTCGATTTTTGTGTTCGGCAGCTCGACGAAAACCACCGTGACGCCGTGCTCCGGCTGCGGCAGCGGCGGCGACACGCGAGCACCCAGCGTATCGCGGTAAAGCGCGGTCGAGCGATTGAGGTCGTTGACCGCGATGGCGACATGATTGAGACGTCCGATCATCTCCTCACCTCTACGCTGGTACGATGAGCACGTGGACCTGCGGGCGCTTGCCCCAGGCGACCTGAAGGGACGAGCGTACCGCACGCTCGATTGCGATGGAAACGCCATCGAAGTCCCGCCGGCGCTGCCGCGGCAGCGAGTCCAACGTGGCGAAAATCGCCTCATCAATGAGTTTGTCGGTCGTGACGCCATCGCGCAGCCGCGCTGGCAAGCCTGAAGTCAGCACATCGGGATCGCCGGCGAGTTCGGCGTGTGAGGTGAGCGCCACCGCGATGCTGACAACGCCGGCATAGGCTAGGCGCCGGCGCTCCTGGAAGAGGTTGTCGCCGAGGGCGACCAGTGCGGTGCCGTCCTGGGCGACGCGGCCGGTCGCAATTTCGTCGATAATACCGGGCGGGCCGGGGCCAAGCAGCACCATGTCGCCGTTGCGCGCCGGCACGACGTGCGGCACGCCGAGCGCGCGCGCCACGCGCGCGTGCTCATGTAGGTGCAGGGGCTCACCATGCGCAGGGATCGCTACCAGCGGAGACAACCATCCGTAGAAGCGCTCGACCTCGCCGCGCCGCGGGTGGCCGGAGCAATGGACGAGATGCGTACGATCGGTGATGACCTCGACGCCTTGCAGGATCAGCCCGTTAATGACGCGGTTCACCTCGCGCTCGTTTCCGGGGATCGTACGCGACGAAAAAATCACGCGATCGCCCGACGCGAGACTGATCATGGGATGCTCACCGTCGGCGATACGCCCCATGGCGGCACGCGGCTCACCCTGACTGCCCGTAGCGAGCACGACGACGCGATCGCGCGCAAGCATGGGATAGCGCTCGAGCGAGAAGAAGTCGCTGATACCATCGAGGTAACCGGTCTCGCGCGCGACATTGATCGTGCGCTCCATAGAGCGGCCGGCGACGACCACTTCGCGGCCTGCCGCCGTTGCCGCCTGCCCAACAGCGCGAATGCGCGCGACATTGGACGCGAACGCAGTGACCACGACACGCGCGGGCGCACCGGTGATCAGTGCATGCAGCGTCTTTGCGACGTCGTCCTCGGATGGGCTCTCACCTTCGCGGATGATGTTTGTCGAGTCGCAGATGAGTGCGAGCACGCCCTGCTCACCGAGCTCACGCAAACGCGCTTTGTCTGTCGGTCGACCGACGCCCGGCACGTCATCGAGTTTCCAGTCGCCGCTATGGATGGCAAGACCCAAGCTCGTGCGGATCGCCAGCGCGCAGCTCTCCGGAATTGAATGCGCAACAGCGATGAACTCGATTCCGAAGGGCCCGATCTCGATGCGATTCCCCTGCGCAACAATGTTGATCTGCACCTGCGGCGCATCCGGCTCGGAGAGCCGCCGCGCCCGCAGCAAGCCGGCGGCGAACGGCGTCGCGTAAAGCGGGCAGCGCAGCCGCGGCCACAGCGCCGCAATCGCGCCGACATGATCTTCGTGCGCATGCGTGATGACGAGCGCGAGGAGATCGGCCCGAATTTTCTCGACAAAAGCAATGTCGGGGTAGACGAGATCGACGCCCGGCAGATCGGGCCCAGCGAAAGTGAGACCGCAATCGACCATGATCCATTTGCGCCGGCGGGGGGGGCCGAAGCCATAGAGCGCGGCGTTCATGCCGATCTCACCGAGACCGCCGAGCGCGACAAAGACGAATTCGCCCAAAGCGTTCACCGGCCGCAGCTCTCAAAGCTCATGCGCTTACTGCAGCCTGATGTGTGAGCGAGCGAGAAGGCAGGAAAACGTCACCGGCTTCGATGGCCCGCGTGTTCGGGCCGTCGCGCAAAATCAATCGTCCACGCCCGTCGATAGTTTCGAAAATGCCGGACAGGGTCGTGTTGCCCTGTGCGACCCGGATCGGCTCGCCGACCCCGAGTGCGTCTGCGAGCCAGCGCGAGCGAATTTCGGCGAAGCCGGCCCCCTTCGCCCAAATGCCGAGCATCTCCACGACTGTGTCACTCAGGCGAAGCAGGACGTCCTCAGGCGCACTCAGCGCAGTGCCGATCGAGGCCAGATCGGTCGCTGCATAGGGCAATGTTGCGGGATGATAGCGGCAATTGACGCCGAAGCCGGCAACGCAAGCCGTCGTGCCATTTGGCAGAAGCGAACATTCCAAGAGAATACCGGAGAGTTTTGCGCCGTCGAACAGAATGTCGTTCGGCCATTTCACGCCGAGGCGGGGATCATTGCCGAGAATGGCGCGCATCGCGTTGAGCAGCGCGACACTCGCCACAAAACTCAGTTCCGCTAGATGCTCGGATGGCGCTGCATCAATCAGCAAGAGAGACGCATACAAATTGCCCGGCGGCGACGACCACGTCCGTCCGCGCCGGCCTCTGCCCTGCAACTGCTCGCGCGCGACAAGCCAAAGTCGACCGGACTCGCCCCCACGTGCGAGACGCATGGCGTCTTCATTGGTGGAGCCGACGCTATCACGAACGATGAGACGATACGATGCCGCCTTTGCCGACGCGCCGAGCTCCACGTCGCCTCAGAACAGCGATTGCGCGGCCGAGGTCGCGGCCTCGACGACGGGGGAAGGGTAAGTCCAGAAAATCAGCATCAGGATCGTCGTGACTGCAAGCACCGCCTGCACCGCGGGCGCTGCGCGATCGAACGGCGCCGCAGCCTCATCGAAATACATGATTTTCACGATGCGCAGATAATAATAGGCGGCGACCGCGCTGGTGACGACACCGATCACGGCCAGCACGTACAGACCCGCCTGCACGGCCGCGAGGAACACGTACCATTTCGCGAAGAAACCAGCGAGCGGCGGAATGCCGGCGAGCGAAAACATCAGCATTGCTAAGAAGAACGCCATCAACGGCCGGGTGCTCGCGAGGCCGGAGAGATCGGCGACATTCTCGATATATTTCCCGTTAACCCGCATCGACAGGATGGCGGCAAACGTACCGAGCGTCATCAGCACGTATATGGCCATGTAGAGCATGACGCCCTGCACACCTGCGGGCGTGCCGGCCGCGAGGCCGACCAGCGCAAAACCCATGTGGCCAATCGAGGAATAGGCCATCAGGCGTTTGAAGTTGACCTGACCGATTGCGGCGAACGAGCCGAGCGCCATGGACATGATCGAGATGAAGATAATGATCTGCTGCCATTGCATCGTGATCGCCGGAAACGCCGTGATGATGACGCGCACGGTAATCGCGACAGCGGCGACTTTCGGCGCGGCGGCAAAAAAGGCAGTGACCGGCGTCGGCGCGCCTTCGTAGACGTCGGGCGTCCACATGTGGAACGGCACGGTCGACATTTTGAAGGCGAGGCCCACCATGAGGAAGACGAGGCCGAAGATTACGCCGGTCGAGGGCGCAGCCGTCACTGCCGCGGCTATTCCCGGAAATGTGACCGTGCCGGCAAATCCGTAGAGCAGCGAGGCGCCGTACAGCATCATCCCGGACGAGAGCGCGCCGAGCACGAAATACTTCAAGCCCGCCTCGGAGGCGCGCATGTCATCGCGGTTGAAGGCGGCGACGACATAGAGCGCGAGCGACATCAGTTCCAGCCCGAGATAAAGGGCGATGAGGCTGTTGGCGGAAATCAGCACCTGCATGCCGATCGTCGAGAGCACGACGAGGATGGGAAACTCGAACTGCTCCAGGCGCGCGCGGCGCATGTAATCCTGCGACATGATGAGCGTGACGAGCGAGCCAATGAGCGCCAGGATTTTCATGAACCGCGCGAAGCGGTCGTCTATGAACGCGCCGTCGAAAATCTCCGCGCTCGCTTTGCTCGACAGAAACGTCGCGATGATGGCCAGCGCGAGCAGGCCCACAGCGAGCTCGGTCACAAGCCAGCCCGAACGCTCGCCTCTGATCGCCCCGACCATGATCAGCACGAGCGTCCCGACGGCGAGCAGAAACTCGGGGAAGGCGTGCGCCAGAACGAAGGAAAAGCTGCTCATCGCTGCGCCTGGATTGTGGGAAGCGCCGCCGCCTTTGTGGTCGACAGCGCGGCTTCGAAATTTTTGACAAGCTGTTCAACCGGGGCGGCGGTCGGGTCGAGCACCGGCTGCGGACGCACGCCGTAATAGATCGTGAGCAGCACGAGGGGCGCCATGATCGCGATCTCGCGTGGCGACAGGTCGAGGATACCCTGCAGGCTCGGCTTCTCGATTACGCCGAAGATGATGCGGCGGTAAAGGTAGAGCGCATAGCACGCCGAGAGGATCGTCCCGGTTGTTGCGAAGAATGCCACCCAGGTGTTCGCCTGGAACGCGCCGATCAGGCTCAAGAACTCGCCGACGAAACCGGAGGTGCCCGGCAGACCGACATTGGCGAGCGTGAAGACCATGAAAGCGACGGCATAAAGCGGCATGCGCTGCACCAGGCCGCCATAGGCAGAAATCTCGCGCGTATGCATCCGGTCGTAGACGACGCCGACGCACAGGAACAACGCTCCCGAGACGAGCCCGTGCGAGATCATGAGGAAAATCGCACCCTGCACGCCCTGCTGCGTCATCGTGAACAGTCCCATCGTGACGAAGCCCATATGCGCCACGGAGGAATAAGCGATGAGCTTCTTCATGTCCTCCTGCACGAGAGCGACGAGGGACGTGTAGACGATCGCGATGATCGACAGCGCGTAAATGAGCGGCGCGAAGTAGGCTGAGGCATCCGGGAACATCGGCAGCGAGAAGCGGATGAAGCCGTATCCGCCCATTTTGAGCAGTATGCCGGCAAGGATCACGGAGCCCGCGGTCGGCGCCTCGACATGCGCGTCGGGCAACCAGGTGTGGACCGGCCACATCGGCATTTTCACCGCGAAGGATGCGAAGAAGGCAAACCACAGCCATTTCTGCATCGTCACTGGGAAAGTCGTGTGCAACAGCACGGTAATGTCGGTCGTACCCGCCTGAACATACATCGCCATGATGGCGACAAGCATGAGCAGCGAGCCGACCAGCGTGTAGAGGAAGAACTTGAAGCTCGCATAGATGCGCCGCTTGCCGCCCCAGACCCCGATGATCAGGAACATCGGGATGAGGCCACCCTCGAAGAAGAGGTAGAAGAGGACGAGATCGAGCGCGCAGAAGACGCCGACCATCAACGTCTCGAGCACGAGGAAGGCGATCATGTACTCCTTGACGCGATAGGTGATCGATTCCCACGAGGCGAGAATGCAGAACGGCATCAGGAACGTGGTCAGGATCACGAATGGCAGTGACATGCCGTCGACGCCCATCTTGTAGATGAGCCCGGCGCCGAACCATTTCTTTTCCTCGACTAGCTGAAAGGCGGCACTTGAGGGATCGAAGCGCGCCCAGGCATAGAGCGACAGCAGGAAGACGATGATCGTCGTCGAGAGCGCCGCCCAGCGTGCGTTCCGCAGCGTCGCTTCATCGTCGCCCCGCAGCGTCAGGATGAAGGCGACGCCGACCAGCGGCAGGAAAACGATGCCGGAGAGAATGCCGAAGCCGAACATCAGCGGTGGCCTCCGACCAAATACCAGGTGATGATCACGGCAACGCCGATGAGCATCGCGAAGGCGTAGTGGTAGACATAACCGGTCTGCAGGCGCACGACGCGGTTCGTGACGTCGATCACGCGCGCGGCGATACCGTCCGGTCCGAAGCCGTCGATGACGCGCTCGTCGCCGCCACGCCAGAGCAGCCGGCCAATCCAGAAGGCGGGCCGAACGAAGATCAAATCATAGAGTTCATCGAAATACCATTTGTTGAGCAGGAAACTGTAGAGCAGCGGATTGGCCCGCGCGAGCGCATTGGCAGTGCCTGGAGCGCGGATATACATGTACCAAGCGACGAACGCGCCGCTGGCCATCATCAGCAGGGGGAGATATTCAACGACGAGACCGACATCGTGCAGTTCGTGCAGGATGTGGTTGTCGGGCGATTGATAGAGCGAGCCCTTCCAAAAATGCTCGAAATCATGGCCGATAAATGGGCCGGCGAAGATCAGGCCGGCGAAAAGGGCGCCGATGGACAAGACGATCAGCGGGATCAGCATGATCCAAGGCGATTCATGCGGCACGTGATCGCGCGCTTCGTGCCCGTGATCGTCCGGCGCGTGGGCGCTGTGCGGGTCCTCGGCGCGGGCGCTTTCGCCTTCATCATGGCGCCGCGCGGCGTCGCTCGTCTCGGCGCTCGACGCGTCGTGGCCGGCAGGCGCGAGATGCCGTTCGCCGAAGAACGTCATGAAGATAAGCCGCCAGGAATAGAACGAGGTGAAGGCAACCGCGATCGTCGTCAAGATGAAAGCGTACACCGCCGTCGATTGATGCGCGCCCGCCGCGAAGGCGGCATCGATGATCGCATCCTTGGAGAAGTTGCCCGCCGTCAGCGGAAAACCGGTCAGCGCAAGCGTGCCGACGATCATCGCCCAGAAGGTGATCGGGATGTCCTTCCGCAATCCTCCCATGCGGCGCATGTCCTGCTCGTGATGCATCGCGTGGATGACGGAGCCCGCACCCAAAAAGAGCAGCGCTTTGAAGAAGGCATGCGTGAACAGGTGGAAAATGCCGAGCGAATAACCGCCGACTCCGAGCCCGACGAACATGTAACCGAGCTGGGAGCAGGTGGAATAAGCGATCACGCGCTTGATGTCGTTCTGCACCAGCCCGATGGTCGCGGCGAAGAACGCCGTCGTCGCCCCGATGAAGGTGACGAATGCGAGGGCCTCCGGCGCCTGCTCGAACAACGGCGATAGCCGCGCCACCATGAACACGCCGGCGGTGACCATCGTCGCCGCATGGATCAGCGCCGACACCGGTGTTGGCCCTTCCATCGCGTCCGGCAGCCAGGTGTGCAGGAGGAATTGCGCGGATTTGCCCATCGCGCCCATGAACAGGAGAAGGCAGGCGATCGTCATCGCGTCGGCATTCATGCCGAAGACGTGGATCTGCTTGCCTGCAAGGCCCGGCGCGGCGGCAAAGATCGTCTCGAAGGCGACGGAGTTCGTCAGCACGAAGACGAGGAAAATGCCGAGCGCGAAGCCGAAATCGCCGACGCGGTTGACGACGAATGCCTTGATCGCGGCGGCGTTCGCCGACGGCTTTTCGTACCAAAAGCCGATCAACAGATAGCTGGCGAGACCGACCCCCTCCCAGCCAAAGAACATCTGCACGAGGTTATCCGCCGTCACCAGCATCAGCATGGCGAAGGTGAACAGCGACAGAAATGCGAAGAACCGCGGACGCGACGGGTCGTCGTGCATATAGCCGATCGAGTAGAGATGCACGAGCGCCGACACGGTCGTCACCACGACGAGCATCACGGCGGTGAGCGTATCGACGCGCAGCGCCCAGTCGACCTTCAGCGTTCCCGAGGTGAACCAATTGCCGAGAACGGGCACGCTCGTCTCGGCTGTGCCGAACCCGACCTGCGCAAATATGATCCAGGAGAAGAGGAGCGAAACAAAGAGCAGGCTCGTGGTGACGACCTCGCTCGGCCGCGCGCCTATGAAGCGGCCGAACAGGCCGGCGATGAGGAAGCCGAGAAGCGGCAGGAAGACGATTGCGATGATCATAGGATCAGCCCTTCATCGCATTGATATCTTCGACGGCAATCGAACCGCGGTTGCGATAATAAGTGACGAGCACGGCAAGCCCGATCGCCGCCTCGGCCGCGGCGACGGTCAGCACGAACAGTGCGAAGACCTGCCCGGTCAGGTCGGAATGGTAAGCCGAAAAGGCGACGAAGTTGATGTTGACCGAAAGCAGGATCAGTTCGACCGACATCAGGATGACAATGATGTTCTTGCGATTCAAAATGATGCCGGCGATGCCAATCGTGAACAGGATCGCGGCGACGACGAGATATTGGGTGAGACCGACAGCCATGTTCAGCCCTGTAGTCCGGCGCGTGAGGGTACTTTCCGGAGCGTGACTTCCGCCGGCGTGCGCGCATTCTGGTCGGCGACGACCTGGCGCTTCACGTCCGGCTTGTGGCGCAGCGTCAGCACGATCGCGCCGATCATCGCCGTGAGCAGCACGAGGCCTGCGGCCTGGAAGAGATAGAAGTATTTGGTGTAGAGGATTTGGCCGAGCGCCGCGGTGTTGGAAATATCCGGCGAAACAGCGGTCGGCGAGGCGCCAGGTGAAGACGGCGCAACGGCCCAGGCGCCGACGATCAGCACAAGTTCGATCAGCACGCCGATCCCGATCAGCGAGCCGATCGGCAGATATTGCAGAAAACCCTCTTTCAGCTCGGCGAAGTCGACGTCGAGCATCATCACCACGAAGAGGAAGAGCACCGCGACCGCGCCGACATAAACGACGATCAGGATCATCGCCAGGAATTCGGCGCCGGCGATCATGAACAGGCCGGCCGCGTTGACGAAGGCGAGGATCAGGAACAGCACCGAATGAACCGGATTGCGCGCGACGATCACGCTGAATGCGGACGCAATCATCATCGCGGAGAAAAGATAAAAGAAGGCGGCGGCGAGGTTCATTCGTCTCTTGTCCCAATCCATCCTTCGAGACGCCGCTTCGCGGCCCCTCAACATGAGGCGTTACCCTATCGATATGGCGCATCCATCGCGATGTTGCGTGCGAGCTCGCGCTCCCAACGCTCGCCATTGGCGAGCAGTTTGTCCTTGTCGTAGTAGAGCTCCTCGCGAGTCTCGACCGCGAATTCCTGGTTCGGCCCCTCGACGATCGCATCGACGGGGCAAGCTTCCTGGCACATGCCGCAATAGATGCATTTGACCATGTCGATGTCGTAGCGCGTCGTGCGCCGCGTGCCGTCATTGCGGCGGGGGCCTGCCTCGATCGTGATCGCCTGGGCCGGGCAGATCGCCTCGCAGAGCTTGCAGGCGATGCAGCGCTCCTCGCCATTGGGATAGCGGCGCAGCGCATGCTCGCCGCGAAAGCGCGGCGAGATCGGGTTCTTCTCGTGCGGATAGTTCAAGGTGAGCTTCGGCTTGAAAAAGTACTTGAACGTCAGGAACAGGCCGCTGACGAGCTCGCGGAGGAAAAGCGCCTTGGCGGCTTGATCGAGCTTCATATCAGTGCCCCGCAGCCATGCCGGCGCCCCAGCCCGTTACCTGTAGCACGGCCGCGACCAGCACGACGTAGAAGAGCGAAATCGGTAGAAATACTTTCCAGCCGAGCCGCATCAGCTGATCGTAACGGTAGCGCGGCACCAGCGCCTTCACCATGCCGATCAGGAGGAAGAAGAAGGTTGTCTTGAGGATGAACCATATGATCCCGGGCACCCAGGTGAACGGCGGGAAGGGAATGGGGGAGAGCCAGCCGCCGCAGAACAGGATCGCCATCATCGCGCACATCGTGACGATGGCGACGTACTCGCCGAGCATGAACAGCATGTAGGGCGTTGCGGAATATTCCACCATAAAGCCGGCGACGAGCTCCGACTCCGCCTCGACAAGGTCGAAGGGCGGCCGGTTCGTCTCGGCCATCGACGAGACGAAGAAGATGATCAACATCGGAAAGAGCGGGAGCCAATACCAGCCGAGCAAACCGAAGCGCGTGTCCTGCGCGTGCACGATATCGGCGAGATTAAGCGAGCCGGCGCAGAGCAGCACGGTGATGATGACGAAGCCAATCGAGACTTCGTAGGAGACCATCTGCGCGGCGGAGCGGAGCGCGGCGAGAAACGGATATTTCGAGTTCGACGCCCACCCTCCCATGATGATGCCGTAGACCGACAGCGACGAGATCGCGAAAATGTAGAGAATGCCGACGTTGATGTTGGCGATCGCCACCCCTTCGGTGACGGGAATGACGGCCCAGGCGGACAGCGCCAGCGCCGCGGTGACACAGGGGGCAAGCAAAAAGACGAGCTTGTTGGCGCCGTCGGGAATGATCGGCTCCTTCAGCGCAAACTTGAGGAGATCGGCGAATGATTGCCACAAGCCCCACGGGCCGACGACGTTCGGACCGCGACGCAGCTGCACCGCCGCCCAGATTTTGCGGTCTGCATAAAGGTAATAGGCGACGAACAGCAGCAGGACGACCATGAGCACGACGCTCTTGATGACCATGATGATGAGAGAGAGGACCCACGCGCTCATTGCATCATTCCGCCGCTTGCCGCATCTGCCGATCGAGCGCGAGCGCCGAGCATTCTGCCATGACGGCGGAGGCGCGCGCGATTGGATTCGTTAAATAGAAATCCTGCACGGCGGCGAGGAAGCCGGCTTTCTCGGTCGCGCCCTGCCCTGCTCGCGCGCCCAGCGACGCGAGGTCGTCCGCCGGCTCGATCTGGTCCTGCCGCGCGAAATGCGGATGGCGCTCAAAGAGCGCGCGACGAAGCTGCGCAAGTGAATCGAAGGGCAGGCGCACGCCGACCACGTCGGAGAGCGCCCGCAGGACCGCCCAGTCCTCGCGCGCGTCGCCCGGCGGGAAGCAGGCGCGATCAGCGATCTGCACACGGCCTTCGGTGTTGACGTAGGTGCCGGATTTTTCGGTGTAGGCGGCACCGGGCAGAACGACGTCGGCGCGATGCGCGCCGCGATCTCCGTGCGTGCCCTGGTAGATGACGAAAGCGCCGGGCGCGATATCGATCTCGTCGGCGCCGAGATTGAAGAGCACGTCGACTCCGCCGGCTTCCGCCATTGCAAGCGCATCCTTGCCACCGTCCTGCGGCACGAAATTTAGATCGAGCCCACCGACCCGCGCCGCGGCGGCATGCAAGATGGAAAGGCCGCTCCAGCCCTCTTTATTGCCGGCCGCCTTTGCTGCGAGTGCCAGGATTTCGGCGCCGTCGGAGCGCGCGAGCGCGCCCTGCCCGACAATGACCAGCGGCCGCTGTGCCTTGGCGAACTCCTCGCCGAAGCCCTTCCCGGCCACGACATCGGAGAGGCTTTCCGCGCCGACGCCGATGTACTTATAATCGTAGGTGAGGTCGACCACCTCACCTATCAAGCCGACCGGGAAATTGTCGGCGCGCCAGCGCTTGCGGATGCGCGCGTTGAGGACCGGCGCCTCCCGGCGCGGATTGGATCCGATGATCAAGAGCGCATCGGCCTGTTCGATGCCGGCGATTGTCGCATTGAAAATGTAGGAGGCGCGCCCGAGCGACGGATCGAGCTTGGCGCCATCCTGGCGGCAATCGATGTTCCGCGAGCCGAGCTTCTCCATCAAAACTTTCAGCGCGAACATCTCTTCGACCGCGCAGAGATCGCCGGCGATCGCGCCGATGCGATCCGGCGACGTGCCTTTCACGCGCGCCGCAATGGCAGCAAAAGCCTCGCCCCAACTCGCCGCACGCAACCGTCCATTCTCGTGAATGAACGGCCGATCGAGCCGCTGAGTCTTCAGCCCATCGACGATCTGCCGGGTCTTGTCGGAAATCCATTCCTCGTTCACGGCATCATTGATGCGCGGCAGGATGCGCATGACCTCGCGCCCGCGCGTGTCGACGCGGATCGCCGAGCCCACCGCGTCCATCACATCGATCGATTCAGTCTTGCCGAGTTCCCACGGCCGCGCCTTGAATGAATACGGCTTCGGCAATAACGCGCCGACGGGGCAGATGTCGGCGACATTGCCTTGCAGCTCGGAATGCATCGCCGTTTCGAGATAGGTCGTGATCTCCATGTCCTCGCCCCGGCCGATCGCACCCATGTCCGACGTGCCGGCAACTTCCGCGGTGAAGCGGACGCAGCGCGTGCAATGGATGCAGCGGTTCATTGAGGTGCGCACCAGCGGGCCGATATATTTGTCTTCGACCGCGCGATTGTTCTCGGCGAACCGGGAGGAATCGACGCCGAACGCCATCGCCTGGTCCTGCAGATCGCATTCGCCGCCCTGGTCGCAGATCGGGCAGTCCAGCGGATGGTTGATCAACAGAAATTCCATGACGCCGTTGCGCGCCTTGCGCACCATCGGCGTCTTGGTGAAGACCTCAGGCGCTTCGCCCTTCGGGCCCGGACGGCAATCGCGCACGGCCCAGGCGCAGGACGCAACTGGTTTCGGCGCGCCTTTCAATTCGACAAGGCACATGCGGCAATTGCCGGCAATCGACAGGCGCTCGTGATAGCAGAAGCGCGGAATTTCGGCGCCCGCCTCCTCGCACGCCTGAAGCAGCGTGTATTCGGCGGGGACGTCGACCTCGGTGCCGTCGATGATGAGCTTCGTCAATCGCCCTACTCCGCCGCGACGCCGTAGGCTTCGACTGGATCATGCGAGGCCTTGTGCGAATAAGCGTCAATGCGCCGCTCGATCTCCGGCCGGAAATGCCGGATCAAGCCCTGGATTGGCCACGCCGCGGCATCGCCCAGTGCACAAATGGTGTGGCCTTCGACCTGCGTCGTCACTTCGAGCAGCATGTCGATTTCGCGCTTATGCGCGCGCCCCTCGGCCATGCGGCTGACGACGCGCCACATCCAGCCCGTCCCCTCGCGGCACGGCGTGCACTGGCCGCAGCTCTCGTGCTTGTAGAAATACGAGATCCGCGCGATCGCCCGCACGATGTCCGTCGACTTGTCCATGACGATCACGGCGGCCGTGCCGAGACCGGATTTCAGATTGCGCAGCGTGTCGAAATCCATCGGTGCATCTATGATCTCGAGCGCCGGCACGAGCGGCACCGACGAGCCGCCGGGGATCACCGCCAGCAGATTGTCCCAGCCGCCGCGAATGCCGCCGCAATGCGTGTCGATCAATTCGCGGAACGGAATCGACATCGCATCTTCGACATTGCACGGCTTGTTCACGTGGCCGGAAATACAGAATACTTTCGTGCCGGTGTTGTTCTTCGCTCCGAAGCCGGCAAACCACGCCGCACCTCGACGCAGGATCGTCGGCGCAACAGCGATCGATTCGACGTTGTTCACCGTCGTCGGCGAGCCGTAGAGGCCCATATTGGCGGGGAACGGAGGTTTCAGCCGCGGCATGCCCTTCTTGCCTTCGAGCGATTCGAGCAGCGCGGTTTCTTCGCCGCAGATGTAAGCGCCGGCGCCGTGATGAACGTAACAATCAAATGGCCAGCGGTGGATATTGTCTTTGCCGATGAGCCCCGCTTCATAGGCCTGCGCGACAGCGGCTTCGAGCCGCTCGCGCTCCAAAATATATTCGCCTCTGATATAGATGTAGCAGGCATGCGCCTCCATCGCGAAGCAGGCGATGAGGCAGCCCTCGATCAGGAGATGCGGATCGTTGCGCATGATCTCCCGGTCCTTGCAGGTGCCGGGCTCGGATTCATCCGCATTGACGACGAGGTAGTGGGGCCGCGCCGGATCGGCCTTGGGCATGAACGACCATTTGAGGCCGGTCGGGAAACCCGCGCCGCCACGGCCGCGCAATCCCGAGGCCTTCATCTCGGCAATGATCCAGTCCTTGCCTTTGTCGAGGAGCGCTTTCGTATTGTCCCACGCGCCGCGTTCGCGCGCGCCTTTTAGGCCCCAGTCGCCGAAACCGTAGAGATTGATGAAGATGCGATCCTTGTCGGCGAGCATTGATGTCCTTCTACGGCATGTCTTTGCCGCGGGCGTCGCCCGATGTGGCTTCGCCCGGTGCGGCATCGGCGGCCTTGTCGGCAGGAACGCCCGCGGTTTGTTTCACGCCGGATTCGTTTGTCTGTTCCTGACTTGCATTCGCCTGCTCGGGCGAGCTCATTTGCGAGACACCCTTTTGCGAAGCCGAGCCGGTGCCCGCGCCCTGATGCGGCATCCTTTGGCCCGAAGCGCTTGCCGCGCCGGATGTGACGGGGTTCGTGTTTGCCTTGGCGTGGTCGTCGGCGCGTTTGCCTTCACCTTGGACCGGCCGCTCGGTGCGCGTGCCGGTATCCGCGATGGAATCAGTCGGCTTGCCCTTGCGCTGCTCGCGATCACGCGAGACTTGCTCATGCGCCGGCGCATGCAATCCGGGCTGCGCATCCTGGGCAGCCTTCTCGCCTGCCGCCGCAGCGTGATCCGGTTGGCCACCTTCCTCGGGCAGCCTGCCCGGTCCGCTGCGACCGTCCTTGCCCCAGAACTCGGTCAGGCTCGTCAAGCCGCCGACCGGTTCCGACGTGACACGACCGATCTGCGAGCCGGTTTTCATCGACCGTCCGGCAGCGAGATCGTCGAGCAGTTTCTCGAAATTCTGCGGCGTCAGATCTTCGTAATAGTCGTCGTTGATCTGCACCATCGGCGCGTTACAGCAGGCGCCGAGGCACTCGACCTCCGTCCACGAGAAAAGGCCGTCGGCTGTCACTTTGTGCGGCGGACCGATGCGACGCGCGAGCACCGCTTTGATCGCATCTGAGCCCTGCAGCACGCACGGCGTCGTACCGCACATCTGGATATAAAATTTCCCGACCGGCTCCAACTGGAACATCGTGTAGAAGGTCGCGATTTCGAGCGCGCGAATGAGCGGCATGCCGAGTTGCTCCGCGACCTTCTCGATCGCCGGTTTCGGCAGCCAATAGCCGTTCTGCTTCTGCGCCTGCCACAGAAGCGGAATGATCGCCGAGGCCTGCCGTCCCGGCGGATATTTCTGGATCTGCTTATCGGCCCAGGCGCGGTTTTCCGGCGTGAAGTCGAAAGATTCCGGCTGGAGTTCAGCGAGGCGGCGGACGGACATTAGCGGTCCACCTCGCCAAAAACGATGTCGAGCGAACCCAAAACAGCACTCACATCCGCCAGCATGTGCTTGCGGCACATGAAATCCATCGCCTGCAAATGCGCAAAACCCGGCGCGCGAATCTTGCAGCGATACGGTTTGTCGGTTCCGTCGGATACCAGATACACGCCGAACTCGCCCTTCGGCGCTTCGACCGCGGCGTAAACTTCGCCGGCGGGCACGTGATAGCCTTCGGTATAAAGCTTGAAATGATGGATTAGCGCTTCCATCGAGCGCTTCATTTCGGCGCGCGAAGGCGGCACGACCTTGTTGTTCGGCATCGACACCGGACCGCGGTTTGCTTCCTGCATAAGCTTATCGACGCATTGCCGCATGATCTTCGTAGATTCCCGCATTTCTTCCATGCGGATCACCTGCCGATCGTAATTGTCGCCGTTCCGCCCGACGGGAATGTCGAACTCCATCTCCTCGTAGCATTCATAGGGCTGCGCCTTGCGCAAATCCCAGGCGGCGCCGGAGCCGCGCACCATTACGCCGGAAAAGCCCCACTTCCAGCACTCGTCGAGCGTCACAATGCCGATGTCCACATTGCGCTGCTTGAAAATGCGATTGTGAATGAAAAGTTCTTCGAGATCATCGACGACCTTCAGGAACGGATCGCAGAAAGCACCGATATCCTCGACAAGCCGATCCGGCAGATCGCTTTTCACGCCGCCGGTGCGGAAATAATTGGCGTGCATGCGCGAGCCGGAGGCGCGCTCGTAGAACACCATCAGTTTCTCGCGCTCTTCAAAGCCCCAGAGCGGCGGCGTCAGCGCGCCGACATCCATCGCCTGTGTCGTGACGTTAAGAAGATGCGAGAGGAGTCGTCCAATTTCGCTGTAGAGCACGCGGATGAGCTGACCGCGTCGCGGCACTTCAATGCCCATAAGCTTCTCGATGGCGATGCAGAAAGCGTGCTCCTGGTTCATCGGCGCGACATAATCGAGCCGGTCGAAATAGGGCGTGTTCTGGAGATAGGTGCGCGCCTCCATCAGCTTCTCGGTGCCTCGATGGAGTAGTCCGATATGGGGGTCGACGCGCTCGACGATCTCGCCATCGAGCTCCAGCACAAGCCGCAGCACGCCATGCGCGGCCGGATGCTGCGGCCCGAAATTGATCGAGAAATTACGGAGGTTCTGGAACCCAACCGCTTCGCCGGTCATGGAGCCTCGCCTTTGCCGCTCGCTTTCTCATCCCCCGGCAGCTCGTATTGCGAGTCGCCCTCCCACGGCGATAAAAAATCGAATTGCCGGAATTCCTGATTGAGCCGGACCGGCTCATAGACGACGCGCTTCTGCTCGTCGTCGTAACGGACTTCCACGTAGCCGGTCATCGGAAAATCCTTACGCAGGGGATGCCCCTCGAAACCATAATCGGTGAGAATGCGCCTGAGATCCGGATGATTGGAAAAGAGCACGCCGAGAAGGTCATAGGCTTCGCGCTCGAACCAATCGGCGGCGGGGAAGACTTCGCATAGCGACGGCACCGGCGTATCTTCGTCGACCGAGGTCTTTACCCGGATGCGCTTGTTATATTTCGGCGAGAGCAGATGCAGCACGACTTCGAAGCGCTTCTCGCGCACCGGGTAATCCACCGCACATAGATCGATGAAGCTGATGTAGAGCTGGGCTGGGTCCTCGCGCAGATGGCCCGCGATATCGACCCAGCGGTCCCTCTCGACCGTCAGCGTGAGCTCGCCGTAAGCATCGGAGATGTCCGTCACGGCGCCCGACAAAGCCGCGGCAATCGCCTCGCCGGCCGATTTTACGTCCGTCTCAGCCGCATCCGTCATCGACGATTATCTCTCGATCGTGCCGGTGCGGCGGATCTTCCGCTGCAGCAGCAGCACGCCGTAGAGCAACGCCTCCGCCGACGGCGGGCAGCCCGGCACGTAAATGTCGATGGGCACGATGCGGTCGCAGCCGCGCACCACGGAATAGGAGTAGTGGTAGTAGCCGCCGCCGTTGGCGCAGGAGCCCATCGAGACCACGTAGCGCGGCTCCGGCATCTGGTCGTAAACCTTGCGCAAAGCCGGCGCCATTTTATTGGTGAGCGTTCCTGCGACTATCATCACGTCGGATTGCCGCGGCGAGCCGCGCGGCGCGAAGCCGAAGCGCTCGCAATCGTAGCGCGGCATCGACATCTGCATCATCTCGACGGCGCAGCAGGCAAGCCCGAACGTCATCCACATGAGCGAGCCGGTGCGCGCCCATGTGATGAGCTCGTCCGTTGCCGTGACGAGGAAACCCTTGTCGGCGAGCTGGTCATTGATCGTCAGATAGAAAGGGTCATTCGCGCCGACAGGCTCGCCGGTATTCGGATCGATGATGCCCTTCGGCGGCAGCGAGGTGACAGGCGCGCGGGTATCGATCAATCCCATTCGAGCGCCCCTTTCCGCCATTCGTAGATGAAGCCGACGGTGAGCACGACGAGAAAGGCGATCATCGACCAGAAGCCGAACGCGCCGACATCCTTGAACGCGACGGCCCAGGGAAACAGAAACGCTACCTCGAGATCGAAGATGATGAAAAGCAGTGAGACGAGATAGAAGCGCACGTCGAACTTCATGCGCGCGTCGTCGAAGGCGTTGAAGCCACACTCATAGGCCGAGAGTTTTTCCGGGTCCGGTGCCTTGTAGGCGACCACGAATGGGACGACGAGCAGTATCCCGGACAAAACCGCGGCAACGCCTACGAAGATCACGAGCGGCAGGTAATCGTTCAGGAGGTCGGGCATGTCGTCGAGACCTCGTCCCGAGGCAGGTTGGAGGCCGGTCGGAGACCTGACGAAAAAGGGCTTTCCTTCGCCTCTCCTATGGCTTGCTGTTGCCTATCGCAGTGCACACTAGGGCGCAAGTTGGAATTCTTTCAGTCTGGTGAGGCGTTCGGCCACATAGATGGCGTCCGTCACACATCCGGCAATCGCTTGCCCCTCCTCGACAAAAGCGCCTGCTGTTCGCTAGATCGCGGCAGGAGGAGACATGGCGAACAGGATCGATCTCGACGGCAAGATTGCGGTCGTCACCGGTGGCGCGCAGGGGATCGGCTACGCCGTCGCCCAGCGGCTGCAGGAGTCGGGCGCCAAGCTTATCCTTTGGGACCGAGATTCGAGCATCTTGGAAGAGGCGCGCCGGACGCTCGGGCCTGAGGGCCAGGCGGTCGAGATCGTCACCTGCGACGTAGCGGATTGGCAGAGTGTCGACGCTGCGGCAAAGCAGAGCCTGGAAGCGTTCGGTCGCGTCGATATCCTCGTCAACAATGCCGGCATTTCCGGCCCGAACACGACCGTCGCCGATTACCCGGTCGATGACTGGCGGCGCGTCATCGACATTGATCTCACCGGCGTCTTCTACGGCTGCAAGGCGCTGGTGCCCGCAATGGTCGCGCAGAATTACGGCCGCATCGTCAATGTTGCGTCGATCGCCGGCAAGGAAGGCAATCCGAATGCCGCGGCTTATTCTTCGGCCAAGGCCGGCGTGATCGCGCTGACCAAATCGCTCGGCAAGGAACTTGCGCAGCAGGACATTTCGGTGAACTGCATCACGCCGGCCGCGGCGCGCACCCGCATCTTCGACCAGATGACGCAGACGCACATCGATTACATGCTGTCGAAAATTCCGCGCGGCCGGTTCGCGTTGGTCGAGGAGATCGCGGCGATGGTCGCGTTTCTTGCGTCGGCGGAAAATTCTTTCACGACCGGCGCGGTGTTCGATTTGTCCGGTGGACGAGCGACATATTGATAAACCGCGCTGCGCTTGCGTGTGTATTTTGTGTAATCGCAAGCACGCGTTCCGCCGAAGCAGCCCCCGCCAACACTCTGCGCGAGCTTTTCCCGATGCTCACGCGCTGCTGGCGCGCCCCAGCCGGCAGTGAAGGATCGACAATCACCGTTGGCGTTGCACTGAAGCGCGACGGCACGATCTTCGGTCAGCCGACGATCACTTACTCGAAATTGGCCGGCGACACCGACGTGCAGAAGCGCTTTGTCGCTTCGGCTTTGTCCGCGCTCGCCGCGTGCACGCCGGTTGCGATCACCGACGCGCTCGGCGGCGCGATTGCCGGCCGGCGCATTTTCATCCGTTTCGAAAGTCAGGCGCCGCAGACTCGGACCTGAGCCGCGTTTTAGCCTGCCAGAACCCGAACCGGCTTGCCATCGAGCCAGGCGCGGATGGCCTCGACCGCATCCGGAAATGCGCCGCGATACGTCTTTTCGCTAACGTAACCGATATGCGGCGTCGCCAGCAGATTCGGCAGATATCGGAACGGGTGATCCTGCGGGAGCGGCTCTTCACCGAAGACATCGAGCGCCGCCCCTGCGATTTTGCGCTGCTCAAGTGCCGCGATCAGCGCCCGCTCATCGACGATCGGACCGCGCGATGTGTTGACCAGATAGGCCGTGTTTTTCATCAGCCCCAGTTCGCGCGCGCCGACAAGCCCGCGGCTGCGCTCACCGAGTTTCAGGTGAATGCAAAGCACATCGGCGCGGCGAAAGAGTTCGTCCTTCTCGACGCGCTCGGCGCCGCATTCTTGCGCGCGTTCGCCCGTGAGATTCTGGCTCCAGGCGATGACTTTCATGCCGAAAGCCTTGCCGAAATTGGCGACTGCCTGCCCGATCTTGCCAAGCCCCAGCACGCCAAGCGTTTTGCCGTAAATATCGGTCCCGAGTCCGACCTGCCAACCGCCGGCGCGCACTGAGGCTGCCTGCGTGGCGATGCCGCGCGTTACCGCGAGCACGAGGCCCCAGGTCAGCGCCGGCGTCGCATTGGGATCGCCGCCGGGCGTGCCGGAAATCACGATGCCGCGAGCCTTTGCCGCGTCGAAATCGATCGCTGCATTCCACATGCCGACGGTAACGATAAGTTTCAGTTTCGGCAGCCGGGCCATGAGATCCGCGCCCAGGGCCGTGCGCTCGCGCATGAGCATAAGGATTTCGAAATTGGCGAGCCGCGCGGCAAGCTGATCCAAGTCCGCGACGTGGTCGTGGAAGAACACCGCCTGCGCCCTCGGCGCGAGGTTCGACCAGTCCGCGAAACTCCGGCCGACATTCTGGTAATCGTCGAGAACAGCGACCTTTACGCCGTCCGCAGCCTTAGCCATCGAGTGCTCCCTCACGCCGTTCGATGTCAGGTGGGCTGATGACTGGCGAGAGAGACGGGACTTGAACCCGCGACCTCCGGCGTGACAGACCGAGGGACATCGTTCATCCGAGTTCATCATTCATACTAAGCCACTCGATTCAATGGTCATTTAGTTCATCGGTCCTACTTGGCTATCATTCAAGTTCCTGCCAAAGTGCTTACCAGCTGCTTACCGGTGAGCCGTCCCATGACAAGAAGCCGAATCTCCAAACGCTCCGTTGATTCGCACCGCTGCGAGCCGGGCAAGGATAGAAGCATCTTGTGGGATGATGCCATAGCTGGCTTTGGCGTTGCTGCCTTCCCGAGCGGTACCAAGGTCTACGTAGCGCAGTTCCGAAAGGATGGGCGGTCCCGGCGCGTGAAGATCGGGACACATGGCCGCATGACGCCGGACGAAGCTCGCGTTGAGGCCCGAAAGCTGCTCGGGGGGGTCGAACAAGGGATTGACGTGGCAGCCCAGCGCCGCGCGGCTCGATCCGTCCCGACCTTCCGCGATGTGGCGGATCGGTTTCTTTCCGAGCACGTCGCCAAGAAGCGGAAGCAGCGAACTTTCGAGAGCTACAACACCCTCATCCGCAATCACATTGTACCGGCCATCGGCAGCCTGCGAATAATCGACCTGCGGCGCGTAGACCTCGACCGCCTGCACTCGAGCATGGGAGCGATGCCGGGTGCCGCCAATCGCGCCCTGTCGCTCGTTTCCGCGATCTGGAATTGGGCGGCCAAGCGGGACTTGGTGAGGTTCGAGGAGAATCCCGCCAGAGGCATCGAGCGCAATCCCGAGAGGGCGAAAGAGCGCTTTTTATCCACCCTAGAGCTGGGGCGGCTAGGAGACGCGCTGCGGCTCGCCGAGACGACAGGGCTGCCCTATGCGGTCGATGAGAGCGGGCCGAAGGCCAAGCACGCTGCGAAGCCTGAGAAGCGGTTGCGACGCCTCGATCCGTTCGCCGTCGCTGCCATCCGCTTGCTGCTCCTGACGGGCGCGCGGCTGCGCGAGATTCTTCACGCTCGGTGGAGCGAGGTCGATGTTGAGCGCGGCATCATCTTCCTGCCCGACAGCAAGACGGGGCGAAAACCGCTGCTGCTCAGCGGTGCGGCGCAGGCCGTTATAGCTGACCTGCCCGGGGTTCGCCTGCATGATTTGCGCCACTCGTTCGCGTCGATTGGCGCCGGCGCATCACTCGGCCTGCCTATCGTCGGCAAGCTGCTCGGGCATACGCAGCCGCAAACGACAGCACGATACGCACACCTTGACGCCGATCCGCTCCGGCGCGCGGC
>Ga0136846_1208961_pt1 | contig 22633 bp, 19 predicted proteins | sample HopSoiMetagenom2_FD_96841 | JGI IMG/M metagenome (GOLD analysis project Ga0136846, IMG submission 96841) | Grasslands soil microbial communities from Hopland, California, USA - 2 Assembly 2016 (version 4) | ecosystem: Environmental > Terrestrial > Soil > Grasslands | place: USA: Hopland... | reverse complement strand
TGCAACGAATGCTTTCCGGAGATCTCCCAGCAGTCGTTCTTCCTGCGCGAACGCTTCGTCCGCGGCCATTTCGAAAACGTGGACCTGTTTCTGGCGCCGAGCGCGCAGCTGATGGAGAAGTACCTGCGCTGGGGGGTCGAGCCCGAGCGAATCGAGGTCGAGGAGTACGGCCGGCTCGCCCCGCCGGTTCGGGCGCCGGACCCGGCGCAGACCAAGTCGCCGACCAACATCGGCTTCTTCGGCCAGCTCAGCTACTTCAAGGGGGCGCAGGTGATGATGGACGCGATGTCCCTGCTGGAGGAGGACTGCGACGCGCACCTCTGGCTGCACGGCGCCAACCTCGAGCTGCAGACGCAGGAGTTCCAGGACGAGTTCGCCGCGCGGCACGAGAAGCTGCGCGACCGCGTCACCTTCCGCGGGCCCTACGACCACGCCGAGCTGCCGAAGCTGATGGCCGACCTGCACTGGGTGCTGGTTCCGTCGATCTGGTGGGAGAACTCGCCGCTGGTGATCCAGGAGGCGTTCTTCCACCGCCGTCCGATCATCTGCAGCGACGTCGGCGGCATGGCGGAGAAGGTCCGCGACGGCGTCGACGGCATCCACTTCCGGGTCGGCGACGGCTTCAGCCTCGCCCGCACGATCGAGGCCGCGGCGGTGAGCCCGCGACGGTGGCGCTCCCTGCGCGACGGCATCCGCGAGCCGCACCCGATGGACGCCCACATCGCCCGCCTGCTCGACATCTACGAGAGCGCGCCTGACCGCAACGAGGTTGCCGTTCATGCCTAAGACGAAGACCAAGACCACCGCCACCCGCACTCCACGGCGGGCCGCCAAGCTCGCCTCAGACATCGCGCTGCTCGTCCACGCCGACCCCGGCCCCGGCGGCGAGCCCGCGCTCGAGGTGGGCCCGGTCGCCGGTCTCGAGCTCTCGCCGCGCCAGTGGGCTGCGGCCGAGGGCGACCTCAAGGTGCTGGTCCGCGAGGAGCTCGCCCCGCACGACGCCGAGACACGCGAGGCGGTGCTGGAGCGGCTCGCCGCCTCGACCGTGATCGGTGGCGGCTCGTCCTTCGAGCTCAGCGCTTCCCTCTACGGAATCCGCGAGGTCCTGCGCGAGCGGCTGCCGCGCTGTGAGGTCAGCGAGACGCAGCCGGCGGGGCTCGCGGTCGCCGAGATCCTGGCGATCGACGAGCGCTCGTTCTGGGTCAACGGCTGGATCCACGACCAGGACGGGCTCGGCGAGCTGACCCTGGTCTCGCCCGAGGGCGCGCGAGTCGGGCTGACCGCATCGGCCTACCGCTACGAACGCCCCGACGTCGTCCAGTTCTACTCGGCCCTGGGCGGCGAGCCCGGCCGCGACCATGGCTTCATCGCCCACATCACCCTGCCCGCCCCGAGCCGGCTCGCGAGCGGCTGGATCGCCGAGCTGCGCACCTCCGACGGCCTCGAGCTGGAGATCGAGTGCCCCGCGGTCAGACGCGATCCGCTGGCGGCCCGAGCGACGATCCTCGGCGAGCTGGGCCAGCACGGGACAGTCGGCGGTCGCCTCGCCACCGATCACGGTCGCGCCGCCCTCACCGGCCTGCAGCAGCGGCTGGTCGGCGAAGCGAGCGTCGATTCGGTCGACGTCTACGGCGAACCGTCACGCTCCCCGGTGCTCTCGATCGTCGTTCCGCTCTACCAGCGCCTCGACTTCATCGAGCATCAGCTGCTGCAGTTCTCCCGCGACCCCGAGTTCGCCGAGGTCGACCTGGTCTACGTGCTCGACTCGGTCGAGCAGGCGGACGAGCTGGCGCATAAGGCGCGGGAACTGTTCGGCCTCTACCGGCTTCCCTTCCGGGTCGTCACCCTCACCTCGGGGGCCGGCTTCGCCGGGGCCAACAACCTCGGGGTCGAGGTCGCCGCGGCGTCGCGGCTGCTGCTGTTGAACTCGGACGTGATCCCCGACCGGCCGGGCTGGACCGGCGCGATGGCGGCCTTCCACGACGCCACCGAGGGGATCGGCGCCCTCGGCCCGAAGCTGCTCTACGAGGACGACACCCTCCAGCACGCCGGCATGTACTTCCAGCGCCAGCCTGGCTCCGAGGTCTGGGAAAATGCCCACTGCTTCAAGGGCCTGCACCGGGACTTCCCGGCGGCGAATCGGGCGCGGCCGATGCCGGCCGTCACCGCCGCCTGCATGATGGTCGACCGCGACCTCTACGAAGAGGTCGGGGGGCTGCCGCTGCACTACGTGCAGGGCGATTACGAGGACTCCGAGCTGTGCCTGCGCTTCGCCGAGGCGGGCCGGGAGAACTGGTACCTGCCGGCGGTCGAGCTGTACCACCTCGAGGGGCAGTCCTACGTGCCCGGGGTGAGGCGCATTCCGAGCGAGTACAACATGTGGCTCCACACCTCGATCTGGGCCGAGCGGATCGAGCGGGCGATGGCCGAGTTCGACCCCCACCGAGTCGCGGGCCTCGAGGGGGAGGCCGGCAATGGCTGAGGTGAAGATCGTGCGGGTCGAGCGGCACACGGACGAGCCCCGCGAGGGGCTCCACGGCGGCTGGCTGGACGGCCCGCCGGAGGGGGGCGGCTCGGACACCCACAACTTCGAGGTCGTCGGCTGGGCCCTGGGGGAGGGGGCGAAGGTCGAGGCGGTGCGGGTCGTCAACGGCGGCCAGGTGATCGCCGAGGTCGCCCCGAGCGAGGCCCGGGCCGACATCGCCCGCGCCTATCCGGGGGTCGAGGGGGCCGAGAACAGCGGCTTCCGCGCCCTGGTCCGGGCGACCGAGCTGGAGCCGGAGTTCAGCGTCGACGTCGTCGCCGGCCTCGAGGGGGGCGGCAGTTTCCCGCTCGCCACCGTGCACGGCGAGCGCAGCGCGCTGGCGCCGTCCCGCACCCCCAAGTTGAACCCGCTGATGCTGACCACGATCGGCCGCAGCGGCTCCAAGTGGCTGGCCTGGCTGCTCAGCTGTCACCCGGAGGTCGTCGGCTTCCAGCCGCTCGTCTTCGAGCCGCGTCTAGCCACCTACTGGATGACGGTGTTCCGCTCGCTCAGCGCGCCAAAGAGCTACCTGCGCCAGATCCACGCCGAGCGCTGGGACGAGCCGCGCTGGTGGCTCGGCGACGGCGCCGGGGCGATGCCGGCGCCGCTGGCCCTGGAGATGGGGGAGTGGTTGGGGTCGGAGGGAGTCGACAACCTGGCGGCGCTCTGCCAACAGCAGGTCGAGGCCTTCTACCTCGAGGTCGGGCGCCACAGCGAGAAGCCCGGGGCGCGCTACTTCGCCGAGAAGTTCCTGCTCGACCCGGTCCTGCTCGACCTCACCACCGAGGTCTTCCCCGGCGCCCGCGAGCTGATCCTCGTCCGCGACTTCCGCGACCGCCTCAGCTCGGTCTTCGCCTGGAACGAGATGCGTGGCGAGCGCGGCTTCGGGCACGACGCCGAGATGAGCCAGGCCGAGTACCTGGTCGAGCGGGTCAGGGGCGACGCCGAGGGGCTGCTGAGCCGCTGGCGCCGCCGCGGCGAGGGTGCGCAGCTGGTCCGCTACGAGGACCTGATCCTGGAACCGGGTCAGACCCTGACCGCGATCCTGGGATTCCTCGATGTCGACGCTGGCGAGGACGCCGTCACTGAGACGCTGGAGCTGGCCAACCGTCCCAACGAGCTGCTGGACGGGCACAGAACCGTCAGTGACCCGGCGCGGACGATCGGGCGCTGGCGCCGCGACCTGCCGGCCGAGCTGGCCGCGGAGTGCAACGAGATCCTTGCCCCGGTTCTCGCCGAGTTCGGTTACGCCACCGACGTCGAGCCGGCCGCTGATCGAGACGCGCGGAAAAGCCGATGACGACCGTGGCGATCTCCGGCTCGATCGCGCAGCGACCCAGGCGCGCGGGACACGCCTGGGTCTTCCTCAGCTACCTGCTCGGGTTCCGGGGACTCGGGTTCGAGGTCCTCTTTCTCGATCGCCTCGACGCCGGCATGGTCGACGCCAACGAATCGGGCGCCAGCGCCAGATCCTCACGCGGCGCTCGCTGGCTGGTCGAGACGATGCGTGCGGCCGGGCTGGAGGACGCCTACTGCCTGCTGCTCGGCGATGGCCTGGAGACGGTCGGCATCTCGCGCGGCGAGGCGCTGGCCCGCCTCGCCGGCGCCGAGCTACTACTCGACTTCAACGGTTTCCTCGGCGACGAGGAGCTGCTGGCGGCGGCGAGGCGCCGCGTCTATCTGGACATCGACCCGGGGTTCGCCCAGATGTGGGACGACCTCGGCCTCGCCGATCCGTTCGCGGGCTACGACGACTTCGTCACGGTGGGGGCCAACGTCGGCGCTGGCGGGTGTGCGGTCCCGACCGGTGGCCGGCGCTGGATCCCGACCCGGCAACCCGTCGTGCTCGAGCGCTGGCCTCGGGCGGCGCCGGGGAGGGCCTTCACGAGCGTCGGCAGCTGGCGTGGCCCGTTCGAGCCGGTCGAGCACGGGGGCCGCTCCTACGGGCTGCGCGTGCACGAGTTCCGGCGCTTCGCGGGCCTGCCGGGACTGGTCGACGCCCCCTTCGAGCTCGCCCTCGACATCGATGACGAGGACGTTGCCGATCGGCGGCTGCTGCGGGAGGACCGCTGGGGGCTCGCCGACCCGGAAAGGGTCGCGGGCGACCTCGACTCCTACCGGAGCTACGTGCAGGGGTCGATGGCCGAGATCGCTATCGCCAAGGAGATGTATGTGGCGACCCGGGGCGGTTGGTTCAGCGATCGCAGTGCCAGCTACCTCGCGAGCGGCAAGCCGGTGCTGGCGCAGGACACCGGCTTCGGCGACTCGCTGCCCAGCGGCGAGGGCCTGCTGACCTTCTCCACCCTCGAGGAGGCGCGGGCGGGGGCGGAGGAGATCGGCCGCGACCTGCCCCGCCACTCGGCGGCCGCGCGGGCGATCGCCGAGGAGTTCTTCGCCTCCGAGCGGGTCCTCGCCGAGCTGTTGGAGGCCCTCGATGCCGGCTGAGCAGAGGCTCAACCCCGGTTCTGGGCTTCCATACAATCGCGCGGTGTCGGGCGAGGTGGAGATCCGGGACGTCACCCGCGACTCGAGTGACAGGATCGAGTGCCATTTCCGCGTCGCCGGGACCGAGGGCCCGAAGCTGGAGATCGTCGGCTGGGTCCTCGGCACCGAGTCGCCCGCGAGCGAAATCGAGATCGTCAGCGGCGGCGAGGTCGCCGGGCGCGCTCCGGTCGTGCTCGAGCGGCCCGACGTGGCCGAGCTCTTCCCCGACATGCTGGAGGCGGCGACCGCCGGCTTCCGAATCGAGCTCGCCGCCCATGGCAGCGGCGAAAGTGAGCTCGAGGTCCGGGTGCGGCTCAATGACGAGAGCCGCGAGCGACTCGGCCGGGTCCTCGTCAGGACGGGTCGCCGCGGCCTCCTGGACACGCTTCGTCGCGGCTGATGTACGGCGCCCCCGCGAGCCCGGTCTCGGTCGTCGTGCCCTGCTTCAACCAGGGCCATTTCCTCCCCGAGGCGATCGAGAGCGTCCTGGGCCAGAGCCATCCTGCGGTCAAGGTCACGGTCGTCGACGACGGCTCTGACGACAACAGCTACGAGGTCGCCGGCCGCTACCCGGGCGTGCGTCGTCTGCGGCAACCGCACCGCGGCGTCGCCGCCGCCCGCAACCTCGGGCTGGCGGAATCCGCGGGCGAGCTCGTCGTCTTCCTCGACGCCGACGACCGCCTCCTTCCGGAGGCGCTCGAGGTGGGAGTGGAGAGCCTGTTGGCGCGGCCGCAGGTCGCCTTCGTCGCCGGCACTTCGCGGGACGTCGGCGGCGACGGCAGCGTGATCCGCGAGGGCGGCCAGTCGCTGGTCACCCAGGACCATTTCCTCCACCTGCTGGAGGACTGCTACATCTGGTCCGGATCCTCGATCGTCTACCGGCGCGGTGCGATCGAGGCGGTGGGCGGCTTCGACGAGCGGCTCGCGGCCGGTGACGACTACGATCTCTACCTGCGGCTCGCGCACGGGCATCCGATCTACTGCCATGGGCGCGTGGTCACCGAGTACCGCCGCCACGGCACCAACACCACCCGCGACCCAGGCGTCGTCCTCGCCTCGCAGCTGCGGGTGCTGAAGTCCCAGCGCCCAAGCCTGCGGGACCGGCGTGAGGCGGCCGCCCGCAGGAGGGGCATCCGCAACACTCGGGCAGCGCATGGTGGCGCGTTGGCCGATCGCATTTCCTCCGACTGGCGTGGGCACCGCAGGCGACGGGCGCTGAGGGGGGTGGCGACGCTCGCCCGGCACGATCCACGCGGGCTCTTGCGTTTGCCGTCGCGGATGGGGTGAGGAATGGGTGCCCTAGTCGAGATCGCTGAGGTGAACCTGGCGCGGCCGCTGCCAGCAGAGCTCCACGACGGCTTTCTCGACCTGCCGCGTGCCGGAGGCGTGCTCGACGCCAACGTCGTCGACGTATTTGGCTGGGCGGTCGGAGCCGAGGCTGAGGCGGTCGCGGTCGAGTTCTCCAGCGGCGGCAGAGCGATCTGGCGGGCACCGTTGCGCACCCGGCGCCCTGACCTCGCCGACGCCTTCCCGGAGCACCCGGAGGCGGCCTCCGCCGGCTTCAGGACGACGATCGACCTGATTGGCACGCCGCCCGAGTTCGAGCTCGACGTCGCCGTCGTGCTGGCCGACCGACGCCGGGCGCAGCTGGCGACTGTCCGCGGCCGCCATCGCTGGCGTCGCCAAAGTTCCCCGGCCTTCGCCGAGCTGGTGTCGGTCGTGATTACTTGCACTGGCGGGACCGATGCGCTTGCTGGTGCGATCGAGAGCGTGCTGGCGCAGGGCTGCCCGCGGCTGGAGATCGTGATTGCCGACGACACCGCTGGAGATGAGGCCGCCGACATCGCTTCGCGCTATCCGGGGATTCGCCGCGTTCGCGGGGAAAAGGACCTGGGGTTGGCCAGGGCGCGGAACCTTGGCATCCGCGCCACCAACGGCGATTTCCTGACCTTCCTCGACGCCGCCGAGCGTCTGCCGCCACGGGCGGTCGAGGCGGGTCTGCGCGCGCTCGAGCAACGCCCGGAGTGCGCCGCCGCGACCGGCTCAGCTGGCTTCCCGCCGCCGCTGGTCTACCGGCGCTCACTCTTCGAGCACCTGCGGACCTTTGACCCTCGCCTCGGCGACGCGGCCGGCCTCGGCTTCGACCTGGCCGTGGCCAGGAAGTTCCCGGTCGCCGGCCTGCCCGCGCCGGACGCTGACGCCGGCGAGAAGTTCGCCCAGCTGCTGGGGGAGAAGCTGACGGGGCAGGCGAGACGATCGCTGCGCGAACTCCGCTTCCGGGACGCGCTGCGTGAGGTTGCCCTGCTGTCCCGCCACCGGCTAGGCGCCCTGCCGACCGGCTCCAATCGTTCGCGGCCGGGCTGAGCCGGTGGCTACCGCGATCGTCAGCGGGGCTCTCGCGAACAAGCCGCGCAACGGCGGCGAGGCGTGGGTGCGGCTCTCCTGGATCCTCGGCCTCCAGAGACTCGGGTTCGACACCTACTTCGTCGAGCAGATCGGCGCCGGCGATTGCGTCGACGAGGATGGCGGCGCGGCGACGTTCGCGGCGTCGGTAAACCGCTCCTACTTTGAATCCGTGGTCCGCGAGTTCGGCTTGGAGGATCGGGCCGGCCTGCTCTGGGACGGCGGCCGCGAGGCGGCCGGGCTCGGACTGGCGGAGATCGCCGAGGTGGCCGCAGGCGCGGACCTGCTCGTCAACATCAGCGGCCACCTGACCATCCAAGAGGTTCTGGCCGTTCCGGGAGCCCGTGTGTACGTCGACCTCGACCCCGGTTTCACTCAGGCCTGGCACATGGATCGGGGCGTGCCGTTCAAACTCCTTGCGCATGACCATTACGTCACCGTCGGCCTCAACCTCGGCTCGCCCGCATGCTCGATTCCCGATTGCGGCCTCACCTGGGTGTCCACTCTTCCTCCCTTGCTTCTGGAGCACTGGCCGCGGCAGCCGCCGGCCACGGGGCCGACCCGCTTCACCACTGTTGCCACCTGGCGCAGCCCCTACGGCCAGCTGGAGATCGGCGGCCAGGCGACGAGCCTCAAGCACCATCAGTTCCGCCGCTTGATCGAACTGCCCGAACGGGTCGCCGATGCCAGCTTCGAGATCGCGTTGGACATCCATCCCGGCGACTCGGCCGACCTCGAGCGGCTGCTGGATCATGGCTGGACAGTGGTGGACCCGCGCCGCGTGAGCGCTGGCCCGGGGGAGTTCCGCGACTACGTTCGCGGCTCGAGCGCCGAGTTCTCGGTCGCTCAGGGCGTCTACGCCGAAACCGCCTCCGGCTGGTTCAGCGATCGTACGGGGGCCTATCTCGCGAGTGGTCGGCCAGCGCTCGTGCAGGACACCGACCTCGCCGAGCTGCCGCTTGGCGAGGGCATGCTCACCTTTTCCTCGCCGGCGGAGGCGATCCATCGCTGTGAGCGGATCGTCGCCGGCCACGCCGCGCACGCCGAGGCCGCTCGCGGCTTCGCCGAGGCGCATCTCGACTCCGATCTCGTCCTCGGCCGGCTGCTGACGACGCTCGGGATCGGCGGTTGATCGGGATGGCCGACCGTCTCAAGATCCTGCTCAGCGGCATGGTGGCGGGGGATCCGAATCAGGGTGGCGCGACCTGGGCGGCTCTGCAGTACGTTGCCGGCCTCACCCGCCTCGGGCACGAGGTCGTGCTGATCGAGCCGCTCAGACCGAGCGCCGCCGCCGATCTCCGCGCCGAGGGCTCGGAGACGCTCTCCTACTTCCACTCGCTGCCGTTTCTGGAGCAACGCTCGGCGCTGCTCGTGCCCGGCACCACACTGACGGCCGGGCTGCCGTACGCCGAGCTCGTCCGTTTCGCCGCCGAGGCGGACCTGTTGATCAACATCTCGGGGATGCTGCGGGACGAAAGACTGCTCGAGCCGATCCCGGTCCGCGCCTTCCTCGACCTCGACCCGGGCTTCAACCAGGTCTGGCACGAGACCGGCAACGACATGGGTCTTGACCTCCACACCCATTTCCTCACCGTGGGCCAGTCCCTCGGCCGCGAGGGCTGCTCGATACCCGACTGCGGGAAGAGCTGGATCCCGACGCTTCCTCCCGTCGCCCTCGATCACTGGCCCGCCGAGCTCAGCCCCTCCCGCCACGATGCTTTCACCAGCGTTGGCCATTGGCGCAGCTACGGCTCGATCGAGCACGGAGGCGTCCACTACGGCCAGCGCGCCCATTCCATGCGGGGTCTGATCGACCTGCCACGACGGACCGACTCTCGCTTCCAGCTGGCGCTCGGCATCCACTCGGATGAGAAGGCCGACCTGGAGGCGTTGCGTAGCAGCGAGTGGGAGCTGCTCGACCCCTACGAGGTCGCCGGGGATCCGCGCGCCTACGCTGAGTTCGTGCGCGGGTCAAAGGCAGAGCTGTCGATCGCCAAGAGCGGCTATGTCGCTTCCCGCAGCGGCTGGTTCAGCGATCGCAGCGCCTGCTACTTGGCAAGCGGCCGCCCGGTGGTCGCCCAGGAAACGGGGTTTGCCGACTTTCTCCCGACCGGCGAGGGGCTGCTCGCCTTCGCGACGACGGCTGAGGCAGCGGACGCCGTCGCCGCCGTGGTGGCCGACCTCCCGCGTCACAGCGCCGGCGCTCGCGCCCTCGCGGAGGAACATCTCGATTCGAACAAGGTGCTGCCCCGGCTGCTCGAGAAGCTCGGCGGCGGCGGAAGTCGAACCTAGGCTGGGGCGATGACGATCGACGGCAGGCCAACCGATGCGGACCTGGGCGAGGCCCTTCAGTCGGCCCTGGGAGAAGCGGGACGACCCCGGGTTCGCGGGTTCCGGCGCCGACCCTCGGAATACCGCACCAGCTTTCCGCTCGAGGAGCTCGATGTCGATCTCGAGGACGGCGCGAACGTGCGGCTGGCTTGGAAGCGGCTGGAGTGGAGCGGGCTCGACGATCGAGGCCGGCTGGCCAAGCCGCGCTTCCTCCACGATCCGCGACGTGAGGCTGCCGTCTACGCCTCGGTGCTCGAGCTCGCCGCGCTCGGCGCTCCGCGCTCCTATGGCTCAGCGGTCGATCCCGAGCGGGATCGCTACTGGCTTTTCGTCGAGTGGGTCGCGGGGCGGGAGCTCTATCAAGTTGGCGAGCGGACGCTTTGGGAGGCGGCCGCGCGCTGGCTGGCCCGGATGCACACCCAGCTCGCGGAGGAGGTCGACCGGCATGCCGCGGCCGCGCGCCTCCTCGACCACGATGCGGCCTACTACCGGCGCTGGATGCAGCGGGCGCGCGAGTTCGCCCGGGCAACGGGGCAGCCCACGTCGCGCGCTAGGGCCGTCGATCGGCTCGGCGAGGGTCACGGCGCGGTTGTCGAGGCCCTTCTGGCGCTGCCGAAGACCGTGATCCACGGCGAGTTCTACGCTGCGAACGTGCTGGTCGATACCGAATCCGCGCGGCCGCGCGTCGCCCCCGTGGACTGGGAGCTCGCTGCCACCGGCCCCGGCGTGAGCGATCTCGCCGCGCTCGTCAGTGGCGATTGGGCCGCGGGAGATCGGGCGGCGATCGCCTCTGCCTACGCTTCCGCCGCCGGGGCGTCGCTGGAGAGCCTCGACTTCGCCCGCCTGCAGCTGGCGATTCAGTGGTTGGGGTGGGCGCCGGCGGCCTGGACCCCGCCCGAGGGCCAGCGGCATGACTGGCTCGCCGAGGCCATCGCCATCTCCGACAGCCTTGGTCTCTGAGACGTTGGCGGCACGCGTCCTGATTGTCAACGCCGACGACCTCGGGCTCTCGGAGGCCGTCAACGCCGGCATCGCCGTTGCTCACGAGCGCGGCATCGTGACCAGCGCCAGTCTGATGGTGCGCCAGGGCGCCGCCGCCGCGGCGGCGAGGTACGCCGGTGCCCATCCCGCGCTCGCGGTCGGCCTCCACATCGACCTTGGCCAGTGGGACTACGTGAACGGCGAATGGATTGTGGCCTACCAACGCTGCCTGCAAGAGGACGAAGCCGCGGTTGAGGCCGAGTGCAGGGCGCAGCTCGAGGGCTTCCGTCGTCTCCTCAACCGGGATCCGACCCATCTCGACTCCCACCAGCACACGCACATGAGTGAGCCGGTTGCCTCTGTGGCGGATCGGCTCGCGGCCGAGTTGGGAGTGCCGCTGCGGGCCCGGGGGGGGATTCGCTATGAGGGCGGCTTCTACGGACAGACCGGCAAGGGCGAACCGGTCCCCGATGCGATCAGCGTGGTGAGCCTGATCCAGACCCTCTCTTCGATGCCCGCGGGATGGACGGAGCTGGGTTGTCATCCCGGCCTGGGGATGGGGGAGGAATCTTCATACGGACACGAGCGCGAGGTCGAGGTTCAGGCACTCTGCGACCCCCGCGTGAGGGAGGCGATCGAAACCGAGGGCATGGAGCTGCGCTCCTTCGCCCAACGGGACTGAGCCGGCGGCGCCTACTCCCGCGTCGGCTTTTCGCCACTGGACCGCCGCCTCGCTCGCCTCGACCAGATGCCCTGCTGGACGAGCCCCAGCACCAGACCAGCTCCGCCCGCGATCATCAGGATCAGCCCGACCGTGTCGATGCTGACGTGGGCAACATGGATATTGGTGGCGAAGTAGAGGATCGCCCCAACGGTGATCAGAAGTATCGATCCCGCGATAGTCATCGATGTGTGATCCCTCCAATGCGTCAGTCCCGGTTTGCGGCCTTTCGCATTGGAACGACGTGCTTGTGCATTTGTAAGGGCCTAGCCCGAAGTTGGACAGCCCCGCCCCCGCCCAGCGCAGCGAGCAGCTATTGCGTCGAGGGCCGGTGAGGTTCGTTGCGCTGCTCGTGGTTGATCGTGGTCGTGGTGCCGGCCCCGGGGGCGTTTCACGCTGCGGGGCCACTTACTTATGTCGTTCGGCGACGCTAGCTCCGGCCCATAGGAAAGCGAGGCGGAATCGCCGGCAATCCCTTCATATCGCCGCGATTTCGGGCGCTAGTGCCCGAATGGAGCGCAGATTTAGCGGCGGTTGGAAATGGCTCTGAAAAGCGAAGTCGCCACTTTGCAGGAGCTTCAGGCGATGGAGCTAGACGGATTCGAACCGCCTCCTGGGTGCGATCCAGGCTCGCGGATTCGCCAGAAATCGCTCATTTGCAGGTATTTAGTAGACATTACTCGACCTGTGAAGAGCGCTGGATTGCCGTGGATTACGGTCGATTACGTGCAATCGAGCCGCTCGTCGGCCACGAGTGGCTCAAATTGGCACCTCTTTTCCGTGTCCCGAATACCCGGCCTGAGTCGCACGGCCCGGTGCTACCGTTGGTTCCGATGACCAAGACCGAGCTGCACCGTCTCGTGGACGCTTTGCCCGATGAATCGCTACCAGCGGCGGCGATTCTGCTTCGCCGTGCGCAAGACCCCGTTGCGGCCAGGCTGGACGCCGCTCCCTACGACGACGAGGAGCTGACCGACGAGGATCTTCGCGCCGTCCGTGAGGCGCGCAGCGAACCAAGCGTCGCGTGGTCTGAGGCCGAGGCGGAGTTGAACGCTGGCTGATCTAGGCGGATGGCGGATCGAGGTCCGCCCCGCTGCTTTGAAGTCTCTCCGCAAGCTGGGACGAAAGGATCGCGAGCGCATTCAGGTCGCGATCGGGGAGCTTCCCAATGGGGACGTCAAGCGCCTTCGTGGCCCGGAACGCCTCTGGCGGCTACGCGTCGGCGACTGGCGTGTGATCTTCGACCGCCGAGCCAATGACCACATGATCGACATTCTTGCCGTTCGACCACGCGGACGCGCGTACCGACGCTGATCTCTCGCTTAATTCACACCGAAGCTACGGCAGCATCCCCAGCCGGAAGCAGGAGGTTGCAGGTCTTGGCTCCAAGGTAGGCCTGCAGTGAATCGGTAGCTGGAATGGCACCGGCGTCTGGTCTCTCGGCGCTGGCGATTACCTGGCCGACCAATACCTCCCACGACTTAGTCGAGCCAAGAATTGCGTCCACGAGCACAAGTCTGATCTGCTTAAGATCACCCGATTTACGCGGATATCCAGATGCCTGAAAAGCAACCATGTCGTCGAAACGGACGTGTTCGGGTTGGCTATCAATCCAGCGATCCATCCTCTCCTTGGCGCCGTCCCAATCGAGTCCGAAGGCAGCGAGAACGTCGTCGCAAAGGATGAGATTCTCGATCGCGCGGCAACTGAGGCGCATACGGGACACCGGTGGAAGATCATCGATCTCTTCGGGCCCGTCGTCCCGATCGCGAAGCGAGAAGGCTTGCGGGTTGTCATAAATGCTGCTCACGATCTGCCGGACTTCCTCCTCGTAGCCGTGCATCCCGCCAACGCCCGAACAGGAAACTGGATAGATCGCAATGCGGCCACGCGAAGATCGCACCGCTTGCTGCCAGACTCGCTCGTCGTCCTCGCCCTCGACAATGAGGATCGGGCGCTCATTGAAAACGTTTGACAGCGGGTGGGCGCCAAACACCGGCAGAATGCGATCGAGGCTCTCTGTGATCGAGCGGAAGGAGCATTGTCGGTCGCCGCTTCGCATGAAAGCGACGGTGGCACCCTCGTAGTCCGAGAGGGACCCCAGGATCGCAGTGCTATGGGTAGCGATCAGGATGGTGAAATTGTGCTCGTCGACGAGGGTAGTCAGGAATGCGATGAGCCGGGACTGAAGATCAGGGTGGAGGTGAACGTCAGGCTCGTCGAGCAGCAAGTAGTTGGGCTTATCCGCAACGATCTCGCGCGAGAAAACAAGCGCCTCGATCCCCAGTGAAATGAGCTCAGACTCACCGCTGCTCAGCCGCGGAGCTTCGATGGGCGTCTCGTCGCTGACCAAAACGACCTCGAAGGTTGGGTCCCCCCTTCGTAGCCGGATGTTGTCGAGTAGGCCATTGAGTTGCTCAAGGTAAAGAGCGAAATTTGCTGGCTCCCCGCGGTCTTCGAATTCGCGATGGATCAGCGATTCGAGTCGACGGTACTGAGCCATGCTCTGCTGACGAAACTGATCGAGCTGATTGACGCGGCGCGTTTCCGCCATCCAGTTTTTGTTGGAGGTGATGTTCTGTTCGATTCCCGGCTGGTACGTGAGAAGGCCGCCCCTCTCCGGGGTTATGTACTTGACCAGACCAACATCTTCGCCCACGACGTTGGTATCGAAAAGCTTGAGCAGGGTGCTCTTCCCACAGCCGTTCTTCCCGAGGAGGACGTTGATCTTGTTGAGTCCGTCGAGCTCGTAATCAGCGAAAGTGAGACTCATATCGAGCAGCTCTTTGTCTTTGGACGGGACATGACGGTCAGCCATCGTTCCTTGTGCCTTCGAAGTGGCAACCGATTGGTGTCGACGAACCCCTTGGGTGGCCGCTTCGGCCCCGCCTCTTCGAGCCTTTAGGACTCGTTTCGTTCCGAAATATATCCACGATCATTTCACCGCTGCTCACCGAGATCCCCACAATCGAGGTGCGATTGACCAGCAGAAATCGGCGGCAACCGCAGCAATCGCCGGGATTTGAGCCACTATGTGTGCAGGTTAGCCGTCCGGCTCGGGCGGCTGCGGAGTCTCCTCGGCAAGGTCGCGCAGGTCGCTCAGGCCTAGGCCAATCAGGCGGTCGATCATGTGGTGGGTCTCCGCGCGGATCGCCGGGTCGGGGTTCTGCAGGGTGAAGGTGAGAAGCTCGCGGATCTCCTCCCGCGAGCCGAGTGGCGCCCAGCGGTCGCGGTCGGTTTCGACCATGCCTCGAAGGACGGCGACCGCCGAGCGCGGGTCGCTCTTCGCGAGGCGGGGGAGGGCGGCGTAGGCGGAAAAGTCGGGGTCCAGCGGGATGCCGCGGCCAAGAACCGCGAGGGCCTGCTGGAGGAGCCAGGCAGGGTCGAGGTTCGGGGCGGCGAGCCAGGCGCCGAAGCCGTCCAGAACCTCTCTTGCGTCCTCATCCTCCTCGCGGATGGCGATCCACTCCCAGGTCTCCGCCAGACGGGTGAACACCTGGGGGTCTGGGTTCTCGGTGCGCTCCACCGTCCAGCCCGCGTTCCGAACAACGGCTCCGCGGATCTCGGCCGGCGCATTCGACCAGAAAAGGTCGAAGATGCCGCCGGCCTCCAGGTCGAGGGTGCCATAGGCGCGCAGGGCGATCAGGTGGTCGCCGAGGCGCGTGCGCGGGTCACCGTGCATGGTGCGCGAGTGCGGCCCCTCGCTGGCGCGTGAGGCGGCGATCCGATAGGGGGCCTCGAGTAGATCGAAGCCACCGGGCCACGGATAGGTGAAGGCGAGGAAGGCGTCGAAGGCGGCGGCGAACAGGGCGGCTTCCTCCGGGGCGGCGGGGAAGATCTCTTCCATGTGTGCGGCAAGCCAGGGGCGGTCGAGATTGAAGAGGGAGCCCCACCAGCGGCCGTACACCGAGCGGATAGCCAGGGACGGATCGTAGACGGGGTCGAGGTGGCGCTCGAGGAGGTCGCGTCCCTCCGGCGCGGACTCAAGGCTGACCTCCGTATCCCCGGGCTCACGGCGGGCGACCCAGAGGCAGTAGCGGACCAGGGCGCTCATCGCCTCGCCGCGGGTGGTGTTCAGAGCGAGAGTCGAGGGGTCCATGTTCGAGCCGCCGTAGCGCTCCTCGTGCTCGGGGGTTGGGTTTGGGTCCTCGGCGAGCTCCGCAATCAGTGCGAAGATCCGCTCGCGCTCCGAGATTGGCGCTTCGACCGGGCCTTCGGCGAGGCCCTGGGTGAGAAGGTCGGCGATCGACTTCCGGCTCCAACCCCAGCCGGGGTCGCGGTCACGCTCGCCGCGTTCCGCCTCGGGCTCGTAGGGCTGGGCGAGCACCCAGCCGCAGAGCCCCAATAGTGCAGGCCAGGCGAAGCCACGCTCCTCGCGGAGCGCCCCCGCAAGTCCTGAGATCAGGCTGCGCACGTAGGTCGCGTCGAGCGTCTCGAAGCGGTCTGCGAGTTCGGCGTAAGGTCGGGGGTCGGTCTTTACCGCCTCCTCTAGTGCGCGGCCGAGGCCCTCGGGGGTCGGACCGTCGAAGCCCCCCGGCGGCTCCCAGGTGGCAAGCGCTTCAAGGGTGCTCTCTGGCCCCAGTGCGGTGAGCTCGGCCACGCCGAGTGGGGAGGTGGGGCCGGTGAAGCTGGTGACATAGGAGAGGAAGGCAGGGTGATCGGGCTCGCCGAACTCCCGGGTCAGGCTCTCGTAGGTCTCGGCCCAGGGACCCTCCAGCTCGGCGGAGATCATCGACAGTCGTTCGAGTAGGCGCCGTCGGCGCCGTCGCTCGGCTTCCTCGGCAGTCTCGCCCTCGAAGGGATCGGGGTCCTCGGAGGCGAGCAGCTCTAGTAGCGCCTCGCGCTGCTCCGTGTCAAGGTCGGCGAACCGGTGGGCCAGGAGCTGGGAGTACTCGTGCCAGAGGGCGACCGAGGCCGAAGCCTCTCGGTTGTGGAGTGCGGCGAAGACTTCGGCGGGCGTGCCGCGTTCGGTGAGGAGGTGGATGGCGAGGCGAGCGAAGATCGGCAGGTCGTAAGAGGCGAGTGCGGCGAGTACCGCGGCCATCGACTCTTCGTCGGCGGCCGCTGCCAGGGTGGCTTCGCGGGCGGCCACGACGAGGACATCGATCAGGCCGTGGTCGTTGTTCTGGGCATGGTCAGCGATCGAGGGGCGGGCGATGTAGGTGTAGTCACCGTCGCCCTCGCCCGCCTCGAGCGTCACGGCCAGGGCGAGGAGGTCGAAGACGAGGCTCAGGGCACGGTCGCGGTCGGCGGCGAGGAGTGCCGGGACCATCTCTTCGAGTACCCGACTGTAGTCCCAGCGGTCAATCCGCCCGACCGGCTCGGTCTGCGGCTCGAATGACCCCCGGCGCTCCTGGCCTTCTATGTGGAGGATCTCCGCCGCCAGCCCCAGGGCCGCATCGACCTGACCGAGTTCGGCCAGGTGGGAGACGAGGCTGGCAGCGGCGTGGGGAAGGTTCAGGTGAAGAGGCCGACCCGCGATCCACTCGCGCAGACGCTCGGCTATCCGCGCGGCCGGGGCAGCCGTCAGGCTGGCGGCGATTTCGGCGAGGTCGGTGATGACTCGCTCGTTGTCAGTCCCCGGAATTGCCTCGGCGATCTCTGCCACGCGCTCCGGCGCCGCGGCGGCGACTCGGGCTAGGTAGGCCGACTCCGGCCAGCCGGGGTAGCGGACCCAGTCGTCGCCTTCTTCGGGTGGCGGCGGCGAGCGGAAGAAACCCTCCGCCGCTAGGAAGTCGAGCCAGTTCGGATCCTCAAGGCCCGCGAAGAAGTGTTCGTAGTTGACCGCATTCGAGCGAATCAGCTCGAGCAGGCGTGCGCGCTCATCCATCGGGTGGCCCCTTCCCCAGGAGCTCCTCGATCTCGCTCAGGTCGGCCGCGACCGGCGGGCGGCGCAGGTAGAGGATCACCCTGCCGAGCAACTCGATGTCGGCTTCGATCTGGGCGGTGTCGATGCTCGAGCTGCCGTGGACGGCGGCACTCATGCGCCCGTCGATCGCCATCAGGGTTGCGACTCGTTCGGCCTCGGCCGCGGGCGCGAGTGAGGCGCCGAGAGCCGAGATCCCGCGCACGGTTTGGGCCATCCGCTCGCGGGCCTTCGGGTGTTCGGCCTCGACCTCGGCGAAGAAGCCATCAAGGCGCGTGGCGAACGGCCCGCTCTCGCCCTCGATCCCCCCGTGCTCCCCGCGCGGCACCTTCTCCCACTCGTCGCGGAGCTCGTTGACCCGCGCCTTCAATCCGCTCTTCGACCTCACCCCCACATTCTTCCCCAGCTCGACCATCACTTCGCGTACTGCTGCCGCCGCAATCCGCCCCCGCGTCGGGTTGTCCTGTTGCTCGAGCACCCAGAGCCCCCCTTCGTACATGTCGGCAGCCTCCTCACAGTAGGTCCGTAGCTCGGCGAGTACGTCCATGCGGTTGCCGGGTAGCGGCAGCGGAACCCGCCCCGCCCCTCCCGGCCCTTCCGCGGGTCCGTGGTCGTTCACTGAGACCCCTCCACCCGGCAATCAGATCATGCGGGGCGAGGCCCCGCCGAGACGTATCTGACGATTCGCAATGGCGAACCTGGGGTCGCGGCCGGACTTCTAGGGAGAGCGCAAGGGCGACAGGGGAACGACCACTCCCTCGGGTTCGCTTCTTCGCCCCGTGATCAACGCGGCGAAGTCGCTGGTCGCCATCCGCGTTCGGATCTCGCGACCATGGCGTGCGTCATCGAAGAGGTGCGTGTAGACGCCGAGAGTGATCGTGATGCTGGCGTGGCCGAGGATACGGCTGACTTGAGCAACGTCGAGGTGAAGGTCGACGATCAGGTGACTGGCGAAGGTGTGTCGAAGGTCGTGGAAGCGGAGCGGCGCCTGGCCGCTCTCGTTCAGCCCGGATCTGTCGGCGGCCTTAGCAAGCACCCGCCTCGCCACGTTGCGCTCGCCAAACGGCGTTCCCTTCGAGGTCGCAAAGACCCATGCGGTGGGTACGGCGAACGGCGTCTGGCGCCGGTGGGCAACCAAGCGGTCGGCGAGTTGGGGGACGAGGGGGATCTCCCGCACCGAGGCCGGTGTCTTCGTGGCGACGCGCCGTGCCGGTTCTCCTTGATGCGCGCGGGAGAGCTGCGCTCGCACCCGGATCAGACCGCTTGGAAGTCGATGTCCGCCCAGATCAAGCCGAGCAGCTCCGAGATGCGCAGGCCGCTGAACAACGCGGTCTCGACCAGTAGACGGCCACGCTGCGGACAGGCCGCCAGCAACCGCTCAATCTCGGCTTGACCCAGGACCCGACCCCGCGAGCGCCGCGGCGGCCGCGGTCGCTCCTCGGGCTCCAGCAGCTCAATCGGGTCGGCGAGGATCCAGCCGCGGCGGCGGGCGAAGCGCAGCACGCTCTGCAGCGTCCCGAGGGCATTGGCGGTCGTCTTCGCCGAGCGTCCCGCGGCGCGTAGTTCGGTGATCAGGCCGGCGATGTCTTCGACCCCGAGGGAGGCGACCCGGCGGGAGCCGAGGCGTGGCAGCAGGTCGTGGTCGAGGTGAAATCGATGGGCCTCGTAAGTGCACGGGTGACGCTCGTCCGCCGCCACCATCGCCTCGAAGCGCTTGCTCCAGTGTGCGGCGACGGTGTCGAGCCGCAGGCGCGGGGAGGCCGGCACCCGGCCCGCCTCAAGGGCCGCGATCAGCTCCTCACGGGCGCGCCGCGCCGCGATCAGGTCGGTGCCGCCGGTGCGGAAGTGAAGCCGCCCGGCGCGGCGGGCGCAGACCGCGAAGTTGCCATTCCGCTGCCTGTAGATGCCGCGCTCGACGCGGGTCCGGCGCGGCTTCTTCCCGTCTGCCATCGATGTCCTCCCGCCCGTTGCGGGTTGACCTACGGTTGACTTCCGTAATAGAGGCTGACGACAAGACGTTTCGCTGTCAAGCGGAAAGCCGTGATGTGCAGGGAGACTTCGATGGAGCTAGGCGGATTCGAACCGCCGACCTCCTGGGTGCGATCCAGGCTCGCGGATTCGCTAGAAAGCACTGATTTACAGGTATTTAGTCGCTATTCCTCAACCTGCGAATAGTGCTGGATTGCCGTGGATTACGGCCGATTACGTGCAATTGAGCCGCTCGCCGGTGTTGAGTGGCTCAAATCCCCAGCCTCAGTTGCCCATCCTGATAATATTGTCGGACAGAATATTTAGCCTGCCCTTGTGAATCTCAAGTGGGCTCGCTCCGCAACCAAGCATCGGATATGAACGATCGCGCTACGTCATCGAGCACTGCGGTTTGCGCTTCAAGCAGGAACCGCCCACGGATGCTCCGGTTGCCATCAGCTCACGACTTGTCTTTTCTGGGCGATGACACGGACGGAATCGCTCTAGAGGTGATGGCAGTCGAGCTTGACAACGAGAACTTGCTGGCGATCCACGCGAGCTGCTGCGTAACCGCTATCAGAGGCAGTACGAGGAGGCGATGAAATGGCGAAAGTAAAGAAGGCGACTAAGCATCCAAGGACGAAGTCCGGGGAGGAGATCACTCCCGCGATCGCCGATGCCCTTGCGGCTGAGGCCGAGCGTGGCTATGACCTTTCGAAGGCGAAGCGACAGCGAGTCGGCCGACCTTCTCTTGCTGGTGCTGGGGTATCCCCGCGACTGACCTTCCGCACGACCCCCGACCTCTATCGGGCTGCTCAAAAGCGAGCCAAAGAGGAAGGCCGCTCAGTCAGCGACCTTGCCCGAGAGGCGGTTGCGCGCTACGTCAAGTCATAGATGCTGACGGCCGACCACAAGCCTCCCGGCTACCAATCGCAAGTGGAGCGCGATATGGGGGATCGCCGGGGATTCCGAAAACACAGGGCCCTCGGTCTCGACATGGCTGGGAATCCGCAGACCGTCTACCTGGCTCGGGTGCTGGCCGTGCGTGATCTCGTTCTCGCCTGTGGTGCTTATGCAACCGACGGAGAGGTTCAACGACAGTGGCTGCTGGCTGGTCTGGTGTGCGACAGCGCCGACACCCTCGCCGGAATCGCTGCAGGGGCGGCGGATACCTGCCGAAGCGCACGAGCGTCTACCTGACCAGCTTTGCCCTGTCGGGGGTGGCCACGGCCGCGGCTGTCCTGCGCGAGCGATCACGCGCGACTTCCGCGTCAAGCACCTGATCCGTCACCACGCCGTCTCAGGCGAGCCCCGCAGGTAGCCACGAGCGGAGGCGATGACGCCGCGGCTGGGTGCGGCGTCGGCCGTTCCGGCGAGGCAAAGGTCGGGGGTGTCCGTCCATTTTTTAGCTCAGGGTCGGTGGGCTGGCCGGTAGCTTCGCTTACTTGGCGCCCTTCTGAACGATGTGCACCGTCTTATGGGTCGTACTGGCTGGGCTGGGCGAGAGCTTCGTGACGGTCAGGGTGGCCGTGAGCTTGCCGTGATGTGCTTTCAGCAACGCCCGTCCGGCCGCGTTGAGATTGATCTTGATGATTGCGGTTTTGCCAGCCGCGATGGAGAACTTGGTCTTCCCGATCGCCGTTATCTTGGCTTTCCTAGCTGCCCTTGCCTCCTTCTTGATGGGGCCACCCTGGATCGTCAGTTCCACAGCACCGTTGCACGTGGCCGTGCCCGTGCAGTGGAGTGAAACCAAGGCCGTGCCATTCGCCTTTGCCGCGACGGCCTTACCGGAGAGCGTCACGTCTCCGGTTAGCGGCGGCGTGTTGCCTGGGGCGCTGCCGGAGGTGGACGTACTCCCGCCGCCGGAGCCGCCACCAGTTGCTTCGTGTTCGGCATAGATCATGGCGTTGCCGTGCGCTTCGGTCGCAACGCAGAACGACGATGACGTACACGACACCGAGGCGCCCTCACTGCCGCCGTACACGCCCGGCGCTTTCGTCCACGAGCTGCCGTTGTAGGTGAGCGCATCGCCGCTGTCCCCAACGGCCGCGCAGAACGAGGCGGACGGGCACGACACCGACGTCAGTGCGTTGCCGTCGATGTTGGAGGCTGCGCTCCACGAGCTGCCGTTGTAGGCAAGCGCATTCCCGCCCCAGTCAACAGCCATGCAGAACGAGGACGACGGGCAGGAAACGGAGCCGATCCCTTCATTGCCGTCGATGTCGCTGGGCGCCGTCCACGAGCTGCCGTTGTAGGTGAGCGCGTTGCCTTCGTAGTCAGCCGCCACGCAGAACGAGGATGACGGGCACGACACCGAGCCGAGTTCCGCCGAGCCGTCGATGTCGCTGGGCGCCGTCCACGAGCTGCCGTTGTAGGTGATCGCTTCGCCGCCGGCCACTCCCACGCAGAACGACGCCGAGGGGCACGACACCGAGGTGAACGCGCCTTCGACGTGCGAGGGAGCCGTCCACGAGCTGCCGTTGTAGGTCAAGGCGTTTCCCGATCCGCCCGCCATGCAGAACGAGGTGGTCGGGCAGGAAACGGAATACAGCGGAAAGAGGAAGCTGCCTTTGACGCTGGCGGGCGCCGTCCACGAGCTGCCGTCGTAGATCATCGCGTTGGTGTTGTGATCGACGGCGGCGCAGAACGAAGAGGTCGCGCACGACACAGAAAGCGACGGGTCCACGTACGGCGATTCCGTTGCGTCAATCTTCTGCGGCGCCGACCACGACAGTTCGGACGCCATAGCACTGCTGACAGTAAGCAGTCCGACAGCGACGGCGGCAAGAGCGACGGTTGCGGCGGCTGCGCGGCAGCGGTGAGATACGTCACGAAGATCGGGCACTCGAACCTCCCAGCGACGAGTGGGTCAACGAACGGCGCGCACCCTATCAGGGGTTGAGGCTTCGGTCTTTGGGCTTTGTCCCTGAACTCTTGGCACAGCCCTGAAAGCGTTGCGGCCGTGACGCCCACTGCTCGCGCCTGGAGCGCGCGACCTGCAATCCGCGCCTGGCGAAGAGTGGTGCTTCGGGGCGTCCTGGTGTACATGGGCGCCCATGCCAGTCGATCAGCTTGTTGTTCCCTCTCACTCCGGGGCCATCCTGCCCTCTGGTGGCGCTTCCTTTATGTCGGCGAACCGGATAGATAAGGGGGGGCGGGGGCGGGACGACACCCACGAACAGGAGGCGGATGATGCGGTGGACAGGGGGAGGACTGGTGCTGGTGATCGCGGTGCTGGCCGGGTGTGGATCGAATCATGCCTCGACTTCTTCGCCTTCTCCAAGCAGGACTGCCCAGGCCTCGGGCAAGCAGTCGACGCCGACCTCGGCTGAAGGGGGCGAGACGACACAGGCTG
>Ga0136846_1221748_pt1 | contig 22670 bp, 22 predicted proteins | sample HopSoiMetagenom2_FD_96841 | JGI IMG/M metagenome (GOLD analysis project Ga0136846, IMG submission 96841) | Grasslands soil microbial communities from Hopland, California, USA - 2 Assembly 2016 (version 4) | ecosystem: Environmental > Terrestrial > Soil > Grasslands | place: USA: Hopland... | reverse complement strand
CCGGGCAAATTGACGCCGGGATTCCACGGTCTGCACATCCACTCCGTCGGCAAGTGCGAGGCCAACTCCGTCGCGCCGACCGGCGGCGCACCCGGCGACTTCAATTCTGCGGGAGCGCATTTCCAGACCGCTGGCCACACCAGCCATCCCGCAAGCGGCGATCTGACGTCGCTGCAGGTCCGCCAGGACGGCACCGCGAAGTTGGTGACGACGACCGACGCGTTCACCGCAGCGGATCTACTTGGCGGCGCCAAGACCGCGATCATCATTCACGAGAAGGCGGACAACTTCGCCAACATCCCGCCGGAGCGCTACCAGCAGGTGAACGGCGCGCCTCCGCCCGATGAAACCACCCTGGCCACCGGCGACGCCGGAAAGCGCGTGGCGTGCGGTGTTATCGGCACCGGCTAGCAGCCACATAGACTTCGCCGGCTCGGCCCGGCCGACCGTTGGGGTCGAGTGGGAGTTCGCGCTCGTCGACTCGGAAACCCGCGATCTGAGCAACGAGGCCGCGACGGTGATCGCCGAGATCGGCGAAAACCCGCATGTGCACAAGGAATTGCTGCGTAACACCGTCGAGATCGTCACAGGCATCTGCGACAACGCCGGGCAGGCCATGGACGATCTGCAGTCGACGCTGGTGCCTGTGCGGCAGATCGTGCGCGACCGCGGCATGGAGTTGTTCTGCGCCGGAACGCATCCGTTCGCGAAGTGGTCGGCGCAGAAGCTGACCGATGCGCCGCGCTATGCCGAGCTGATCAAGCGCACGCAGTGGTGGGGCCGGCAGATGCTGATCTGGGGTGTGCATGTGCACGTGGGCATCTCGTCGGCGCACAAGGTGATGGCGATCATCACCTCGATGCTCAACCATTTCCCGCATCTGCTGGCCCTGTCGGCGTCGTCGCCGTTCTGGGACGGCGAGGACACCGGTTATGCGAGCAACCGTGCGATGATGTTCCAGCAGCTGCCGACGGCCGGGCTGCCGTTCCATTTCCAGACGTGGGCGGAGTGGGAAGGCTTCGTCTACGACCAGAAGAAGACCGGCATCATCGACCACATGAACGAAATCCGTTGGGACATCCGGCCTTCCCCGCACCTCGGCACGATCGAGGTTCGCATCTTCGATGGCGTCTCCAACATTCGCGAACTGTCCGCGCTCGTCGCGTTGACCCACTGTCTCATTGTCGACCTGGACCGCAGGCTCGACGCGGGCGACCAGCTGCCGACCATGCCGCCCTGGCATGTGCAGGAAAACAAGTGGCGCGCCGCGCGTTACGGCCTCGACGCGGTCATCATCCAGGACGCCGACAGCAACGAGCGACTGGTCACCGAGGACCTCGACGCTCTGCTGAACCGCCTCGAGCCGGTGGCCAAGTCGCTGCATTGTGGCGACGAACTCGCCAGGGTCGCCGATATTTACGGCTCAGGGGCGTCCTACCAACGACAGCGCCGGGTGGCCGAGGAGCACGACGGTGATCTGCGTGCGGTGGTCGACGCGCTGGTTGGCGAGCTGGACATCTAGCCGTGCCCGTCACTCCGATGTTCCCCCTGGAGGTGGCGATGCTGCCCGGCGAGGAGCTGCCGCTGCGGATCTTCGAGCCGCGGTATACCGCGCTGGTTTCCGATTGCCTGGCCACCGACGATCCGGCCTTCGGCGTGGTGTTGATCGCCGCGGGCCGCGAGGTAGGTGGCGGCGACACCCGCAGCGACGTCGGTGCGCTGGCACATATCACCGAGTGCGCCGATTTCGGCGACGGGCGTTATCGGTTGCGGTGCGTGATGGCTGAGCGGATCCGGGTGCTCGAGTGGCTGCCCGACGATCCCTATCCGCGGGCGGCGGTGGAGGTTTGGCCCGACGAGCCGGGCGCGGCCGTCGACGTCGAGGCGATCCGTGACGTCGAGGACCGGATGGTCGCGTTGTTCGAGCGGATCGCCGCCGCACGCGGCGCGCAGGTGGACCCCAGGGACATCGTCGTCGGGGCCGACGAGTCCGGTGACCCCGCAATGTGGTTGTACGCGTTGGCTTCCCGTGTCCCGATGGGACAGGCCGACCGCTATGCGGTGCTGTCCGCGCCCACGGTCGCCGCACGGGTGACGGCGCTTCGGGATGCGGTGGAGACCGTCACCGCCATGGTGGAGTTTCAGCTATCGGACTAGGCGTCTGGCCGGCTGTGAAATGTTCAGCAGACAAGATGGCCGTCGAGGAACACGGTCCGAGGGGCCACAGCGTCGTCCTGTCCCGGCGTCCAGCGGCCGTATCGCGTCATGAGGTCGACCGACTCGACCGCCGACACCTTCCAATTGTGCTCGGTCAGCCACTCGGCCACGTCGGTGCGGTCCTCGATGTACCACAGATCCTGGGTGTCAGGGACATTCGCGTCGGGATCCTCGCCTGCCTCTTCGCGCAAGCGGCGCATCTGTTCCCGTCGGCTGGCCAGATAGTCGCGGTCGAAGAACCCGCCACCGAACGACTCGACCCCGATGCGACTGCCGGAGGCGCTGAGTTCGTTGATCCGCTCGAACAGCAGATCCTGTCCCTCGGCGGGCAGATACGGGAGTAGGCCCTCGGCCGCCCACGCCGTCGGCTCCGTGGCATCGAATCCTGCGTCGCGCAGCGCCTTCGGCCAATCCTGCCTCAGGTCGACCGGCACCGCGACGTAGCGCGACACACTGGGCTTGGCATCATGCCGGGCCAGTGTTTGCGTCTTGAACTCGAGCACCTTGGGCTGGTCGATCTCGTAGAGCACGGTGCCGTCCACCCAGGGTAGCCGCCAGCCCCGCGCATCCAGACCCGCCGCCAGGATGACCGCCTGCTCGATCCCGTTGGCGCCCGCGGCGATGAAGAACTCGTCGAACCACTTGGTGCGTGACGCGGCATAGCCGCCGATCGACCGAACTCGATCGAGCATGTACTTCGGTGGCATCTGCCATCCACGGTCCAAGGCTGCGTCGACGAACAGCTGCGCGTACGGGTCGGTGAACAGCGGGCAATCCGACGTCGCTTCCTGCGACCGCGACCAGGCCACGCCCAGCGCGGTCTGGCCGACACCTTCGGTGATGTCCCAGCTATCGTCGTCAGTTCTGGCCATTGCCACCGGTTTCCCCATTCTCGGCGAACTCATGCATTTCATCCTTGGTCAGCAGGTCATCGCGAACGTTCTGTTCCCGGTAGGCCAGTTGACCGACGCGGTTGGCCACCACCGGCGCGGTGATCAGGGTGAACAGGCCGGTGAGGATGACCATGCCGACGTCGACATTGCCACGCAGCCGGATCGCCGCGCCAGCCAATACCAGCAACAGGCCCAGCACCTGGGGCTTGGTTGCCGCATGCATCCGGGTCAGGGTATCTGGGAAGCGGACCACTCCGATCGCGGCGGTCAGCGCCAGCGTCGAGCCACCGAGCACGAGCACGGCGGTGACGATGTCCAGCGCGCTCAACGCAATCTCCGTGCGGCGCGGGCCTTGTCGGTGTCGGGCACGCGGAATCGCGCGATGCTGACCGAGCCGACGAAGCTGATCAACGCCAGCGCGGTCAGGCCGTACGTCACCGTGGTGTCCAGGCTGAAGGCCGCCCAGGTGCCGATCGCACACATCGTCACCGCGACGAGGGTGTCCAGCGCGAGCAACCGATCCAGTGTGCTCGGCCCGGCGAGCAGCCGGACCATGGTGATGACCGCCGCGGCCGTGAGCATGGCCGCCGCGACGACCCAAACGATGCTCATGCGCTTCCCCTGTCCGGCGACGCCCGCCAATGCTCGTCGCGCTCGAACGACGCCACCAACAGCCGCTCGATCTGCGCGATCTGCCGGTAGAACCTGTACACGGCGCGGTCGGAACCGACATCGATGACATGCACGTAGATCATCCGGCGAACCTGATCGATCTCCAGCACGATGCTGCCCGGCGTCAGATTGATGATGTTGACCGCCAGCGCCAGCACCAAATCCGACTTGATCGCCATGTGCGCCCGCAGCACGGCGCTCAGTGGTGGCGGCCCCGGGTTGACCGCGAGCCACGCCAACTGCACCGACGACAGCACCAGGTACCAGGCCACCAGGCCGATCAGCCGCAGTAGCGCGAGCGGATGCACCCGGCCCTCGATCGGCACCACCGGCAGCGGAAGCAGCAACGTGATGACCAGCGCGATGGCCAGTCCGGAGATGATGTTGGCGGCAGAAACCGTGCCCCACAAGAGGATCCAAACGAGCATCAGCCAGAACAGCACCCACGCCCGCAGCGCCACCCGCCTCATTTGCCGATCACCGCACTGATGTACTGGGCGCGGTCGAGCACCTCGTCGGCGGCGCGACCGCTGTAGGAGAAGATCGGCCCGGCAAGCACCGTCAACGTCAGGCCCACGGCGATCAGCGCCCCCGTCGGCAGCAGCATGCCGACCGGCATCCGGCCGACGTGGTCGCGGTCGACGAACTGGATGTCCTCCGGTTCGTCGAGCAGCACCGAAGGAGCGGCCTCGGACAGGTGGCCCTCCGGGGCATCCTCGCGGGCTCGCCAGAACGCCTTGGTCCAGACGCGGGTCACCACATACAGCGTCAGCAGGCTGGTCATCACGCCCCCGCCTACGAGAAGCCACGCCAGCACGGAGCCGTTCTGCGCGCCCGCCTCCAGCAGCGCCACCTTGCCGATGAACCCCGAGAACGGGGGAATGCCACCGAGATTCAGCGCAGGTACCACGAACAGGAACGCCAGCAGCGGGCTGACTGCGGCCAGACCGCCCAGCCGCTGCATCGTCGAGGCACCCGCCTGGCGCTCGATCAGGCCGACCACCAGGAACAGTGTCGTCTGCACCACGATGTGGTGCGCCACATAGTAAATCGCACCCGACATTCCGAGCTGACTCGACAGCGCAATACCGAAGACCATGTAGCCGATGTGGCTGACGAGCGTGAACGACAGCAGCCGCTTGATGTCGCTCTGGGCGATCGCGCCTACGATGCCGATCAACATGGTCAGCAACGCGGCCACAAGCAGGAGCGGGTCGAGCCCTCCGCCCGGGAAGAGCAGTGAGTGTGCCCGGATGATCGCGTACACACCGACTTTCGTCAGCAGCCCGGCGAAGACCGCGGTGACGGGTGCAGGCGCGGTGGGATAGGAGTCCGGCAGCCAGGTCGACAGCGGGAACACTGCGGCCTTGATGCCGAACGCGACCAGCAGCACCGCGAATAACGCGGTGCGGGTGCCCGCCGTCACGCCGTCGAGCCGCACCGCCAGCTCGGCCAGGTTCAGCGTCCCGGTGGCGGCGTAGACGAGCGCGATGCCGAACAGGAAAACCAGCGACGACACCATCGAGACCATCACGTAGGCGATGCCCGCACGGACGCGATCCTTGCTGGCGCCGATCGTCAGCAGCACAAAGCTCGCCGACAGCAGTACCTCGAACCCGACGAACAGGTTGAACAGGTCGCCTGCCAAGAACGCGGTGCAGACGCCGGCCGACAGCACCAGATAAGTGGGCAGGAAGATCGACACCGGTTGGCGTTCGTCGCCGTCGCGGATGCCCTGCCCGATCGCGTAAAAGACCACGCACAGCAACACGATTGACGACACCACGAGCATCAGCGCCGACAGGCGATCCACCACCAGTGTGATGCCCAGCGGGCCCAAACCGGATTCCGTCGGCCCCCAACCGCCGACGTGCAGCGCCAGCGTGCCGTCGCGGTCGGTGAGGTAGAGCAGCGTTGCACACACCGCGACCACCACACATAGCGCGGCCAGCGTGATGGCCCGCTGCAGCCGCGGCCTGCGGCCGGCGAACAGCGTCAGCGCGGCGCCGAGCATCGGGATCAGCACCGGTAACGGCGTCAACACGGAAGAGATCGTCATCGCGACCCCTCCAAGCCCGGCAGCGCGTCCAGCTCGTCGGGTAGGTCGGTGTCGCGCGCGGGTTGGGGTTGCGGACGGTCCTCGTCGAGCGCGGTGGCCTCTTTCCCGGACAGCTGAGCGACCCGCGTGTCCTCTGGATCGTCGGTGACTTCCTCTTCTGTGGTCAGCCGGTACGACCGGTAGGTCAGCGCCAGCACGAACGCCGCGATGCCCATGCTGATCACGATGGCCGTCAGGATCATGCCCTGCGCCAACGGATCTGCGGTGGCTGTCTCGCCGTTGCTGGTGCGGCCCCGCACCGGGGGATTGCCGGACGGGCCGCCGACCATCAGGATCAGCAGGTTGATTGCGTTGCCGATCAGCAACAGTCCCAGCAACATTCGGGTCATGTTGCGTTCCAACAGTAAGTAGACGCCCGCGCTGGTAAGGCCGCCGATGAGCAGGAGAGGAACCAGGTAGATGGTCATCGCGACATCACTACCGGCTGTTGTTGGCTCATCTCCACGTCCACCCGGGCGCCGAGGCTGCGCAGCACGTCGAGCACGAGACCGACGACGATCAGATACACGCCAAGGTCGAAGAACAACGCGGTGACGAACTTGACGGTGCCGAGCACCGGCACGTCGATCTGGATCAACGCCGACGACAGCACTGGTGCGCCGACCAGCAGCGAGGCCACCGCCGTACCGGCGGACAACGCCAGTCCCGCGCCCAGAATCTTTCCGGCGTCCAAAGGCAGTGTCTCGCCGAGTTCATAACGCCCACCGGCCAGATAACGCAGCACCAACGCGAGCCCGGCGGTGAGCCCGCCCGCGAATCCACCACCGGGGGTGTTGTGTCCCGCGAAGAAGAAGTACGCCGACAGCACCATGATGAGCGGGAAGATCATGCGGGTCGCGACCTCCAGCACCAGCGACCGGTGCCGCGGGTCGCGCAGTTCGCTGCCGCGAAGCCAGGTGACGTCTCCGACGGCAGGACTGTTGTTCGCCGCCGCAGGGAGTCGGCCGATGTCCGGTTGGCCCGCATCGGAAACCCGGGGAGCGGCGCCAAAACGCCTGTGCCGGAACACCATCGACGCGACTCCGGTGGCTGCGACGAGCAGCACTGAGATCTCGCCCATGGTGTCCCAGGCCCGGATGTCGACCAGCAGCACGTTGACGGTGTTGGCGCCGTGCCCGCGGAAATACGCCGCATCGGGGAGCAATGCGGCGATCGGGATGCCGGTGCGGGCGGCCATCGCGTACACCGCCAATGTCGTGACGGTGGCACCGACGGCGAGCGCGAGCGCGGCGCGCGGCAGCCGGTACCGCTTGATGTTGCTGCTGTCGGTTTCCGCGGGCAGTGTGCGCAGCACCAGGACGAAGATCACCAAAGTCAGTGTCTCCACGAGGAACTGGGTCAGCGCCAAATCCGGCGCGCCGTGGAAGGCGAAGATCGCGCCACAGCCGTAGCCGGTGACACCGACAAGAAGCACCGCGGCCAGCCGGTTGCGCATCACGGTCGCGCCTAGTGCCGCGGCCAGGATGAGCAGCCCCACCGCCGCCTGCAGCCGCGAGCCCCACAATGCAAAGCCGGGCCGGTCACGTGCGCCGAGGGCGAGCACGATCACGGGCACCAGCACAAGCGTGGACAGGATCACCGACTGTGTGGCCGGGATCGAACCCCGCTGGATGACCGCGGTGAGCCGCACAGACCCAAGGTCGAGGCCATGCAGCACGGCGTCGTAGATGCGGTCGGCGTTGCCGAGCGGTTGGCGGACCGTGCGCCACCGCCGCAGCCGGGCCCGGCTGAAGTACGCTGCCGCGCCCACCGCCAGCACCAGCGCCGACAACAGCAGTGGCGCGCCGAACCCATGCCACAGCGCGAGGTCGTAGTTCTCGCTGCCGGGCACCGTGTCGGCGTAGGTATCGAGAACGCCGTCCAGGCCGGCGGGCCACACGCCGAACACCAAGCCCGCGGCGGCCAGGATTGCCGATGGGATGAGGAAAGTGATTGCCGGGCGGTGCATTTCGGCCACCAGTTTGCTGGGTTGCGGTAACCCCTTGCGGCCGAACGCTCCCAGAAGGAATCGCAGACTGTAGATGGTGGTGAACATGGACCCGAGCACGATCCCTGCGAGTACGTAGGGCGCCGCGGCGCCGAGTGACGGTGCGTGCGCGACGGTTTCGAAGTCGGCCTCCTTGGCGACGAAGCCGAGGAACGGCGGCACCGCGGCCATGCTCGCGGTCGCGGCGACGGCGATGGACAGCAACGGTCGGCTGCGCTGTCCCAGCCAGGCCAGCCTGCGGATGTCGCGGGTGCCGGTGGCGTGGTCGATGACGCCGACGACCATGAACAGCGACGCCTTGAACATCGCGTGCGCGCACAGCATCGCCAGCCCGGCCAGCATGAGATCGCCGCCGCCCGCGCCGACCATCACCGTGATCAGTCCCAGCTGGCTGACGGTGCCGAACGCCAGGATCAACTTCAGGTCGTATTCGCGCACCGCGCGCCAGCCGGCCAACAGCATGGTGAGGCCACCGAGAACCACGACCGTCGGCCGCCAAGGGGGTGCGTCGGCGAAGCCGGGGCTCATCCGCGCGACGAGGTAGACGCCGGCCTTGACCATCGCCGCGGCGTGCAGGTACGCACTGACCGGTGTCGGTGCCGCCATGGCGCCGGGCAGCCAGAAATGCATCGGCACGATCGCCGATTTGGCCAGCGCGCCGATCAGCACCAGCACTACGCCTATCGATGCCGCAACACCCGTCGGCGGTGCGGCGATCAGTTCGGACAACAAGTAGGTGCCTGACACGTTGCCGAGCGCGACGATGCCGACCAGCATGGCCAGCCCACCGAACGTCGTCACCAGCAATGCTTGGGTGGCGGCTCGTCGGCTGGTTACCCGCTCGGCATAGTGGCCCACCAAAAGGAACGACAGCACGGTGGTCAGCTCCCAGAACACGTAGAGCACCAGCATGTTGTCGCTGACCACCAGGCCGAACATCGCGCCGGAGAACGCGACCAGCTCGGCGGCGAAACTCGGCAACCGCTTTTCGGTGCGTCCGTCGTGGTGGTGGAAGTAGTCGGCGCAGTAAAAGAGGACCAGCGCGCCGATGCCGAGCACCAGCACGCTCATGATCGCCGCGAGCGCGTCGAAGCGAAGTGTGATGTTCATCGACAGCTCGGGCAGCCATTCGACGCTGGCAGTCGTTGCGCGGCCCGGTTCCGGCCAGTTCAGCACCACCCAGAGCAGCGAGCCCAGCGGCACCAACGCCAGCGGATAGAACGCCGTCCGGCCCCACCGGTAGACAAGCAGCGGGGCGACCGCCGTTGCGACGGCATGGGCGAACAGGATGGCGAGCATGGCACTCCGGATCGTGCGGGTCGGCAATGAGCCGTCAGGCGAAGAGCAGATATCGGGGTGTCAGCCGGGTTAGTGGCTTTGGTTTAACGCCAGTCTACGTGGGCGGATGCAGCTACCATCCGGCCTCGTGGGCACTTCCGAGGTTGTGGTGGTCGGCGCCGGTCCGACGGGGCTGATGCTGGCGTGCGAGCTCGCGCTCGGTGGCACCAAAGTGAGGCTCATCGACGAGCGCACCGACATGCCCAACATCACCAGGGCGTTCGCCGTACATGCGCGCACTCTCGAGCTGCTCGATGCGCGGGGTTTGGCCGACGAGTTGCTGACCCGGGGCGTGCCGGTTCGCGAGCTGGCTCCGCCGGGTGGCGCGATGCTCAACCTGGCGGAGCTGCCCACCCGATTCGGGATGGTGCTCATCGTGCCGCAAAGTGGAACCGAGAAGATTCTGCAGGCCCGCGCCGACGAACTCGGGATCGAAATCGTCCGCGGTGCCGAGGTGGTCGGTCTGACGCAAGACGGCGATGGGGTGACCGTCGAGTGCGCGGGCGGCGACAGCATGCGCGCCGGTTACGTGGTCGGCTGCGACGGCGCGCACAGCACTGTGCGCAGCCAGCTCGGTATCGACTTCGTCGGCAAGCAGTACGAGACACACATCCTGCTGGCCGACGTGCAGCTGACCCGGGCACCCGGCGAGACGTTGACGGGCGTGACCAACGAGAAAGGCGTGGTGCTCGTCATCCCGTTCGGCGACGGCTGGTTCCGAGCGATCGCGTGGGACCGATTGCGTGAACAGGCGCCGCTGCGCGAACCGGTGACGCTTCAGGAGATCCGCGACTCGTTCGAGCGCATCGCGGGCCACGACTTCGGCATGACCGAGATGCGCTGGAGTTCGAGGTTTCTCAGCGAGCGACGACAGGCAAGGCACTACCGGAAAGGCCGCGTGTTCCTGGCGGGCGATGCCGCCCACGTGCATTCACCGCTCGGCGGCCAGGGCATGAACACCGGCATCGGTGACGCGATGAATTTGGGCTGGAAGCTGGCCGCCGCCGTGCGTGGCTGCGCGCCGCCGGCGCTGCTGGACAGCTACGAGGCCGAGCGCCATCCCGTCGGCGCCAGCGTGCTGCGGCTGACCGACATGTTCAACCAGCTGGTGCTCAGCAACTCCAAGCCGCGGCGCCTGCTGCGCAGCGCGCTTGTCGGGGCCGCGACCCGAGTGCCCCGCGGGAAGCGCCTGATCGCCGAACGGCTCAGCGGCATCGGAATCGCCTATCCGCATCCGCATGGCGACGATTGGATGGTCGGCCGCCGGATGCCGGACATCGTGTGCGACGGCAAGCGGGTCTACGAGCTGTTGCGCGACGGGAAGTTCGTGCTGGTGACGGCCGCGCCGGTGGAGCTGAATCGGCCGGACATCGTGCATGCGGTCGACGCTCATCCGGAGCTGCCCGACGCCGTGCTCGTCCGTCCCGACAGCTATGTCGCGTGGGCGAGCGAACGGCTACCAGGTGCTGCTGACTTGGCGGCGGCAGTCAATAGCTGGACGCGCGTGACATAGCCCGGGGGCCGCGAAGCGAACCGGGATGGCGTGGGAGACAACACCGATCCCCGCGCCGAGGATCGGCCAGATCGGCCAGAAGTACCAGGCGCCTGCCGTGAGGCCGACGGCCAGCCACACGGTGAGCACAATGACGACCATCGCCAGATAAGCGCCGAGGTGAATGCGTACGCCGAGCCGTGCGGCGTGCCGTCGGGCGGCCTGGCGCTGGGGATCGTTGCGGCGAAGCTGCGCGAGCGGCAGGTCTGCGACGAGTTGGCGCAACTCGCCGGTGGTGTGCGCGGCGAAGGTGGCCTGCAGCCGGTTCTCGTACTCGTCCATCGCGAGGTAGCCCTGCGATAGCGCCTGGCCCAGCTGATTGGCTGTCCTCTCGCGGTCGCGATCGCCGGCTCGTACAGACTCGACGACTGGTGCGGTCATGGTGCCCTCCGGTGTTCGATCTTGGCAATGACAAGTTCCAGGTTCGACTATGCATCCTTAACTTGTCACTGTCAAGATACTGTTGAATCGGACTGTGAACAGCGACGCTTCCAAGGTCGTCAGCGCCAGTCGCGAGATCGCGGCGCCTGCGGACAAGATCTTCGAACTCATCGCCGAGCCATCGCTGCAGCCGCGATGGGATGGCAACGACAACCTGGCCGAAGGGGGCACGGGCCAACGTGTGAGTGCGGTCGGTGATGTGTTCATGATGACGCTCACCATGGGCAGCGTCCGGCACAACCACGTCGTCGAGTTCGAGGAGGGGCGACTGATCGCATGGCGGCCCTCGGAGCCGGGGCAGGAACCGCCGGGACATCTGTGGCGATGGGAGCTGGAACCACTTTCTGAGTCACGGACGCGGGTCACCCACACCTATGACTGGTCGCAGCTGACTGACGAGAAGCGCCTGCCACGCGCGCGTGACACCACCGCGGACAAGTTGCAGGCGTCAATCGACAGGCTGGCCGCGCTCGCCGAGACTGCGGGCAGATCGTGATTTCCGCGATTTTGACGATCTCCCCGCAGTCTCGGCGCGTGGGTGTCTCAGCGCGCGGCCGAGAACGCCCGCAGCGACTCGACCTGAACCGGATCCAGCGACGGCCGAACGGTTTCGCGGGCCTTCGCGACGTCGGCGCCGGTCACGTCGGCCGCATCGATCGAGCGGCGCATCGCGGTCAGCGCGGCCTCGCGCAGCAACGCCACGCAGTCGGCCGCGCTGTAGCCGTCGAGCTCTCCGGCCAGCGCGTCCAGGTCGACGTCGTCGCTGAGCGGTATGGATTTGCCTGCAGTGCGCAGGATTTCGCGGCGCGCCTCGGCGTCGGGCGGCTCCACGAACACCAGCTTCTCCAGTCGCCCCGGCCGCAGCAGCGCGGGGTCGATCAGATCGGGCCGGTTGGTCGCGCCGAGCACCACCACGTCGCGCAGCGGCTCGATGCCGTCGAGTTCGGTCAACAGCGCGGCGACGACGCGGTCGGTGACGCCGGAGTCGAAGCTCTGCCCGCGGCGGGGTGCCAACGCGTCGATCTCATCGAGGAACACCAGCGACGGTGCCGAGTCGCGGGCACGCCGGAACAGTTCGCGCACCGCCTTTTCCGAGGCGCCCACCCATTTGTCCATCAGTTCGGCGCCCTTGACCGAATGCACCGACAGCCGACCCGAGCTGGCCAGTGCGCGTACCACGAATGTCTTGCCGCAGCCGGGCGGGCCGTAGAGCAGAACGCCGCGCGGCGGTGCGACGCCGAGCCGCTGGAACGTGTCGGGATGCTGCAGCGGCCACAGCACCGCCTCGGTGAGCGCCTGCTTGGTGGCGAGCATGTCGCCGACATCGTCGAGCGTCACCGAACCTACCGAAACCTCTTCGGTGGCCGATCGTGAGAGCGGGCGGATGACGGTCGTCGCTCCGATCAGATCGTCCTGCGTCAACGCCGGCGGCTTTCCGTCCGCGCTGGCCCGCGCCGCCGCCCGCAGTGCGGCCTCCCGTACCAGAGCGGCCAGATCGGCGACGACGAAACCCGGTGTGCGCTCGGCGACTTCGTCGAGGCTGAGCTCCCCGGACGGCACATCGCGCAGCAGCACCTCGAGTAGCTGCCTGCGGACGGCGCCGTCGGGCAGGCTCAGCCCGAGCTCGCGATCGCACAGGTCGGGTGCCCGCAGCCGTGGGTCGACGCCGTCGGGCACCGCGGTGGTGGCGATGAACGCGACGCCGCGGGTGGCGACTGCGTTGCGCAATTCGGTGAGAATGAGGGTTGATACGGATTCGGCGGGCCTGTCCTGGCTGGCTGGCAGCAGCGCGTCGATGTCGGTGATGAGCAGCACGCCACCGCCGTCGCACACGGTGCCAACCGCCGACGAGACGCTCTTGAGCCGGTCTTCGGCGCGCAGCGCGCCCACCTCGGGGCCGTCGAGTTCGACGAGCCGCCGGTCCGCGCACACGGCACGCACCAGCGCGGCCTTGCCAACACCGGCGGGTCCCGACACCAGCACGCCCAGATTGGCTGTGGCCCCGAGTGTTTCGAGCAGCTGCGGCTGGTCGAGTGCGAGCTTGAGCCATTCGGTGAGCCGGGCGGCCTGAGCGTGGGAGCCCTTCAGGTCGTCGATGTTGACCGTCGCGGACTGCTTCGGGGTTGACACCGTGTGCTGGCCCGCCGTGGCCGGAACGGTCGGGGTCACGCCGTCACCCCAACTCACCACCGAATTCGGTTGCACGCTAACCGGTCCCGCGGGGTCGACACCGGTGACCGTCAACAGCTCGGAGGTCCAGGTGATGCCGACCGACGACGCCAGCGCCGCGGTGGCTCCCGAGGTCGGGATGTCGGGACCGAGCTCGCGCGGCAGCAGCGATACCGTGTCGCCGACGGTCATCACCTTGCCGAGCAGGGCCTGACGCAGCGTTGCCGACGAGATCGACTGGGTGGCCAGGCTGGAGCCGGTCACGGTCACCGACCGGGCGCCGTACACGGTCACCGCAGAGACGATCACGGTGGTGTCCTCGCGCAGCCCGGCGTTGGACAGCGTCACGTCGTCAAGCAGCGCGGTGCCTGCAGGCGTACCCGCAGGCGCCACCCCTGCCACCGCGGCGGTGGTGCGTGAGCCGGTCAACGACACCGCGTCCCACTCCCGAATACCAAGGGCGGCAATGGCTTCGGGATGTAGACGGACCACGCCGCGTCGCGCGTCAAGCGCCGACGTGTTCAGCCGCGCGGTCAGCCTGAGGTGACTCAGCGGCGGATCCTCCACGGCATCGGTCTGCGTCATCTCACGCACCCGGCTTGCGCAAACCAAGGCGCGACATCGACCGGCGCCGTTGCGGTCCCGCCGCCCGCCGGATCGCCCGGCGCGCGGCGCGCTGTTGTCGTGGTTTGTCGTCCCACACTTCCGGATGCTCCGCGAGGAAGCGTCTGGTGCGGATCGCGAACGGGATATGGATCACGTACGCAAGAATGATGATCAGGATCGTGATGTAGCCGTAGAGAATTGAGGCAGCCACCAGGATCGCGAGCGCCGCGAGTAGCGGTGCGACCATGTTCTGCGACACCGAGAAGGTGTGGATCTTGCGCATCGGGAGGGTGCTGACAACCAGCAGCGAGACGCCGATCATCCAGATCGCCACGGCCACTTCCGATGTCCACCAGCCGTCGCCGAACTGCATCTTGGCGGCCAGCGGCCCGATCGCGCCGATGGCGCCTGCTGGTGCGGGCATGCCGACGAAGTATTTCTTCTCGTAGTCCGGCTGATCGACGTCGAGCATCGCGTTGAAGCGGGCCAACCGCAAAACGATGCAGACCGAATACAGCAGCACCACGATCCAGCCGACTCGCGAATGCGATAACAGCGTGCCGTAGACGATGAATGCCGGTGCCACACCGAAGTTCACCGCGTCGGCCAGCGAGTCGATCTCCTCTCCCATGCGTGACGTCACCTTGAGAGCGCGTGCCATCCGACCGTCGAGCGCGTCCAGGATCGCGGCGACCGCGAGGAAGGCCATCGCCTCGGTGGGCCGGTTGTCGAGCGCGAACTTGACAGCGCTCAGCCCCAGGCAGATGGCCGCCACCGTCATGGCGCTGGGCAGGATGCGCAGGCTCACGACGGGCGCCTTGATGCGCGGTTTCACGGCAGCTCGGCCAATACGGTTTCGCCGGCCAGCGCCCGCTGCCCTGTCGTGACAAGGACGTTGGAGCCCGCGGGTAGGTAGGTGTCCAGTCGCGACCCGTACCGGATGAGGCCGTAGGTGTCGCCGATGGCCAGCTTGTCGCCGACTTTGGCATCGCACACGATGCGGCGCGCCACCAGGCCGGCTATCTGCACGGCGATCACCTCGGCGCCCTCGGGGGTACGGATCAGAACGCTGTTGCGTTCGTTGTCCTCGCTGGCGGCCTCCAGTTCGGCCGATCCGAACAGTCCGGGTCGATGTTCGACGGCGACCACCTCGCCGCTGATCGGTGCCCGCTGCACGTGTGCGTCGAAAATCGACAGGAAGATGCTGATGCGCGGTAACGGCGTTGCGGGCAGGCCGAGTTCGGCAGGAGGCAGCGCGTCCTCGATGAGGCAGATGAGCCCGTCCGCCGGCGCGACGACGAGGCCGGGGCGGGTGGGTGGCACCCGCGGCGGATGCCGGAAGAACGCCGCGTTGGCGGCGGCCGAAGCCAGCCCGGCCCGGCGCAGCCATGGGTTCTTTCGTCCGACGGCCGCGAGCGCGAGACTCACCCCGACGAACGGCAGGCCGGCAGAGTGCATCGGCGGAATCGTGGTGCGGACCAGCGCCACGAGCCGCGCGGGGCCGGATTTGAGGTCGGGGCGTCTGGCCATCGTGCAGCGATTCTACGGGCGGGCCCTCCGGGCCATTGGCCTATGCCAAGTCCCACACTTGCACCGGTGAACCGGCGGTAACCTCGGCGACGTCCTCCTCGATCTCCAGCAGGCAGTTGGCGGAGGCCAGCCACCGCAGATGATGTGACGCCGGCGGGCCGTAGCTGGTGACCGTGCCAGCGTCGCGGTCGAGGACGCCGCGGCGGAACTGACGCTTGCCGCGCGGCGAGGTCAGATCCTCGGCGAGCACGGCCGTGCGCCGCGGCCGGTCCGGATTCGCCAGCCCCATCGCGGTGCGCAGCGGCGCGCGGATGAACACCTCGAACGACACCAGCGCGCTGACCGGGTTGCCCGGCAGCGTGATGATCGGGGTGCCATTCACCGAGCCCGCGCCCTGCGGCATGCCGGGCTGCATTGCCACCTTGACGAACTCGACTTCGCCGCCGAGCGCGTCCTTGACCACCTCGTACGCGCCCGCGCTCACGCCACCCGTCGTGATGATCATGTCGGCATCACCGGCGTGGCGGCTCAGTGCGTCGCGAAACGTGGCGACGTCGTCGCCGGTCATCGGTGCGGCGACCACGTGGGCTCCCGCGTCGCGCACGGCCGCGGCCAGCATCACCGCGTTGGACTCGTAGATCTGTCCGGGCTGCAGCGGAGTGCCAGGCGCCACCAGCTCCGAACCGGTCGACATCACCAATACCCGTTGCCGCGGAAGCACTTTCAGCTCGCTCAGCCCCAGCGCTGCGGCCAGACCCAGCCCCGCGGGCGTGAGTAGCTGGCCCGCCCGCAGCACCGTGGTGCACGCCGTGACGTCCTCCCCGGCGCGGCGGATGTGCTGGCCGTCCTTGGCGCTCGCTCGGATGGACACGGTGTTGGTCGCACAGTCGGTGGCCTCGACCGGCACCACCGCGGTTGCGCCCGTCGGCACCGGCGCACCCGTCATGATGCGGTGTGCCGTACCGGGTTTCAGTGTGAGTGGATCGGTGCGGCCCGCTGGGATGTCTTCGGCGACGGGCAGCAACACGGCCTGCTCGGGTGTCGCCTTGGCGATGTCGTCGGCCACCACCGCGTATCCGTCCATCGCCGAGTTGTCGAATCCGGGTAGTGACAGCGGCGCCACCACATCGTCGGCCAGTACCAGGCCGAGCGTCTCGGCCAGCGGCAGCGTGACCGGTGGTTTGCGGGTGATCAGGCCGGCGACGACGCGCCGGTGCTCGTCGACCGTACGCATCAGACGGGGAACGTCACGCCGGTGAGCTCTTCGGACACCGTCCACAGCCGGCGCTGGAGATCTTCGTTGTGCGACTGTGCGCTGGAGGCAACGATTTTCGGATGGCCTCTGGATTCTCCGATGCCGTCGGGTCCGTAGTACTGGCCGCCTTGTGCATTCGGGTCGGTGGCCGCGCGAAGCGTCGGTAGCGCGCCCATGTCGGCGGGCTGCGCCGCAATGCGCCACAGGAAGTCGGGGATGAAGCTGGGCAGGTGTCGCATGAGTTCGGTGTCCGAGAAGCCGGGGTGCGCCGCGAGCGCGACGGTTGGTGTCCCCTTGGCGGTCAACCGCCGCTGCAGCTCGTAGGTGAACAGCAGGTTGGCCAGCTTCGACTGCCCGTAGGCCTCGACGCGGTTGTACTTGCGTTCCAACTGCAAGTCGTCGAAGTGGATCCGGGCCATGATGCGGTGGCCGACGCTGCTGATTGTGACCACCCGCGACCCTTCGACCGGCAGCATGTTGTCGAGCAGCTGACCAGTCAACGCGAAGTGGCCGAGATGGTTGGTGCCGAACTGCATCTCGAAGCCGTCTTTGGTGGTCTTCCGCGACGCCACGTACATGACACCCGCATTGTTGATCAGCAAGTCGATGCGCGGGTACGCGGCGCGCAGTTCGTCTGCGGCCTTGCGGACGCTGTCCAGCGACGTCAGGTCGAGCTCTTGAAGCGTGACGACGGCGTTGGGGCTCGCCTTCTTGATTCGGTCGGCGGCTTCATTACCCTTGTCGAGATTGCGCACCGCAAGCACGACGTGTGCGCCCTTGCCGGCGAGGACGGCCGCGGTGTCATATCCCAACCCGGAATTGGCGCCGGTGACGATGGCGACCCGGTCGGATTGATCAGGCACGTCGGCCGCGGTCCACTTGGCACTCATGGGGTTCAACATACTCACGCCGAATTGCGTCATGCTCGAATGATGAATCTGGTTGATCCGGCCCATCCGCCAAGCCGGAAGGCACCGCTGGTGTGGGCGATCGGCGCCGCAATTCCGTGGCTCATGCTGGCCGCGGGTCAGGTGGTGTGGTTCGCGATCGATGGGTCGCTGGCGTGGGTGCATGCGCTTGCCGGCGCGGTGACGGTGCTGGGCATTGTGGTGTTCGTCGGCGTTGTGCCGGTGTGGCGCTACCGCGTGCACCGCTGGGACGTTTCCTTGACGGCAGGGACGCCCGCCGTCTACACGCGCACGGGCTGGCTGGTGCAGGAGCGGCGGATCGCGCCGATCTCGCGAGTGCAGACCGTCGACACCGAACGCGGCCCGCTGGACCGGCTGTTCGGGCTGGCGAATGTCACGGTGACGACGGCCTCGTCTGCGGGCGCAGTGCGCATCGTCGCGCTCGATTCCGACGTCGCCGACAGGGTCGTCGCTCAGCTCACCGACATCGCCGCGATCGGCGCGGAAGACGCGACGTGACCACCCGAAGACGTGCGCGAGTGAGGATCGCAGCGAGGAACGAGCGAGGACCGGAGCGAGCGTGAGTCGAGACATGACCGTTGATACCGGGCACGTGTGGCAACGGCTCAGCCCGCGCATGCTGTTGGTGCACCCGGTCCATGAAGTACTGCGCCAGATACCGCTGCTGATCGGGTCGGTGGTGCTCGGGTCGGCGACCGGCAACCCCATGTGGACACTGTTCGGACTGGCGCTCGTGATCGGCTACGGCGTCGCCCGGTGGTTCACCACCAGCTATCGGATCGACGCCGACGAGGTGCGGCTCCGAACGGGTGTGCTTCAGCGCAAGGTTCTTTCGGTGCCACGCAACAGGATTCGCTCGGTGTCGACCGACGCGCGGCTATTGCACCGGCTACTCGGGTTGACCGTGCTGCGGCTGAGCACCGGTCAGGAGGCCAAGGGGGACGCGGCGTTCGCCCTCGACGCGGTCGAGGCCCAGCAGGTGCCCCGCTTGAGGGCGATTCTGCTGGCGGATTCGCTGGCCCCCGCCGAGCAGGAGGCGTCCGCACCGGGCCGTGAGCTGGCCCGCTGGCAGCCGTCTTGGCTGCGCTACAGCCCGCTGAGTTTCACCGGGCTGGCGATGATCGCGGCCGCGGTCGGCCTGGCGTATCAGGCGGGAGCCGCTGCGGCACTGGAGAATTCGCGGCTTGCGCGGTCCGGGCTGCACGCGGCGGAGCGCTTCGGGGTGGTTGCGACCGTGATCGTGGCGGCAGTTGTGGTGCTGGTCGCGTCGGTGGTGCTGTCGGTGCTGCGGTCGTTGGTGACGTACGGAAACCTGGTGCTGCGCCGCGATGCCGACGTGCTGCACCTCCAGCACGGCCTGCTGCGGGTGCGCGAGCAGACCTTCGACATGCGCCGGTTGCGTGGTGGAACGCTGCGGGAGCCGCTGCTTGTTCGGTTGTTCGGGGGCGCCCGGCTGGACGCGGTGATGACCGGCGTGGAGGGCGCGGGGGAGGCGTCGCTGTTGCTGCCGCCGTGCCCGCGGACGAAGGCAGAGGCGGTGCTGTCGGAGCTGATCGCCAGGCCGGACGCAGTCAGCGGGCTGCTGCGCGTGCATGGCGCGGCGGCCACGCGCAGGCGATGGACGCGGGCTCTAGCGCTGCCCGCGGTGCTGCTGGTCGCGATGGTTGCGCTGTATTCGCGGACGCCGGTCTGGCTGTGGCCTGTGTGGGCAGGGTTGACGGTGTGCTGCATGTTGCTGGCGTTCGACCGGTCGCGGGCACTTGGGCATCGGGTGGACGCTGAGTGGCTGGTGGCGCGGGCGGGCAGCCTCGATCGGCGGCGTGACTGCATCGCCGCGGCGGGAATCATCGGATGGACGGTGCGCCAGACGCTGCTACAGCGGCGGGCGGGCGTTGCGACGTTGATCGCCGCCACCGCGGCAGGGGTGAAGAGCTATCGGGTGCTCGACGTTCCGGCAGGTCTCGCGTGGACGATCGTCGCGGCCGCCTCGCCGTGGGTCGTCGACAATCAATGGGCTAGGACTTGATGGGCACGGCGACGAGACGGCGCCAGGCTAATCAACCCGACGGCGCCAACGTAGAGCAGCGCGCCCACAGCCGGAAAGTGCCCGTCTGGGGCGAACCCCTCGACTGCAAGGCGCCACAGCACGAACGTCGCCGTCCCGACGCCGACGATCAGCAGGGCTGGCGCGCTACACATTGGCAGGGGTGTGGAGATCGCGGGCAGCGCACGATTGAACGCCGATCGTCCCAGCCACAGCAGGGCCATTTGCGCGGTCGTCACGACAATCAGAATCAGCAGCCAGATCAACCGGAAGCCCCACCACTGTCCCGTTCCGGCCTCAGGCTGCGGTAAGAGCCCGGTCGGGTACCCGAGGAGTGCAACGACCACAACCGGAACCATCTGCCACAGGTACACCGCCATCACATTGTTGTTCGCCACGGCCAATAACCGGCGCCACCGCGATCGCCGCAGTCGCCGTGTCACCGCGGGCGCCGCCGCGATCAACAGCGCAGCTTGCAGCGTGGCGAACGCAAGCAACGCCGCGGTGGGCGGAAAGTTGTTCTGCTCGGTTGCGCCGGGCGATCCGACCATGCTGATCGGGTAGCAGCGGAGCGCGAGCAGCATTGCGAGCACGATGGCGCCCGCAGCGGCGATTAGCACCGGCCTGCGGCCGCCGAAAAGCCCACCGCGCCAACAGATCCCGGCCTGATAGATCGCTCCCCAGCAGACTAGGTAATTGGCTGAGCCGATTGTCGGCAGATGCCAGATACGCGCCGCAACGTCGACGACTACCACGGCGAGCGCCAGGGCGGCCGGCACCAGCAGCCCCCATCGCCGATGTGCTGCCACCGCGACCGGTGTGAGCGTCAGCAGCGCTAGGTAGATCGGCACAAACCACAGATGCATGGCGATCGCCCAGCCGCCGAACCACAGCGTCGAGCGTCCGACGCCCACCCAATCCAGCACCGCCACGGCCGCAAGCGCCACCACTACGTATGCCGTGGTCGGTCCAAGAATCGCGGCCAGCCGATGCCGAACCCATTCGGTCCGGTGGCGGCCGCCGGCTTCGCGCCATCGCGTCCACGACGCCGCGCTGGCGTATCCGCCGACCAGGAAGAACACCGGCACGACTTGAAACACCAACGTCAGCCAGCGTGTCCACGGCATTACGTCCAGGGGGTAGTCATTGCCGAACTGGCCGTCGCGGAAGGTGACCGCCGAGACGAGCCAATGGCCGATCACCACGACGGCCACGGCGACAACCCGGTATACGTCGGCCGACAGTTCGCGGGCCGATGCCGTGTCGGTGCTGCGATCGGCGGGCATACCGGCCCTCTCGTGATATCAGTCCATGATCCGTAGCCGAGGCTAGTCGTGCGCCACAATCGAGAGCATGATCACCGGCTTGGCACACACCGGTGTGTGCGTTCCCGACTGCGAGGCCGCCGTGGCGTACTACCGCGACGTGCTGGGATTCACGGTGCTCTCGCCGCCGTATGTGATGGATGGCGACGCCATCCGCGCCGACATGGGCGAGTTGTTGGCCGATCCGGCTATGAAGGCCGCGATCGTGGGGTTCGGCGACGATGGCGACCGAGTGCTCGAGGTGATCGAGTACCTGCGCGTCGACGGGAGTGATGCCCGGCGGGCCGCCGGCCTGGCCGACCCCGGACTGTCGCACGTCGGACTGATCTGCGACGACCTGGATGAGACCCGGAAATCGCTGGAGGGCAAGGGAGTTCACTTCCTGGTCGATGGTGTCGCCGACATCGCCGGGGTGCGCACCACGTGGTTCACCGACCCGTGGGGAGTGGTCTTCATCCTCGTCGAGAAGGGCAGGCCCGAGCGTCCGTACTTCGCGCAGTTCGGCTAGCCCCCCGAGTTGCGCTGATTCGTTTGCCGTTTACTGTCGGGGCCATGGCTATCGGCGGTGTGCTGTTCGACATCGACGGCGTCCTGGTGACGTCGTGGAAGCCGATCGAGGGTGCATCCAAAACATTGCGGACGTTGTCCGATAACCAGATTGCGTGCTCGTATCTGACCAACACCACGACGCGGACCCGAGTGCAGATCGCCGAGCTGCTCACCGAGGCCGGCATGGCTGTGCGCGCCGACGAGGTCATCACCGCGGCAGTGCTCACCGCGGAGTATGTCCGCAACCGCTATCCGGACGCGCGGTGCTTCCTGGTCAACAGCGGGCAGATCGCCGAGGACATGCCGGGCATCGACATCGTGTACTCCAGCGAGTTCAGCGGGCCGAAGGCACCGGAGACCCCGGATGTGGTGCTGCTCGGCGGGGCGGGGCCGGAGTACAGCCATCTGACCCTGTCGTGGGTCTACGACTGGATGGCGCAGGGGGTGCCGGTGGTCGCCATGCATCGCAGCACGGCCTGGACCACTACCGACGGGTTGCGTGTCGACACCGGCATGTACCTGATCGGGATGGAGGAAACCTCCGGCCGCAAGGCGACCGCCGTCGGGAAGCCCGCGCCGGAGGGATTTCTTGCCGCCGCGAGTCGTCTGGGCGTCGACCCCGACGAGATGTACATGGTCGGCGACGACCTCAACAACGACGTGCTGGCGGCACAGGTGGTCGGCATGGTCGGCGTGCTCGTGCGGACCGGCAAATTCCGTCAGGACACGCTGGACCGATGGGCCGCAGACGAATACGCGATGCAGCCCAATCATGTCATCGATTCGGTGGCGGTCCTTCCGGAGTTGTTGGGGCTTTAGAGCCTGCGAGTGTCGAGCCGGATTTCCTCTGCGTCATCGACGAAATATGCTGCAGCCCCGTCACATTCGCTGACGGCTTCGACGAATTCGGGGGCCGGGGCCGCCCTGGTGGCCAATGTGCGCATCGTGAAGACCGCTTTCTGCGCGACCGCGGTGTGGACCGTGTTGTTTCGCGACGTGGATCGCGTGCGGTCGAGCACCTTGGTTGGGCGCATGATGGGGCGT